>OKSN01001033.1_pt1 | contig 15718 bp, 16 predicted proteins | sample 1606191 | NCBI WGS metagenome assembly OKSN01 (sample SAMEA3879535, study PRJEB24766) | human gut metagenome | biome: human-associated habitat; feature: feces | place: USA | collected 1985/1987
TGGCGGTCATTAGGAAATGACAAGAAACTTTTTCTAATGACCGATTTGGGTTTAATGGTTTTATCACCCACCTGCTCATTAACGTATTCAATCCAAAAATTCTTGTAATTCTTGCATTTGAAAGTATATGTACCGCCAAGTTTTGGCACGCCAATAGCCTTGCCAAAACTTGGTGTCAGTGCTTCTTCATAATTGTTCTTTTCCCATTTCATGGCATCCCAATCACCATCGTCTTTGCTGCATGAAGTTAAAGATAAGATGCAAGTAAAAAGCAACATGGCTGCAAATAGTCTTTTTTCATTTGTTATATATTTTATGGTTTTAATGCGCCAAAATTAACACTTTTTTCTTAACGAACAAATGTTTGAGGTCGTTTTTTTTAGAAGAATCAATCTCGTTATATAATGAAAAATCAAAGTGTGAAAATGCTTCCATACTGCGAAAGAACGGAAGCATTTGTATGGGGAAAAAGCCAAGATTATTTTATAACATAACGGAAGATGTCAAAGCGAGAAAAGCCAATGCTTTCGAGAAGTTCCCTACTTTTGATTTGATTGCTTTTATTGTTGTAGTTTTTTATGAGAGGAATTCTGATAATGGTCTTATCTGCATACCCATTGTCTACAAGCCATTTGAGATTGGCTAATACAAAAGAGTTGTCCTTGCCTGTGTATTGCTTGTAAATAAACTCGTCCATATCTTTGATGTCAATCACTAAAAGGTCAGCAAATTGAGCAACTTTAAAGATATTTTTGTTCGGTACATTCAATGAAGATTCTATGGTGATTTTCCATCCCTCTGGCATTTTTCGAGTAAACTCACTTATAAAATCAGCGTACAGCAGTGGCTCACCACCACCAAAAGTAACTCCTCCACCCGTAGCCAAAAAATAAATATTGTCAGGCATCAAGCGTTCTATCAGTTTATCAACAGTAAGCTTACATTCTGGAGATTCTTTGAAGCATTGGGCGTTTATGCAATATGCACATCTAAGTGGACATTCATGAAATGCAACGAGAGTAGTGATGCCGTCACCGTCTGTAGCCAAGCGGTGACGGTCAATTCCTATCAATGGTGCTTCTAATGATGGCATAAATTACTTTAGCATAATATCTATTGGTATCATAATTTTCGCACATGTCGGCTTGCCGTCTTTTAAGGCTGGCTTCCATTTAGGCATCGCTTTTACAAGTCGTAACACTTCCTCTTTCATCTCTTGAGGACAAATTGTTATGACTTTAACATCGGCAAGACTGCCATCCCCCAACACATAGAAAGAAACATTTATGCGCTGTTGATATGCTCCTTGTAAAGTTTCAGGTACACATAAATTTTGTTCTACAAAATTTAGCAGGGCACTGTTGCCGCCAGGATAGAATGGCCCAGTGTCAAAATCTTTATTTTCAACAACCATTTTCCCTTCCTGTTTTTTCTTGCGACGTTTCTTTGTTTTAGGCTTTTGTGGTGCAACTACAACCTCTCCTAAAATATTATCGTCTTCTTCCGTTAGGCAAAGCGTGTTAAAGCCTTTCAAGTCCAGTTCGCTGAATGAATAGACCTTGTTTTTATAACCAATATATTTCAATCGTAGCGTGGAATCCCTTGGAAAGGTAACAGAAAAGTTTCCGTCAATGTCTGTAATGCTGCCGAGTCGTTTGTTTCCTACAACAATAATTACACCAACAATAGGAGTTCCGTCAGCATCTTTCACACATCCATTGATTGTAACTTGTGCTCTTGTTGGCAGAGAGTCTGCTGCGATTACTTCATTACCAATAGGTACAGACGGTGACGAAATTTGGGCATATACATTGTATGGGGTCGCCAAAATGCCAATGGCAACACCTGTAACACAAACAGCCTCTCCCATGCGTTTGCGTAAAGACAATTCCGACTCTATATATTTTCTTTCAGACTCGCATGCTGGACATGTTCCACTACAATGTCCTTTGAAGTGGCAAACTCTTGGCTCGTATGCAATGCCATTCATGTCAGCAATCTTTTTTCTGACAGCTTTCAGTACGTCGCAAATTTTTCTACCCCTATCCATACTAGTTATTATTAGTCAATGGCAAAGATAACAATTTTTTCTTAGAAAAAGTAGCCTCCTGCTTGCTTTTTATTTTTATATCCATGGTCTTCAAAGAGTTTGGCTGTGTCAGACTGTTTCCATTCAGCGAATACGTTGCCTTTGGCTAAACGAATGCGACTGGCATCCTCATTGAGGATGATCACACTGACGCAAAAGCCGAAGTGCTTGAAGTCCTGGCACACTCCGAGGAAGTATGAAGCGATGTCGTTGTCAGATGTGAAGTCGTCGACTTCCGGTCTGACTCGTTCGGTGGCTTGTTCTGTGTTGTAGACGAGTCCGCTTCCGTAGCAGACTTCGGCGTTGAACATCTGGCAGGTGCTCAGTGTCTCGTCAGACTCGATGAGATCAATGATGTTGTACGGCATCTGGTTGTCGCCTCCCCACGGGATGTACTTCATCTTGTCGTTGATGATGATTGGTGCGATGTTGTGCTCCTCCTTGAAGACTTCAGATGTCTTGGCGGTGAAAGCTGCGGAGGCGTGGGCACCAGGGATGATGACAACGGATGTTGGTGGAATAAATGAAAAATCGCTCATATCTTGCTTTTTTAGGGCAAAGATATGAGCGAAGGATGGGTGGTGAAAAGACACTATGATTGGTTGCCTAATTAGGTAATATCACTTTTCATTTTCATCAGAATGTATCTTACGGTATTTGTAAAACCAATACGACAAACCATCACCTCCAAAAAACTCGATGTAATGATAAGCAAGTATTTTTATATCTTGCTGATTCTTCTCATCGCCCCAGCATGGAGATAGATAAGTATCTTTGTATGTAAAAGCTTCTTCTTCTTCAAAGAACAAAACAGTACTTTCACTTATACCATACGTCAAAAATCCATTTAGTGTAAATGCTACAACCCTCAATCCTCTTGATGCTGAATCAAAGACGCATTGACGCCATGAGCTATCGGTGATACACGATGACTTAGAAATGCTGTTAGAATCAACAAATTCTTTAAAGAAGTGATATGCAACAGGTACGAAGTTATCAGTTGGGGCAGCTGTAGAAGCTCCTACAACACCATAAAAGGAATCACCTTCTTTCATTTTGTGACACTCATATGAAATATCATAATTATGTTTGATTGCTAACAAATAAACACCTGATTTTGGAACTGTAATATTATTTTCTAATATCAGACGCCAATGATGCTTTTTCAATATATTTAATGTCTTTATGTCCACATTCATGACGGTGTAAGAAAAGGTGATTTGCTTATCTCTGCAAATGAATTCACAAATCATGTCTTCATCTTCATATGCACATCCAAAATCATCTTTTATAATACAGTAGTTTCCATATTTATTGTTAAAGGTTGTACTTAGCTTATCATATGTGCTTTTGAAAAGATTTTCGTCTTCAAAAACACCCAAATCAGCATCAATCCTCCAAATGGCCTCACGACAAAAATCCAACTTAACTTTTTTGCAATGAAACCCTTCAAATGTTATGTTCCGGACTATAATTTTATAGTCATACGTCTCCTCAAAATCATAGTTATTCTTCTTTAGGAATCTTATTATTTTGTTTCTTTTTGTTTCAGCCATCGTAAATCCGAAGAATGTACACTTAATTGAGTTCTTCTTTTTGCTCATATTCTTTGTATAATAATTTAGGTTTAAAGAGTAAAGCAAAGGTAGTCATAATTATCAATAAAAATATAAATGTTTCTGAAAAACTTCTGTAATGGATAAAATGTTTGTTACTGGACAAGAGAGTGGACTTAGATGGGTATGATTAAATGATGAATGTATAGCGGATAGTATGAAAAATCGCTCATATCTTGCTTTTTTATGGCAAAGACATGAGCGATTGGGCGGTGGGGAAAAGACAAACATATTATGTGAAAACTGTCTTTTATGAATCTAAGATGATGATAAGAAAATGAATTTATAGCTCACTATCATTTTCAGCTTCCATCTCATCAGACAGTTGTTTATCCTTGTATCTCATATATAACCACATGCTACCATTTCCTGTTATATCAAGATAGCATTTTGTTTTATCATCCATATAAACTTTCGCGTCTTCCAAATTCAGCACTTTGAATGAGGAATATTTATTGTCAAGTTTATCGGCTAAAATATCCAGTGTTTTAAGCAGATTACGTTTTATGTATGTAGATTCGTAATTAATTGTAACAGCAATCAATTTGCTTTTATAAAACTCGAAGGAAATATATTCACAATCAAAACCAGCAAATTTTGTATTACTAACTACAATTAGATCGTCATCCGATTCAAAATCATATTTTTCTTGAGTGAGATGATCTTTAACTTCTTGATATGAAGAAGTTAAAGTGCATCCTAAGAATGAACGTTGGATTTGCGCAGAAACCGTGAGTGCTATTAACCCAAATCGGTCATTAGAAAAAGTTTCTTGTCATTTCCTAATGACAAGAAACTTTTTCTAATGACCGATTTGGGTTTATATATATTTGTTCTTTGCATCCATATTTATCTTCCTAACAAACCTCTTGTATTTCCTGGAGTGAGTTTCGGATAGAATGGATAAATTAGCTTTATGGTGGATACTTGTCCTGTAATTGGAGATAGATCTTTATTTTTACGGTAAAAAAAATGAATGATATGATAAATTATTTGACAACAAAAAATCGGTTGCTGGTAGCAATACTTGCATTTATTCTTCCATTTTCTTTTGCGAAAGCAGAAGTAAAAGAAGATGGAAAGACTATTTCGCAAGGCTGGTACGTCGGTATTGAGGGTGGAATGCCTTTCGGTTTCTCTACTTTCTCAAGTTTCGGGCATGACAAGACGCACCTTGGTTGGGCTGCTGGCATATATGGTGGCTATCGTTTCAACTCCATATTCTCGGCAGAGCTGTCCGCCAAGTATGGAGAGATGAACTTGTCTGCACAAGACTGCTGCGTAGAACGTAACTATTGGTTGGGTAGCGACGGTATGCGTTACAACGCAGGTGTCTTAGGCATGGACAGTTGGGAATATGCCAATCTGAAAAGCCATGTCAGGATGGGCTGGTATGGAGCAAGAGTGAACGTTAATCTCCTTGGACTGTTCCACAAGACAGCTAACAGCCGATGGGATTTGGCTGTTTCACCTCATATATATGCAGTAACGACCAAGGCTGATATCCAGACTATAGCCGATGATGCCAAGGTAATGAAAGGTTCTACCAACTGGCATTTGGGTTATGGTGCAGACTTGCAGGTTGGTTATCAACTGACTTCATGCCTGAAATTGGGCATCTATTCCGGTTTGACTCGTCTTACTGGCGAACGTATGGACGCAATGCCGGAGCATCTGCATAAGAACAACTTTGTTTGGGAGAGTGGCATAAGGTTGGGGATAAGCTTCGCAAAGGCTAAAAAGAAGAACGTGGTTGTGGAAACAACGCCGATAAAAGAATTGGAAGTGCCGACAACAGAACCTGAAGTGCAGCAGCTGGAGACCACTCCTAAGGAGACCACCCTCCAGCATGAGACAGCCGAAAAGGCTGCGACAAGAGTGGAAGAGCAAGAGGTGGTTGAACAGCCGAAGGCGACATTCCCCGTCGTCTACTTCGCTTTCAACAGTATCGGCATCAAGCAGAGCGAGCTGTCTAAGCTGAATGGTATCCTACGTACATTGAAAGAGAATCCGAACATGAAGGTGACGGTAACAGGTTGGTGTGACACAAAAGGCAGCGTGGCTGTCAATAAACGTATATCTCGCCAGCGTGCCGAAGTCGTAAGAACCTGGCTTGTGAAGAATGGCATAGAGGCTAATCGCATTACTGCCATAGGAAATGGTAGCGATGACACCCAAGATGCGGATAAGGCTCGCCGAGTAGAGACAACAGACAATCATCAGTAACCCATAAAACAAGATAGAGAATGAAAGCAAAAAGAATATTTAATTTTTGGTTATGGGTGCTGTTATGCGTCCCATGCCTGTTGGCAAGTTGCGACCATAATGTTCATGATGGTGAGGATGAGGGTGGTTTGTCAGTATCGCTCACTTGGGCAGATGAAGCCGACCGAGGTACGGAAGTGAAGGATGTGAAGCTCTGGATATTCAATGCCGATGACGGTTCGCTTGTAGAGGAAAAACATGATGGTAGTGCGCAGGAGGTGGCAAGCCAACGCTTCGCTCTTCCTGAAGGGCATTATCAGATATTGGCTATTACCAATCTCATAGAGCCATTCTTCACCACTGACCAGACCCGGGCTTTGACTAATTGGAACAATATCCAGATAGGCTTGACCAATCCTAAGGATGTAAGGAACAATGCTTATTTCGGAGTTGCCGATGTGAAGATAGATAACAAGGAAGGCAGCTATGTGGTGCAAAACCCTATGAAGAGCGTGCTTTCGGAACTGACCGTCATCATTGAGAATGTGCCGAAAGGCACAGAAATGAGTGGTAAGGCATTAGATGCAGCCTGGTGTCTGTTCCCTACACTGAAGAACAGTGATGGAGAATATGGTTTGCCGAGCATAGAGCCAACGGAAGTGGAAATACCTACTATCCTGGCTACAGAATCAAACCTGAAATCAGAAGTCATCCGACTGATGCCGACCATACAGGGAAGCCCCGCCTCTCATGTTTATCTCCGCCTCTTGCTGCCTAACGGGACCTTGCAAGAGTATGACATCACCGCTCCTGCGATGAAGGTTGGAGGAAAGTATGAGTTGCGACTCAACTACAACCAGATGCAGCCGAAGATGAATCTGGAAGCTACCATCAACGGTTGGACGAACCTCAACAATGAAGTAGAAATAAAATAATAATAACTTTTAAAATATTGATAAGATGAAAAAGATGACGAAGTTTTTCGCCCTTGCACTCTTGGCTGGTGCAATGGTTTCATGCAGTACAGAAGACACCGCACCTTCTGTCCAGAACGATAAGGTAGCCGTGCAGTTTACTGGTGGTATTAGCGTAAACACCCGTGCTGCCGGTTTAGCTTGGGCTGAAGGTGACATGATCGGTATCTTCATGACAGGTACCAAACAGCCTCTCTCGGCAGATGCTATCCAAGAGGGTGTTGACAATATTTGCTATCAGACAAGTGGAAGTATAGGCTTTTCACCTGTTTCTGGAGGTAAGACTGTTTTCTTCCCGATAGATGGAGATGTGGACTTCTATTCTTACTATCCACAGACCACTGTCAATGATTACAAGGTAGCACTTGATGTAACAGACCAAGGGAAACAAGAAGCTATCGACTTTATGTATGCCAAGACAGAAGGTTGCAACAAAGCTACGCCACAGGTTGACTTGACGTTCTTTCATAAGTTAAGCAATCTTATTTTGGATGTTCAACCAGGTAACGGTCTCACGCAAGAAGACCTTAAGAAAATGACTGTGACAGTGAAAGGTCAGAATACCAAAGCCACTTTCAATCTTGTGGATGGAACTATCTCTGGTGAAGAAAATCCTGCGGACATCACGATGAAAACTACCGAAGCTGGCAAGCTGTATGAGGCAATCCTGCTCCCTACAGAAGAAGCAAGCCGAGTGATAGAGTTTGACCTCAACAATGGCTACGATGCTCCTTTCGTATGGACAATGCCTGTAAAACTTGAGGGTGGCAACAGATACCACTATACAGTAGTAAAATTGAGTCGTTCTGCCGTAGAGATTTCTGGAACCATTAAGCCTTGGACAGAGGCAGGAGACAATAAAGAACATGTAGCACAATAACAACTATAAAAATAGAAAATTTATGAAAAAGTTTAAAATCTTATACATCGCTGCTGTAGCTTCGTTGCTCGCAGCTTGCGCTAACGAAGAAGACGGAATCGGCAACAGCAGCCCTGTTGCAGCTACCATACAGGCTAACATATCCAAAACTGTAACACGTGCAACCGTTGGCAATACATGGTCAGAGAATGATGCCATAGGTGTATATGCATCATCTGGTGTCATTACAAAAGAAGACAACAAGAAGTATATTACAAAAAATGGGGATGGTACTTTTGAAGCAGATGGAAATGACAACGTCATCTATTTCAAGGACAATAAAAAAACAACGTTTAGTGCATACTATCCTTATAGCGAGTCTTTAACTGATGGTAAAATGGATTGGATTATGTCTGAAGTTGAAGAAAAGCAACCATGTAAGGCTGATGTACTTTTTGCCTCAGGGGCTACTGCAAGCAAAGCGTCTCCAACTGTGAAATTTACAGATGCAGAACATCGCTTTAAGCATTGTATGAGTTTGGTTAAGTTTGTCATTAAGCCAGGCTTTGGTATTGACCAGGCGGAAAACATTCTACTTGGTATTCGTCTAAATGGCATATACAAAACTGGTAAATTTGATACTAAGACAGGAGCGATAGTACCTGGGCAATACAGAACCAGCTTTCCTTACACCTTTAACACTTCATTCGACAAGGAAAGTAGTGTAGAGGTGATTATGTTGCCACAAAGTTTAGAGAACGACATAATGGAAATTGAGGTTGATCTCCAAGTTGGTGATGAGTACAATACATACAAAGCATCTTTACAACCAACGACAGACTATCAATTTAAAGGCGGATATAAGTATACGTATGTCATAACGGTAAACAATACAAAGATTACTGTAGCGGAAGCTAATATTCTAGAATGGGAAACTGCTCCCCAAGGAAACTTGGATGCAGAATTAGAATAAGAAAGTTGTTCTCTATAATATTAATCATTTAGAACCTATCCCAAAAGAAAGGAGCATATCGGGGAATAGGAAAACATAAATTCCTATGCTGGGGAAGAGCATAAAGCCCCCCAGTTCTATTTATTCACATTAAAGAATGGACATATGATGAAATGGTATCAGAAAAGAGACTTCTCTATTAAAGTTCCACTTTCATTTCAAATGAAACTAGGAAAATTACAGCAAAGAGACGCATCTGCCAGCACTTTGTTTCAAGAAATGTGGGCTGAGTGTGAAGATATTGCTAAGGCTGTTTTAGAGACGGATTACTTCAAGGGGATTTTAAATAACAATTTAGACCCCAATGCTTATGGCAGCTTAATGGTGCAAGATGCATATTATTGCTTTAAGGCACAAAATAGTTATACGATAGCACGCACACATGCCTACGATTCTGATTGCTCAGAGTTTCTTGCAGGAAAAGAACAGTCTTATAAAGATTACAATGAGACCTACCATAAGATTTGGCATATACGTGAAGATTATGGGGTCATTCCTGGACCTGAAATAAAAGAGTATGCAGATTACGAAGCTTATGTGGCAAGTCAATTAGATACACCATATTTATTTGCAGTGATGCTTCCATGTGAATATCTATGGAATTGGGTGGCAAACCAGTTAGCCCCTAAAGCATCTAAAGATGGGCTATACTATTTTTGGATAGATGGAAATGCAGGAAGTCCAACAGGTGCTCTCCAAATGGAAAGCATGTTAGAGCTATATCGTGCAGATATTGATGAGAACAAAGCTAAAGAAATTTTCCGTACAGCAATGGAATTTGAGTTGAAAGTATTCACATCAGCAACAATTTTAAACTTATCATATTATGGCAAAAAAGAGATTTGAGCTTACCGAAGTTAAAAAAGGTAACAATATCAGTTGGTTTATCGCTTCACAAGCGTATTACACAGGTAGCATCAAACTGTCTGACGAATCTGGGAAAGTCTATGTTGACGTATCAAAACGAACAACATCAACTAATTACACCGTAGTGGGCAATGGTAATTTTGACTATAAAGGAAATAAGTTGTTCTTGGATATAGACATTCCTCAGAGTTCAGAAATCCGCCAAAGCATTTCTGCTAATAGCATTACAGATAGCTTGGCTAGAAAGGTTGGTCAAATATATACATTTTGTATCGAGGACTCAACCGACGAGGACTATAATGATTTTTACATCAACATTGCTGCTTGGGATAAAAAAGGATAACGCCTGCTTGTTTATACTAGTGTGAAACAAGTACAATTAGGAAATACAGGGTTCGTGAGCTTGGTCGCTCACGAACTCACTAACAATTTAAAATAGATGATTATGAAGAAGATAAGAAACATTTCCTATGCTGCATTTGCATGTTTTGCAATAACGTTTTCCGCTTGTTCGCAAAATGAGGATATTACTCCAACGCTGAAAGGGCAGGAAATAAATGCAACCTTCACTGTTGGAGGTGTACAGACACGTGTCAACACTTTGGAAAAAGGTAACAAATGGGAGAATGATGACGATCTTAAAGTACTGTTCTTTACAGATGACTATCTAAGTGAGTCTGCTATTCTTAATTTTGATGGCAAAACAAAAACATGGTCTCATAGTAGGCTCTTCCGTTGGAAAGATGATTACAGCACGCATAATATATTAGCGGTACACCCTTTTAATTATGATTTTGAAAAGTATGAATTACCTTTAGAGCAAAAAACGTTACCAGAATTAAAGTCGGCAGACTTAATTAATGGCTATTTGTGTCAGACCCCAGATTGGTTTATAGAGATTCCCATGAGACATCGTATGTCGCTGGTTACAATAACATATCATGTTGGTACTGCAGATTATCCCAATTTGGATATAGAGGAACTACAAGTGTACCCCAAAAGCACTAAGGTGACTTTTAAGATTGACCAAGTAAAGAAAGAAATTACCATGAATCAGCCTGGGGGCAATCCAAATTCTGATTGGATAACGGCTTGTAAGCACGACAACAACCAGTTCTCAGCAATAGTAATTCCTGATTCATATGCTGCTGATGATACTTTCTTGAAATTCAAGTTAGGCAACCAAAGTTTTAATGTTAAAATGAATATGGATACTTCTTTCAAAGAGGGCATATGTTATACGTATGAACTTAAAGTTGGCAAGAACAAAATGGAGTTAACTCCTACAAGTATAGAAGATTTATCTGGTTGGGATAGTGAAGAAGAACTTAATAGTAAATAGATATGATTATGCGTAAGTTTTTTCAATATGTATTGATGACTGTTACTGCAATGATGGTTACATCATGTGCAAGTGACATAGACGGAGCTCTTGTTAAGACCGACAAGAGCCGAACACAGTTTGTAGTAGGTGATTTTCCTGCATTTAGAGACTCGCAGACTCGTACTGTAGGCACGGAGGATGGGGGGAAAACTTCATGGGTAGATGGGGATGAAATACTTCTCTCGTTTACTTCTAAAATATTGGGAGAGCAACGTGCCACTTTGACAAAGACTTCTTCTGGATGGGAAATAAAAGATTCTCCTATTTATATGCGAGAAGACGAAGCACCTGCGGTTAAAGCTTTGTATGCTCCTAACTATGAATGGAAAGATAACACACTGTCATTGAAAGATGGTACGGTGGAAGGAACAGGAGAGTATATTGAAGTGGATTGTGATGTACATAGTGCCGATGAAATAATAGTGCCTTTCAACAACGCCACACGCAATTATTCACGCTTGCGCATTGCGACGATTAAAAATGAACCTATAACGGTTGGCACCGAATATTTTACCCCTGTTGCTGGTAGCAGGGAGGATTCAAAGGAATACAGTCTAACTTCCGACAATAATGGCAATGTGTTTTTATATGGTTCATTTGTCAAGAATTCAACCGTTACGGTAAAATATAATGGTACATCTTTAGCGAATTATACTTTTACAGGAACAACTGAAAAAGGTAAGAGTTATGCGTTGGACGCAACTGTCATTTCAGAAAGTAGCGTTGATGACATAGGGGGTGCTATTGCGAATAAAATAGCTGAAGGTAAGACCAACATCAATCTTATCCTAACTTCAGAAGCTGACGAAAATGTATTTGAAAATATACAATATGGTCTGATGGAGGCTAGAAATGGAATTATAAATTTAACAGTGATGGGATGTAAAAAGATACCTTCATCTGCCTTTAAGCATTTCACGATGCTAAAATCCATAACTCTACCAGATGTTGAAGAAATCGGCGAATATGCTTTTGCTAATTGTACTTGGCTTCAAAAGGTTGTCTTAGGCAATCTTAAGAAAGTCTATGGAAATAAAGATTCTGGTGGTATATTTGATGGCTGTGATCCTAAATATTACATTGATTTGGTCTTGTCTAACGACCAAAAAGTCATGAGAGGTAAGGAAATTGAAGATGGGAGGTATTGCTGGACTCCTGACATGGAAAATTATAATAATTCCATGTACCATAAAAGCCAAAAATTTCTTGACTATGATTTCAAATCCATAAAATGTGGATATCAAACATACCCATAACAACAGGGAAATAAATGACGTTAGATAAACTCCTAAGCTGGGCAGGAGTATAAGGTGCTCGGCAAACATATATTCACCCGCACTTCAGGAAACGACAAGGGTCTATATGCCACGATGACAAGTGGCGTATAGACCCTTCATCGTACCCTGATGTCTGTTTGGTGGATAATATGGCTGTATGGTGGTTTCGTGCTACCTGTTTTCATGGTTTGAAGTACCTTTGCGTTAATCGTGAGGTGCTCAAACAAAATTATATTATGAGAACAGAAATGAAAGCATCAAACGAGTGTTTGTACCCTACCGATGTATTCTTAGTTAGTTGTGGTATGGGATGCAAGCGCATCACCGTCAGTGACATTGCTTATATTGAGGCAATGAAGGACAACTGTGTTATTCACATGATTGACGGCAAGTGTTACACTCAATCTTGCCCCATGGGAGACATTGAGCCAGAGTTGAACCCGAATATGTTCAAGCGCATTCACCGTTCTTTCATCGTCAACATCCGTTATATCGACATGTACTATTATGGATATGTCGTTTTGGAGAATGGTATGGAAGTACATATCGGCGATAAGTACCGTGAGGAATTGAAATCCTCGTTTCACTTTTGGGGTTCGAGAAATCGAAACAAGTAAGATTTTGAAGAAATAACAGGCTGGTATAGCCTGTTCGATGGACACAAAGCCCGTCTGGTGGAAATAGTTGCACCAGTCGGGCTTTCGCTATATCTTTGCACCATCAACGTTGAGAGGCGGGTCCTGAAAAGCCTAATAGTAAAGAGAGTAAGGAAGAATGAGTATACAACAATGAACCCTATTGATTTGAATGGGCTAATAGTCGGCTTAAGTATATGGGAAAATCAACGTTTCTCCCAACTACCAGATTATGCCCTTCCTTTCTTTTCACAAGGAGGCTGGGAAGGATGGTTGCAAGTTGAATTGGCTATGTTTTTTACTGGATATGGTTATGATGTAGTCAGAGAACAAAATCCATATGATAATCATCTTAGAGCAGATTTGATTTTCAACAAACAAATTTCTGGAAGCACTGAAATTGTTGCAGAAATAAAATGTGAGTCTATTTATCGAAAAAAAGATGATTTCTTCAAGTTAATTCAAGCTGATGAAAAAAAATTAGCTTCTCTAGACGGACGCCAAAATGGAATAATGCTAGTGGCTGTTGCGGAGCCAATATTGGAAGAAACACTTCGTAGTCACGGTTACCAAACTGTTCCTTCAACTCAAAACAACATACGTATTATGTATAAGTTAGTTAAATAAAAAACTTTAAAAATGTGTAACAAACCAATGACACTAAAGACCGTTAACACGAATGATGTTAACTTGGTCTCAAAAACTGGACTCGGGTGTGGTGTTGACATCACAGGAGTACTAGGTACTAACGAGTCTGTAAAGACGCAGATTCTTGATTACAATCTGTTGGTACAGAAAGCTCTTGTTGAACTTGACGATGCCGAGATGCTTTACGATGTAGATCGTTCTGGTAAGGATTATTCCGAAATGACAAACTCTATCAACAGTTGCCTTGCAGGAAAAATCTCACTTGGTGTGAAAGGTCTTTCTTTTGGAAGCAACCTTAGCCGTTCTTTCAACAAGAGCACCAAGCAAGTTGACATCTATGAGTATGCCGAGAAGATGATTATCCGCAAGATGTATGCTCTCAATGTCAAGCCATTTGTGTTGGACACACTGCGTGACTACATTCCTACCGAAGTATGGAATGAAATCAATGCAACAGACAATGCTAATCCTTCGTCTGCAGCTCGTTTGGACAAGAACCGCATCAAGGAACTATACAAGAAGTATGGTACCCACGTTACCACGAAGACTTTCTACGGTTGCATGTATGAGTATATCATGCGTCGAGAACAGAACAACTGGGAGACTTCCATTGAGAAACTTCTCAAGATGGATGTTACGGCAAAGGTTCCTATTCCTGATACAGGTGCAACTGTTGATGGTGAGAAACATATCACGTTTGAGCCTAAGGATAAGGAGTGTCGTGAGAACTCCAATGTCGAGACAGTGGAGCACCGCTATGGTGGTGACACATCTGTAAAAGATGTGAACGCATGGATGAATAGTTGCGTAAAGGGCGAGAAGAACAATTGTGCGCTTCTTGGCTATTCTTTGGGCATTGATAGTGCCACTGATAGTGGACTTATTCCACTATATCAGCTTCTTGATTTTTCTGACCCTCGTCGCCAAGCAATGATTGATGCTTTGCAAGAATACATGAATGAGTATGGCTTGAAGGTAGAACAGCGTAATATGGTTATCGTGGATGCCATTGCCATGCACATCACTTCTGGGGCAGTGAAAGACTTCTTGTACGCTGATGACATCAATGGCATCCATCGTAAGTTCTATCGTCTCGAAGAAAACATGTACGATTATGTGAAAGGGGTAACCAAAGGCAAGATGTACTTCTACTATGCACTTGGACATTTAACAGGTAATGCCGTTGTCGAGATGAAGTTCTGTGGCAAGGGTGATGCTGATGGTGACTGGAAGTTGAGAGGTTGCAACTCTAACGAGGGTGTTACTGGATGCTTGAAAGACAGGTATCTTGCCATCAAACTTCGTAACGTCAACAACTATCCTGACCAAAAAATGTATGTTACGGGCTTTGGTGTAAAGGTCAAGAAAAATATCAAGGCAGTATCAAAAGGTACGGAAGTCGGTTTCAATTGGACTGCTTCTGGTGATGGTTGGTATAGTGGTGGCTTGATTCACGATGATGTCAAGTGTGTATATACGAAGGATAAGATTAATAATTTCTGATGAAATAACAAGTATGGAGGCAGTGGCACACATTGTGGCACTGCCTTTTTTGTACATTCTATATCGGCAGATTGGAATAAGGAAATCCGATTTTGGGGGAACACCCCCGATTAGGACAAGGTCTAAATTACCGATATTCTGTTAGGCTAACGATTGGTGAAATTACTTTTAATCTCTTCGGACTCTCGCAATAACCGATTGGCTACACTATCTTTATAAGCTGCCATTTCTATCATTTCATAATGGTGGCGAACAGAATCCTCATAAGCAGCAACGCGATTTTTTACGTTGTTTATCACATTTTCATCTCGTTGCACATTGAAATGCTTTTCGATGTAACGAATGTTTGGGTCATCAGATGGAAGCACCATCTTCAATGCCCTATACTTCAAGTCTGCCTCCTCCCAATCTTGATGCTCTCGCCATTGGGTAAGGTTACCCCAAATTGAGATAACAAGAGATAGGAGCAAACCACCAATGAAGAGAAGAATATACTTTGAGGTTGGCTCAAAGCGGTGGGTTACAACTTTCTTTTGAGGTGTGTAACCTATTGCGTGAAGTTTGTCCTGCACAACTTTTGATGTGTCATTCAGTTCTTGTTTCACCTGATTAATTGCATCAAACAAGAGTTTGCTTCGCTGTTCTCCGT
>OKSN01001041.1_pt1 | contig 15589 bp, 6 predicted proteins | sample 1606191 | NCBI WGS metagenome assembly OKSN01 (sample SAMEA3879535, study PRJEB24766) | human gut metagenome | biome: human-associated habitat; feature: feces | place: USA | collected 1985/1987
TTTTCTTATCGGCAAAGTTGACATATATTTCCGTACACACCTTCTGACGGAACATAAAATCAAGCCGCATAACATAATTGCCGTTCAAGGGCTTGTTAAGATATTTTGAAATTGTCTGACGGCTTACATTAAAGGTTTGTGCTATTTCAGCAGTAGTTTTACCGTTTTTCTGCATTTCAATTGCATTTTTAACATCCGTTTCGGTCAACTTATTTTTTCTTCCGCCTTTAAGCCTGCCTGCAATATCCTTTAACTCGGTTTCGTTATCTGTTCCGAACAAATCTATACAAAGCTTTCTGTAATCAGTCATACGCTCCACCGCCTTAATAGTGTCAAATATCATTCTTTACACTATCATTATATAGCATATACAAAACAAAGTCAATTATCTTTGCTAAACATTTATATGCCAAAACACCCCGAACAGCTATTGCCGTTCGGGGCGTCTCGGTTTATGTGAATTAAAAAGGATAGGTTAATTAAGCTACCATGGATTATTCAATATCCTGCATAGCGTCGTAGCCTGTTTCGCCTGTTCTAACCTTAACAACATCTTCAACATCATAGATAAAGATTTTGCCGTCACCGATGTGACCTGTGTAAAGTGCCTTAACAGCCGCATCAACAACTGCCTTTACAGGAACCTTGCAAACTACGATTTCAACCTTCATCTTAGGAAGGAGGTTACTTTCAATAGCAACACCACGGTAATACTCTGCTTTACCCTTCTGAGCACCGCAACCGAGTACCTGAGATACTGTCATACCTGTGATGCCGAGCTTATCCATTTCTTCTTTAAGAGCTTCAAGCTTTGACTGCTTGAGAAGAATGTCAATCTTAGTAATCTTTGTGCCGTCGGTAGCCATATCATACTTGCCGGCAAGCTGAACGGGAACTGCCTGAGTTACAGGAACATTGCTGTCAACATCAAATGTTTCATCAAGTGAAGCTGTACCGACACCGATTGGCATAAAGTCTGCATATGCGCTGATAAGACCGTGCTCGCAGATATCGAGGCCCTTCATTTCTTCGTCCTTTGTAACACGAAGACCTACTGTCTTTTTGATGATTGTGAATACGATAATCATGCAAACAACTGTCCAAGCTACGATTGTAACAATACCGAGAGCCTGCTTACCAAGCTGAGCAAAGCCACCGCCGTAGAAAAGACCTGTGATGCCGTTCTGACCGTTACCTGTTGCGAAAAGACCTACTGCAAGGCCGCCCCACATACCGTTTACGCCGTGTACCGAGAATGCGCCGACAGGATCATCTATTTTAAGCTTGATATCAACGAATTCAACTGCTACTACGATGAGGATACCTGAAACGATACCGATAACTGCTGCGCCGATTGCATCAACATCTGCACAACCTGCCGTGATTGCTACAAGACCTGCGAGTGATGCGTTAAGACACATTGAAACATCAGGCTTGCCGTTCTTGATCCATGTAAAGAGCATGGTTGTTACTGTTGCAACTGCCGGAGCAATTGTTGTTGTAAGAAGAATCTGACCGAGACGAGCGCCGTCTTCAGCAGCGGCACCGTTAAAGCCGTACCATGCAAACCAAAGAATGAATACACCGAGAGCACCGAGTGTGATGCTGTGACCGGGGATAGCGTTTACCTTGCCGTTCTTGCCGTATTTACCGATACGGGGTCCGAGAATGATTGCGCCGACAAGTGCCGAGATACCGCCGACCATATGAATTACGATTGAACCTGCAAAGTCGATACAGCCGAGCTGTGCAAGCCAACCCTGACCGTTCCAAACCCAACCTGCTTCAATCGGGTAAACAACGAGTGAAATAATTGCGCTGTAAACACAGTATGCCGAGAATTTTGTACGCTCTGCCATAGCACCTGAAACGATAGTAGCTGCTGTAGCACAGAATACAAGCTGGAATACGAATGAGTTCCAATCAAAGTTCATCCAGTCTGTGAACATATTGAGGTTGGGAACACCGATGAATCCTGCAACATAGTCCTTAGACATCATAAGTCCGAAGCCTAACAGGCTGAATACAACCGTACCGATACAAAAGTCCATCAGGTTTTTCATAATGATGTTACCTGCGTTTTTAGCTCTTGTAAAACCGGTTTCAACCATTGCAAATCCGCACTGCATAAAGAACACGAGTAATGCGCCGATCATAAACCAGACGCCTGTGCCTCCGTAAATTAGTTCTGCCATATAAATCTCTCCTTTTATCAAAATAACAAAAACGGCGTGGAGTTGACAGTTTAATTCTGTCAATCACACGCCGTTGTGTTACCTGTTATACAATATAAATAATGTTATTTAGTATAAATAGAGGTTCTATCAATCACACACCGAAAAGAAGTTCGCCGTATGAAGGATAAGGCCAGTATTCCGAAGCTGTTTCTGTTTCCATTGCATCACCGACAGCTCTGAGTTCCTGCATAAGTGCAAATACTGTTTCTCTGTAGTACTTAGCATACTTGAGGTTGTCATCGCTGTAGTCGCTTGCCTTGATAACAGCCTCTTCAAGCTCTGCAGTTTTCTTTGAGAAACATACAAGTTTGTTTGAAAGGCTTGTAATAAGGTCTTCCTCAACACTTGTAGGAATAGCGTCCGAAAGTGCCTTCTTTGCAAGTGCTGTATCCGTAAGATCTCTTACATATGATGTAACGGCAGGAAGAATGTTCTTCTTAGCCATATCAATCATTGTGAGAGCCTCAATGTTAATCTGCTTAGAATAGCTTTCAAGCTCAATTTCATATCTTGCACGGATTTCGTCTGCCGAACAAATCTTATTCTTAACAAAGAGGTCAATATTCTTCTTGTCAAGGAAGTGTTCCATTGCGTCAGGAAGTGACTTGAGGTTAAGAAGTCCTCTTCTTTCAGCCTCTTCAACCCACTCGGGAGCGTAGTTGTTGCCGTTGAAGATAATGTTCTGATGCTCTGTGAATACTTTCTTAACAAGAGCCTTGATAGCTGCGTCCATATCATCCGCATCTTTAAGCTCATCGTAGAACTCTGAAAGTTCTTCGGCTACCATAGTGTTGAGCATATAGTTAGGACAGGCAATGTTAAGTGAAGAACCAAGTGCTCTGAATTCAAACTTGTTACCTGTGAATGCAAAAGGTGATGTACGGTTACGGTCTGATGTATCTTTCATAAAGTCAGGAAGAACATCAACACCTGTTCTCATCTTCTGCTTACCCTTGCTTACATATTCTCTGTCATTGATGATTGAATCAACGAGTTCGCCGAGGTCATCACCGAGATACATTGAAATGATTGCAGGCGGTGCTTCGTTAGCGCCGAGACGGTGGTCGTTACCTGCCGATGCAACCGTGATTCTGAGAAGATCCTGATACTCGTGAACAGCCTTTACAACTGCCGCAAGGAAAAGCTGGAACTGAAGGTTATTTTCAGGAGTCTTGCCGGGCTCAAGAAGGTTTTCGCCTGTGTTGGTTGAAATTGACCAGTTGTTGTGCTTACCGGAACCGTTAACACCTGCGAACGGCTTTTCGTGAAGAAGACAAACAAGACCGTGTCTTTCGGCAACCTTCTTCATAACTTCCATTGTAAGCTCGTTGTGGTCGGTTGCAATGTTTGTTGTTGTGAAGATAGGAGCAAGCTCGTGCTGTGAAGGAGCAACTTCGTTATGCTTTGTCTTTGCAAGGATACCGAGTTTCCAAAGTTCCTCGTCAAGGTCTTTCATATAAGCAGCAACTCTTGTCTTAATTGCACCGAAGTAATGGTCGTCAAGTTCCTGTCCTTTAGGAGCTTTTGCACCGAAAAGTGTTCTGCCTGTATAAATAAGGTCCTCTCTCTGGTCGTAAGCGTCCTTATCAATAAGGAAGTATTCCTGCTCCGGACCTACTGTTGTTGTAACTCTTGTAACATCTTCTTTGCCGAGAAGATGAAGAATCTTTACAGCCTCTGTATTAATTCTCTCCATTGAACGAAGAAGAGGAGTTTTCTTATCGAGAACCTCGCCTGTATAAGAACAGAATGCTGTAGGAATGTAAAGTGTTCCGTCCTTAACGAATGCATATGATGTCGGATCCCATGTTGTATAGCCTCTTGCCTCGAATGTGGCACGAATACCGCCGCTTGGGAAAGAAGAAGCATCAGGCTCGCCCTTTACAAGCTCTTTACCTGAGAACTCCATGATAACCTGACCTTCACCGTTCGGTGCGATAAAGCTGTCATGCTTTTCGGCTGTAATACCTGTCATCGGCTGGAACCAGTGTGTGTAGTGGGTACAGCCCATTTCAACTGCCCAGTCCTTCATAGCAGCCGCAACAACATTTGCAACGCTGAGGTCAAGCGGTTCACCGTTCTGGATTGTCTTTTTCAAAGCCTTGTAAGTTGACTTTGGAAGTCTTTCCTGCATCTTCTGGTCATTAAATACCATGCTGCCAAAAATTTCGGGAACTTTTGCCATTTTAATTCTCTCCTATCCATTTTGAAAATAAATTTTAATGGTCTGATTTTTGCTTTATAAAAACAGAAAAGGACACTGTAAGCCTCAGCTCACAGCGCCCTTGCTGTCTTTGATGTTGTTAGTATATTCCACTTTTGCGAATTTGTCAATACATTTTTTGAAAAAAGTTTTGAAATTGCAAGTTTTATTAAATTTCCTGCAAAATTAAGCTGAAACACCAATAAGAGTTGCATATTTTCTACAACAATCACAGTAAAATGAAAGTTTTGCCCTTAAAAGTTGCAATTTTCCTCTATTTTCCCTTGACAAAGCACAATGTATAGTTATATAATCTAAGTGCTGATTTTTCTTGATCAACGATGACAGGGCATTTCAGAACATCAGCCGACCTGCACATTCACCTTTGCAGGATATAGCACAGGCTGAGCATAGCGGTTTTACCGCTGAGAAGAGATTGGGCATTTTACAATTACATATATATGATTGATTATTAACCGGCAGAACATTAATTGCCACTTTGAACCGATAAGTTTACGAAAGCAAACTTCCTTTTACATATATATGTATATAAAAAAGTCCGCTGAATAATTTTTGTGATTAACAGGAAAGGGTGATCATTAATGGAACAGACAGTCAGAGAGAACAACAAGACTCTGTATTCTCCGAAGTTTGAACATGATAACTGCGGTATCGGAGCTGTTGTTAATATTAAGGGTATCAAGTCACACGACACCGTGGCAAACGCTCTGACAATTGTTGAAACTCTCGAACACAGAGCAGGTAAGGATGCCGAAGGCAAAACAGGTGACGGCGTAGGTATTCTTCTCCAGATTTCACACAAATTTTTTAAGAAGGCAGCTGCTGAAATCGGCATTAAGCTCGGTTCCGAAAGAGATTACGCTGTAGGTATGTTCTTCTTCCCTCAGAATGAGCTTGCAAGAAATCAGGCAAAGAAGATGTTTGAAATCATTGCAGAAAAAGAAGGTCTTACAGTTCTCGGTTGGAGAAATGTTCCGTCAAAGCCCGAGGTACTCGGTCACAGAGCTGTTGAATGTATGCCTGCAATTATGCAGTGCTTTATCAAAAGACCTCACGGTGTAAAAAGAGGTCTTCCGTTCGACAGAAAGCTCTATGTTGCAAGAAGAGTTTTTGAACAGAGTAATGAAGACACATATGTAGTTTCGCTTTCAAGCAGAACTATTGTATATAAAGGTATGTTCCTTGTCGGCGATCTCCGTAACTTCTTCCTTGATCTTCAGGACGAGGATTACGAGTCTGCAATCGCTATGGTTCACTCCCGTTTTTCAACCAACACAAATCCAAGCTGGCAGAGAGCTCATCCTAACAGAATGATTGTTCACAACGGTGAAATCAACACAATCAGAGGCAACGCTGACAAGATGCTTGCCCGTGAGGAAACAATGCGTTCAGAGCATCTCAAGGGCGACCTTGACAAGGTTATCCCTGTTGTAAACACAGAGGGTTCAGACTCTGCAATGCTTGATAACACACTTGAATTTCTCGTAATGAGCGGTATGGAGCTTCCTCTTGCCGTTATGATTACAATTCCGGAGCCGTGGGATAATAACGGCACAATGAGCCAGAAGAAAAAGGACTTCTATCAGTATTATGCAACAATGATGGAGCCGTGGGACGGTCCTGCGTCAATCCTTTTCTCTGACGGTGACATTATGGGTGCGGTTCTTGACCGTAACGGTCTGCGTCCGTCAAGATACTACATCACGGATGACGGCAACCTCATTCTTTCATCGGAAGTCGGCGCACTTCCTATTGATCCCGCAAAGATTGTTACAAAGGAAAGACTTCGCCCGGGCAAAATGCTCCTTGTCGATACGGTTCAGGGCAGACTCATTGATGACGATGAACTCAAAGAGTATTATGCGTCAAAACAGCCTTACGGCGAATGGCTCGACAGTAATCTTGTTTGTCTTAAAGACCTCAAAATTCCTAATATGAAGGTTGAGGAGCATTCATATAAAGAAAGACAAAAACTCCAGAAGGCTTTCGGATATACCTACGAAGATGTTATGACATCAATCCTTCCTATGGCAAAGAACGGCACAGAGTCAATTGCCGCAATGGGTACAGACAGTCCGCTTGCAGTTCTTTCAAAAGAACCGCAGCCGCTTTTCAACTACTTCAAACAGCTCTTTGCACAGGTTACAAACCCACCGATTGACGCAATCCGTGAGGAAGTTGTAACATCAACAACAATTTATATCGGTGAGGACGGCAACATCCTTGAGGAGCGTCCCGAAAACTGCAAGGTTATGAAGATTCACAACCCGATTCTTACATCAACCGATATTCTCAAAATCAAGAATATGCACATTCCGGGCTTTAAGGTTGCGGTTATCCCGATTCTCTACTACAAGAACACAAGACTTTCAAAGGCTGTTAAGCGACTTTTCGTTGAAGCTGACAAGGCTTACAATGATGGTGCAAATATTCTTATCCTCTCCGACAGAGGAGTTGACGAAAACCATCTTGCAATTCCGTCACTTCTTGCAGTATCCGCTCTTCATCAGCACCTTGTTGCAACAAAGAAGAGAACCTCACTTGCAATGATACTTGAAAGCGGTGAGCCGAGAGAAGTTCATCATTTTGCAACACTTCTCGGCTACGGTGCAAGTGCAATCAACCCGTATCTTGCTCAGGAAACAATCCACGAGCTTATCGGTGACGACCTTCTTGACAAGGACTACTACGCAGCAGTTGACGATTACAACAGCGCAGTTCTCCACGGCATCGTAAAGATTGCGTCAAAAATGGGTATTTCAACAATCCAGTCATATCAGGGCTCACAGATTTTTGAGGCTATCGGTATCGGCAAGGATGTTATTGACGAATACTTCACAGGCACAGTCAGCAGAATCGGCGGTATCACAATCAAGGATATCGAAAAGAATGTTGACAACCTTCACACAGCGGCATTTGATCCGCTTGACCTCGGTGTAAGCGATGAGCTTGAATCCCGTGGTTCACACAAGTTCAGAAGCGGCAAAGAGGAACACCTCTACAATCCGCAGACTATATATATGCTCCAGCAGGCAACAAGAACAGGCGACTATGAGCTTTACAAAAAGTATTCTCATATGATTTCCGAAGAAATGGATCCTGTAAATATCAGAGGTCTTTTCGACTTCAACTTTGCAGAAACTCCTGTTCCGCTTGATGAGGTTGAAAGCGTTGATTCAATCGTAAAGCGTTTCAAGACAGGCGCTATGTCCTACGGTTCAATCTCACAGGAGGCTCACGAAACACTTGCGATTGCAATGAATCAGCTTCACGGCAAGTCAAACTCCGGTGAGGGCGGCGAAAGCCTTGAACGACTTCTCACAAAAGGACAGAAGGTTGACAGATGTTCTGCAATCAAGCAGGTTGCGTCAGGTCGTTTCGGTGTTACATCAAGATACCTCACATCCGCAAACGAAATTCAGATTAAAATGGCTCAGGGTGCAAAGCCGGGCGAAGGCGGACATCTTCCGGGCAAAAAGGTTTATCCCTGGATTGCAAAAACCCGTCATTCAACACCGGGTGTATCGCTCATCTCTCCCCCACCGCACCACGACATTTACTCAATCGAGGACCTTGCACAGCTTATCTACGACCTCAAAAATTCTAACAAAGATGCAAGAATCTCTGTTAAGCTCGTTTCGGAATGCGGTGTAGGTACGGTTGCCGCAGGCGTTGCAAAAGCAGGTGCAGGCGTAATCCTTATTTCAGGTTATGACGGCGGTACAGGCGCTGCTCCGAGAAACTCAATCTACAATGCAGGTCTGCCGTGGGAACTCGGTCTTGCCGAGGCTCATCAGACGCTCATTATGAACGACCTTCGTAACAAGGTTGTTATTGAAACCGACGGTAAGCTTATGAACGGCCGTGATGTTGCAATTGCCGCAATGCTCGGTGCAGAGGAATTCGGTTTTGCAACTGCTCCGCTTGTAACTCTCGGTTGTGCAATGATGAGAGTATGTAACCTTGATACCTGCCCGTTCGGTGTTGCCACACAGAACCCCGAGCTCAGAAAGAGATTCTGCGGCAAGCCCGAATATGTAATAAACTTTATGAAGTTTGTAGCAAGCGAACTTCGTGAATATATGTCAAAGCTCGGTGTAAAAACCGTTGATGAGCTTGTCGGAAGAATTGACCTCATCAAGAGAAAAGACGGCATCACAGGACAGGCTGCCGAGGTTGACCTTTCTAACATTCTTGATACAAACTTTGTTTCGGAAAAGGTTGAATACAACAAAAAGAGCCTTTATGATTTCAAGCTTGAATCAACACTTGACGAGAGAATCCTCTGCAAAGAATTTGCAAAGGTTCTTGCAAAAGGCACAAAGAAAAAGGTTGAAGTCAATGTTAAGAACACTGACCGTTCATTCGGTACAATCTTCGGTTCTGAGGTTACAAGAAAGCATTACAACAACCTTGATGACGATACATTTACAGTAGTCTGCAACGGTTCGGGCGGTCAGAGCTTTGGCGCATTCATTCCAAAGGGACTCACACTTGAACTTGTGGGAGACTCAAACGACTACTTCGGCAAGGGACTTTCAGGCGGTAAGCTGGTAGTTTATCCTCCGAAGAACTCAACATTTGACGCAGGTAACAACATCATCATCGGTAATGTTGCACTTTACGGTGCAACAAGCGGCAAGGCATTCATCAACGGTGTTGCAGGCGAGCGTTTCTGCGTAAGAAACTCAGGCGCAACGGCAGTTGTTGAGGGTGTCGGCGACCACGGTTGTGAATATATGACAGGCGGCCGGGTTGTTGTTATCGGCAAAACAGGCAAAAACTTTGCCGCAGGTATGTCCGGCGGTGTTGCCTATGTTCTTGATGAAGAAAGAGATCTTTACACAAAGCTTAACAAGGAAATGGTTCACTTCTCGGAAGTATCCGAAAAGTACGATATAATCGAACTCAAGACGCTTATTGAAGAACATGTTGCAGCAACAGGTTCACAGAGAGGCAAAAAAATCCTTGATAACTTTGACGAGTATCTTCCGAAATTCAAGAAGATTATTCCGCACGACTACAAGAGAATGATGGCTGCAATTGCCGCTTATGAAGAAAAAGGTCTTACAAACGAGCAGGCACAGATTGAAGCTTTCTACGAAATTGTGAATAATAAATAAGGAGGGGATATTTATGGGAAAGCCAACAGGATTTATGGAATATAAGCGTGAGGATGCCCCGGCATACTCCGTAAAAGAAAGAATCAAAAATTTTGACGAATTTCACGATCCCCTCAGCAAAGAGGATCAGCAAAAACAGGGTGCAAGATGCATGGACTGCGGCGTGCCTTTCTGTCAGGCAGGAATGAAGATTGGTTCTGCATTTTCAGGCTGTCCGCTTAACAACCTCATTCCCGAATGGAATGACCTCATCTACAAGGGCAACTGGGAACAGGCTTACAACCGTCTTAAAGTTACAAACAACTTCCCCGAATTCACATCCCGTGTATGTCCCGCTCTCTGTGAAAAGGCATGCACCTGCGGTGCAAACGGTGACGCTGTCAGCGTAAGAGCCAACGAATACGGAATCATTGAAAATGCCTATGAAGAAGGTCTTGCAGACGCAAGAATTCCAAAGGTAAGAACAGGCAAGAAAATTGCAATCATCGGTTCGGGTCCATCGGGACTTGCCGCTGCCGACCAGCTCAATCAGCGTGGTCACTCTGTAACGGTATTTGAACGCAATGACAGAGTAGGCGGTCTGCTTATGTACGGCATTCCGAATATGAAGCTTGAAAAAGATGTTATCGAACGCAAGATTAACATTATGGAAGAAGAAGGCGTAACCTTTGAAACCTGCTCAAATGTCGGCAAAGACATCAAAGCAAGCGAAATTCTCAAGGACTTTGACCGTGTAATCCTTGCTTGCGGTGCATCAAATCCGAGAGATATCAAAGTTCCCGGCAGAGAGGCTAACGGCATTCACTTTGCCGTTGACTTCCTCAAATCAACAACAAAGTCACTTCTTGACTGCAACCTCAGAGAGGGTACATTCATCAGTGCAAAAGGCAAGAATGTAATGGTAATCGGCGGCGGCGACACAGGTAACGACTGCGTCGGCACAAGCATCAGACACGGTGCAAAATCCGTTCTCCAGCTTGAAATGATGCCTAAACTTCCCGACACAAGAAGTGCCGATAACCCATGGCCGCAATGGCCGAGAGTCTGCAAAACAGACTACGGTCAGGAAGAGGCTATTGAAGTTTACGGTCACGATCCACGAGTTTATCAGACAACCGTTAAGCAGTTCATTGCTGACAAGAACGGTAATCTTGTAGGTGCGGAGCTTGTTAAGCTCAAACCCGAAAAGGATGCTAAAACAGGCAGACTTATGATGAAAGAGGTTGAAGGCTCAGAATACAAGGTTGATGTTGAACTCGTACTCATTGCGGCGGGATTCCTCGGCAGCGAAAACTATGTAACCAAGGCATTCGGTGTTGAAACAAACGCAAGAACCAATGTTGCAACGGCAGAAGGCTCACACAAGACAAATGTTGAAAATGTATTTGTTACAGGCGATATGCACAGAGGACAGTCACTTGTTGTCTGGGCGATTCGTGAGGGCAGAGATGTTGCCAAAGAGGTTGACGAAAGCCTTATGGGATACACAAATCTTTAATTGATTACAATAACCTGATAATCCTCATTTTTTCGATATACCGGTTAATAATCAGAAAGCGCAGGAGCGGATTTCCCTCCTGCGTTTTTCTTTGTCATTTAGGGTTTGTTTCTGTTGCATATCAATATGATTGATGATAAAATAAAGGATATATACAATGCAATAAAATGTGAGGAAATATTATGAGTAACAGACCTGAAACCAGTAAACAAAGCTGTCCTGTTTACAAAAAATGCGGCGGTTGTCAACTGCAAAATCTGTCATATCCCGAACAGCTTGAATTCAAGCAGAGGAAAGTCGAAAAACTTCTCAAACGCTTTTGCACCGTTGAAAAAATTATCGGAATGAAAACTCCCTACCACTACCGCAACAAGGTTCAGGCGGCTTTTTATACGGACAAAAAGGGCAAAATCATTTCGGGTGTGTATCAGTCGGGCAGTCATCATGTTGTCGGAATTGACAGCTGTCAGACAGAGGATGTTATTGCCGACAAAATCATCGTTGCAGTACGCAAGCTCCTCCCCTCTTTCAGAATGACAACCTATAATGAGGACACAGGCAAAGGTTTTCTCCGTCACATTCTTGTGAAAAGAGGCTTTGCGACAAATCAGATTATGCTTGTGCTTGTGACAGGTACACCTGTTTTTCCGTCAAAAAACAATTTTGTAAAAGCGATTCTGAAACAGTTTCCCGAAATCACAACCATTGTGCAAAATATAAACCCCTACCGCACCAACCTTGTACTCGGTGACAATCAGAAAGTGCTGTACGGCAAGGGTTATATTGAGGATATTCTCTGCGGTTGCAGGTTCAGAATTTCGCCGAAAAGCTTTTACCAAATTAACCCCGTTCAAACCGAAGTTTTGTACGGCAAAGCAATTGAATTTGCAAATCTCAAAGGCAACGAAACCGTGCTTGACACCTACTGCGGAATCGGCACAATCGGCATAATTGCCGCCAAAAACGGCGCAGGCAATGTTATCGGTGCAGAACTTAACGGCGATGCCGTGAGGGATGCAATCGTAAATGCAAGAGCAAATAATCTGAAAAATATCCGTTTCTACAAAGCCGATGCGGGCGAGTTCATGAGAGAAGCTGCAGACGAGGATGAAAAGCCCGATGTTGTGTTTATGGATCCGCCAAGAGCCGGAAGTGACCGAAAATTTCTCGACTCACTAATCAAAATGTCTCCGAAAAAGGTTGTCTATGTTTCCTGCAACCCCGAAACATTGGCAAGAGATTTAGCCTACCTAACCCAAAACAGCCCCTACAAAGCCCAAAAAATCCAACCCGTAGATATGTTCCCCCACACAGCACACATCGAGACGGTAGTCAAGTTGGTTAGAAAAACTCCTGACGCATATGTCGACCTCAAAGTGGATATGGACGAACTGGATTTGACTGCTTCTGAAGCGAAAGCAACTTACGAAGAAATCAAACAGTACATCTTAGATAAATACGATACAAAGGTGTCCAATCTCTATATCGCTCAGGTAAAAGAGAAATACGGCATCATAGAAAGAGAAAATTACAATAAACCAAAATCGGCAAATACAAAACAATCACAGTGTCCGGCGGAAAAAGCAGTAATGATTGAAGAAGCATTTAAACATTTTAAGATGATTTAACAGATTATAGTAGGAGTAGTTAGGTTTAAAAATATAATGCCGATAAAGATAAAGGAGATTAAATTATGCAACCTTATAAAGCATGGTTGTTTTCAGACATAATTGAAAAAAACAAAAGAGTATTTAAAGTGCCTGTTTATCAGCGTAATTATGATTGGAATAATATACAATGTGAAAAACTCTATCAGGATATTATGAATGCGAACAAACGAGACCATAAACATTTTACGGGAACTATTGTGTATATAGTCGGTCTTGATGGCAGTACATTAAATGAAGTTTTGATTATAGACGGGCAACAGCGTCTTACTACAATGTATATTCTTCTAAAAGCCCTTTACGATGCGGCAAAAGGCGTATCAGTTAGAATAGAAGCTGAAATAGAAGAAGTAATGTTCAATAGAAATTGCGATGAAAAATATAAACTAAAATTAAAACCAGTGAAATCTGATAATGAACAGTTGCTGCTTTTAATCAAAGATAAAACTGATGAGATGGACAGGAACTCAAATATCTATAAGAACTATATTACCTTCAAAAATTTGATTGAAGAAACCGTAACATCAGGTTTAGAATTGAATGATATACTTAACGGTATCAAAAAGCTTGAGATGGTGGAAATCGTCCTCGATAAATCTCAAGGTGATGAGCCACAGAAAATTTTTGAGTCAATCAATTCAACCGGATTGGAGTTAAGTTTAGCGGATTTAATTAGGAATTATCTGCTTATGGATGATTTAAATCAAGATGAACTTTATGAAAATTATTGGTCTGTAATTGAAAAAAATGTAGGCTACCGTAACTTAGGAGATTTCGTTATCAATTTTTTAAACTCCCAAATTAGCAAGTCCGTTAACGACAAAAATGCATATCGTTTATTTAAAGAACATTGCGAAGAAAACAACTTGAGTCACGAGGATGTACTGAAGAATTTGAAACGAACATCAAAATACTACGGTGCTTTTATTGGCGAAACACAGTTCTATAGCAATGAAATCTCGGATTATCTGAGAGCGTTTTATACTATTAAACAAACAACTGTACTTCCGTTTCTTTTTAGAGTATTTAACGATTATGAAGACGGTAATATCGATGAAGTAACTCTTTGCAAAGTATTAGATTATTTGCTGACATATCTTGTTAGAATTACGGCTTGTGAAATTAACAAAAACTTGTCAAAGTTTATGAAGTCGATGTATGACAGATTTTTTGATGGAAGTTACGATAATTATTACAAAAAATTTGTAATATTCCTTAACGATTTAAGAGCAAACAATCGTATGCCAACAGACAGTGAATTTGAAGAAGCACTTATCCATAAATCTCTATATAAAAAGCCTATTTGTAAGTTTGTGCTTTCTGTTATTGAGAATTCTACCAAGGAGCATATTGATATTACTAATCTTACGATAGAGCACATTTTACCACAGAAAGAAAACGCTATTGTATGGAAAAAAGAAGTTGGTGATAATTATAACAGAGTTTATGAGATATACTTACATACGCTTGGAAATTTGACTATCACAGGACATAATAGTGAATTAGGAACAAAATCATTTACTGATAAGAAAAACATTATTTGTGAAAATTCGAAGGCAAATGTACTAAACAAAGAAGTTTTATCGGCGGAAAGATGGGATGAGTCTTCTATTCTAAACAGAGCAAAAGTACTTTCTAATATCTTGATTGATAAGTTTAATTATGTTGAAATGCATTCAGATATTAGCGAAACGAATGAATTGAGTTTTAGCGTTAATAGCGGTATAGACTTTTCTAATACGAAACCGGAAGGATTTTCGTTTGTTGGCGAATATACAAAGGTTGCGAGTTGGGCGGACTTATTGACAAAATTCATAAGCCTTGTATATGACTTAGATACTGAAATGTTAAGCGATTTAGCAGCAAGCGATTACTCTATTCCAAATGCAGACAGAACATATATCAGCAACGATGAAAGAAAACTTCGCAAAGCTAAACAAGTTGATAACAGTGGTATCTTCTTTGAAACAAACTTATCATCAAATAATATCATCTCATTTATTAAGGATTTGTTGTCGAAAATGAATTTGGATATAGATGATTTCAGCTTCTCACTTTCAAAGGCACCATTTGATATTGATGACGAAAATACTTGGTCAGAGGGAATGCTTCCGGTTGCAAAATTGTTCTACAACTTAGTTGAAGACCTCATTAGCAAGTCAAAAATTACAACAGCCGAAATCGAGAAATTGAAAACAAAAGAATACACCAAGTCATTGTTTAAAGCAACAGATTATCCTGCATTTGCGGACAATGTGACAGATAATATGGGAAATTCATCTCACAAGAGGTATAGAGCTAAAGAATTGCATTTTAATGATAAGGATATTTATGTTTCTACGCAGTTCTTTGAGTCTGATAGAGAAGCTGTAATTAGCTGGTACAAGGAACATTTGAATTAACTGGTTTTCATTTAAAAGCGGCACATTGGTAAAATTAAAAATCCTTCTGTAAAATGATAGTACTATCAAATTACAGGAGGATTTTTCTATGAAAACTATATTTGAACATCACGGTATTGAGTATTCTCATATATTTCGTTTTTTTCGGGTTACCCCAACTATTGACAATGAGCCTGCTTAGTTAGCGTTATGTTAGATAACTGTTAGACAAACAGATTTTCAGAGGGGTTTTATCTCTGCTAAACGCAAAAGAAAAACGCCCTAAACTTTAGCGTTTAAGGCGTTTTTTTAGTTTGGTGGGAGAAGGTGGATTCGAACCACCGAAGCATGACGCAACAGATTTACAGTCTGCCCCCTTTGGCCACTCGGGAATTCTCCCATATCAAGTTTTTCAAAAATCAAAGCCTACTGCCTAAACAGTAGGCTTCAATGGAGCTG
>OKSN01001069.1_pt1 | contig 15310 bp, 21 predicted proteins | sample 1606191 | NCBI WGS metagenome assembly OKSN01 (sample SAMEA3879535, study PRJEB24766) | human gut metagenome | biome: human-associated habitat; feature: feces | place: USA | collected 1985/1987
GACTTCTAAGCCCCATCCTGATACGCTGCTCATCCGAAAGATTGCGAAACTCATTCCCGGAAAATATCTGAAACACGCTTACATCCCGGACATTCCCGGCAAGGAACGGCGGAAATCCGCCCCTGGCCGGGAGGGTAAGCTGGGGGTGGAGGGCATGACCCCGGAGGTCATTCTCGCCGCTCTGCGAAACGCGGGAGCCACCATAGAGGGGGAGGAAACGACTTCCTCCGGGGGCATCACGAAGCAGGATCTCATGGCGCTGGGGCTTTCCGGCGGAAGCAACGCCGGAGAGAAGCGGAAAGCGCTTCTGAAAAAGCTGAACCTGCCGGAACACATGAGCGCCAACGCCATGTTACAGGCGCTGAATTTGTTATACACGTGGGAAGAGCTGGAGCAAATGCTGAATGAATCCGGAATCGAACGCGATTAAATGGAGAGAATATGGTTGATATACAAGTCAGGAATCTGACAAAATTCTTTGTAATCGGAGAAAATCTGCTGGACAACCTGAGCTTTGAGATTCAGGAGGGGGAGCGGGTAGCAATCCTCGGCCGCAACGGCTGCGGAAAAACCACGCTGTTCAACATCCTTACCGGCCAGATGGACTATGACAGCGGCGAGGTCTACGTCAATCCTAACAAGCGTCTGGGGCTGATTTCCCAGATCCCCAAGTTCCCGGCGGGCTACACCGTGGAGGACGTGCTGCGCACCGCCTACGCCGGCCTCATGAAGCTGAAAGCCAGAATGGAGCGGCTGGAAGCGGACATGACGGGGGGCGCAACGGCGGAGCAGCTGCGGGAGTACGACAGCCTGTCCAACCGCTTCCAGTCCGGGGGCGGCTACGAGATGGATGTGGACGTGGACAAGGTCTGCAACGGTCTGGGCATCCCGGCGGAACAGCGCGCCCAGGAATTCGACAGCCTGTCCGGCGGCGAAAAGACCAGAGCGAATCTCGCCCGCCTTCTGCTGGAAAAGACGGATATCCTGCTTCTGGACGAGCCGACCAACCATCTGGATTTGAGAAGCGTGGAGTGGCTGGAAGGGTATATTCAGAATTTTCGGGGGACGGTGCTTGCCATTTCCCACGACCGTTATTTCATCGATCAGATTGCCCAGCGGGTGATCGAGATCGCGGACGGCCACGCGGAATTCTACTCCGGCAACTACTCGTTCTACATGGACGAAAAGCAGGCGCGGTTTGACCTGCAAATGAAGCAGTACGAGCAGGAACAGGCGAAGCTGAAGCAGCTGGGCTACACGGTGGAGCGGATGAAGGGCTGGGGCATCAACAACCGCACCCTCTACCGCCGGGCCATGTCCATTCAGCACCGGATGGATCGCATCCGCAAGACGGAACGACCCAAGACGGAGAGAACGATGAAGGCCAGCTTCGGGGAGCGGGATTTCTCCGGAGACGTGGTGTTCAAGATGAAGAACGTGTCGAAATCCTTCGGCGACCGGACGCTGTTCTCCGACGTGAATCTGCTGGTAGAGGGCGGCGAGCGCATTGCCCTGCTGGGGGACAACGGCACCGGAAAATCCACCTTTATCAAGTGCCTGCTGGGTGAGGAGGACTGTCAGGGGAAAATCCAGTTCGGCCCCACGGTGAAATGGGGATATCTGCCCCAGATCATCCACTTTGACCACCCGGAGCGGAGCCTCTACGACACCATGCTCTATGAGAAAAACTGCACGCCTCAGATGGCGAGAGACCGTCTCGGCGCGTTCCTGTTTCAGGGGGAAGACGTGTTCAAGACAGTGGGCAATCTGTCCGGCGGCGAGCAGTCCCGCCTGCGGCTGTGTATGCTGATGGACGAGATCAACCTCCTGATTCTGGACGAGCCGACGAACCATCTGGACATTGCGTCCCGGGAGTGGGTGGAGGCTGCCATCGAGGAATTCGAGGGCGTACTGCTGTTCGTCTCCCACGACCGGTATTTTATCGAAAAGTTTGCCGAACGCATCTGGCTGCTGGAGGACGGGAAAATCCGGGATTTCCCTTGCGACTATCAGAAATACCGCTCCATTCTGGAGCATGAAGCCGCCGCAAAACCGGCCGTTTCCGCTGCGCCGAAGCCGAAAAAGGAGCGGGCAAAGGGCGGAACCAAAGACGCGGACAAGCTGGTGCGGCGGCTGGAGCGGGAGATCGAGAAGCAGGAGCAGGTCGTCGCCGACTTTGACCGGAAGATCGAAGCGGCCTCCGCCGACTATCAGGAGCTGACCCGTCTGCTTGGCGAAAAGGAAGAAGCCGAAGCGGCGCTCATGGACCTGATGGAGCAGTGGGAACAGGTGCAGACGTGAAGAATGAAGCTTTGACGGTTGACACAGTTCGACACCCGGCCTATAATAGAAACGATTAAGAAAAAAGGAGCAACAGAATTATGAGTTCTTGTAACGGAAATTGTTCCGAATGCGGCTCTGATTGCGCCGATCGCAAGCCCGAGAGCCTGCTGGCGGAGCTGAACCCCAACGCCAGCGTGAAGAAGGTCATTGCCGTGGTCTCCGGCAAGGGCGGCGTGGGCAAATCCACGGTCACGTCCATGCTGGCTGTCGCCATGGCACGGAAGGGAAAGCGGGTCGGCGTTCTGGATGCCGACATCACCGGCCCCTCCGCGTTCGGCGTCACGGAGTGTCAGGGCGCGGACGAACACGGCCTGTACCCGGCGCTGACCCGCACGGGCATTCAGGTAATGTCCATCAATCTGCTGCTGGACAACCCCGCCGACCCGGTGGTGTGGCGCGGTCCGGTCATCGCGGGCGCGGTGAAACAGTTCTGGACGGACGTTATCTGGGAGGACGTTGACTATTTGTTCGTTGACATGCCCCCCGGAACCGGCGACGTACCCCTGACGGTGTTCCAGAGCCTGCCGGTTGATGGCGTCATCATCGTCACTTCCCCTCAGGATCTGGTGTCCATGATCGTGGCGAAGGCCGTGAAAATGGCCAACATGATGCACATTCCCGTGCTGGGCTTCGTGGAGAACTATTCCTACCTCCGCTGCCCGGACTGCGGCAAGAAGATCAGCGTCTTCGGCAAGAGCCATCTGGACGAAATTGCCGCCCAGTTCGATCTGCCGATTCTGGCACGCCTGCCCATCGACCCCGCCGTGGCGGAAGCCTACGACAACGGCCAGATGGAGACGGTGAACACGGAAGCACTGTCCGCGGCTGTGGAAGCTATTGAGAAGTAAAAAGAACCGCTTAGTAAATGGGCGGGGCATAAGACAGTTAACAGGCACAGCAGGATAATCTGCTGTGCCTGTCCTTGTATCATTGAATGCGAACACCCCTTGCCTCTCCTTTTGGGAGAGGTGGCCGAGCGAAGCGAGGACGGAGGGGGTAAGTAAGAGTGTAACGCCCTCTCAGTCACCTGCGGTGACAGCTCTCCCAGAGGGAGAGCCAAGAGCTTGTACTCCATCGAACTGCCAGGGGGCTTTTTTACAGCAGTCCCAGATTTTGCTTCCATTTCAAAATGCGGGTGACAGAAGCGTTCAGCGCGTCAAAATCGATGCGGCCGTCCAGTACGGCGCTCAGCACGGCGTTGTACTGTTCCGCGTAATCCGTGGAGCAAAGCAGATCGTTTCCTGCCTGAACGGCCAGCACGGCGGCTTCGCCGGTGCCGTAGCGGTCGGTGATGGCCTCCATCACCAGATCGTCGGTCATGACCACGCCGTCAAAGCCCATGGTGTCCCGGAGATATTGATGGACCGCGGGGGAGAGGGAGGCGGGGGAGTCTCCGTCCAGTGCCTGAACGATGTTGTGGCTGACCAGTACCGCACCGCAGCCCGCGTCAATTCCGGCGGCGAAGGGGAGCAGATCGCTGCTTTCCAGTTCTTGCAGGGAGCGGCTGTCAACTGCCAGCCCGGTGTGGGTGTCGGCGTTGTCGCCGTAGCCGGGGAAGTGCTTCAGGACGTTGCCGATCTGGTAGGCGTTCATCAGCCTGACGGTTCCGGCGACAAACTCCCCGGTGGTTTCAGCGTCCTGCCCCAGCGAGCGCTGGTACATAAAGGCGCTTGGGTCTTCGGAAATATCACACACAGGCCCCAGATTGACATTGATCCCGAGAGATTGCAGCAGTTGACAGATATCTTCCTCATCGGAAAGCGCCTGAGTCAGCCCGCCGTCAGCAAAGGCTTCCCGTGGAGAGGGAAAGCGCTGGGGGCGGAAGACGGGGTAGCGGCTGATTCTGGTGACGGTTCCGCCCTCCTCGTCCACGGCCAGCAGCAGGGGGATGCTGGCGGCGGCCTGATAGCCGGACAGTGTCTGCCGGAGGGAACTCGGAGTCTGACCTTCAAAATCCTCCCCGAACAGGACGAAACCGCCCGGATGGTACGCCTGAATATCCGACAGCGCGGATTCGGCGTTGCAGCGCGCCAGAAACAGCTGGCCGACCCGTTCCTCGATCGTCATGGAATCCAGAAGTTCCTGAATCGGGTCGGGGGGCGTCGTAGTAGCGGGGACAGTCGTTTCCGTGGGATCTGGTTGCGGGGCTTCGGTCATGGGCGTCGGGAGCGTCGGCTCCGACGTCTCAATGGGGGAAGCGGCGCAGCCGGTCAGAAAAAGCAGCATAAGCAAAATGGATAATCGTTTCATAGTTGTACCTCGAAATGTCGGGAATGCGAAGACGGCAAAAGTTCGTCTGGCAGACATTCTAGCACAACTGTCGAAAAAAGTCAAAAACCCTCCGCTCTGATGAGTGGTCGTAAACAGTTCATGGAGCATATCTACAGCCCCTTGGCTCTCCCTCTGGGAGAGCTGTCGCCGCAGGCGACTGAGAGGGTCTTGCCTCCCTTGTTTCCCCTCTCCGTCTTCGCTTCGCTCAGCCACCTCTCCCATAGGGAGAGGCAAGGAGTGCTTGCAAATAATAAACAGGCACAGCAGATCATCCCACTGTGCCTGTTAACTATCTGATGCGACCCGCCCATTTCAAGCGGAGGGTCAAAGTTTTCCTTATTTACAAAGTCCAGCCGATCAGGAACCACAAAAGCAGCAAAACGACGGCGAGGGGAATGTACGCAGAAAGGGCGGCGGCGCTGACGCAGATCACCGTACAGCCGAAGTATCCCAGCAGGAACACCACGCCGCAGATAATGCCGGAGGTGAACACGGCCTTGCTCAGCTGCTTGCCGATGATGTTGGAGAAAAAGAAGGTATACAGCGCGCCGAAAATGGGGTTGACTACCGTCAGAACCACGCTGAGAACAAGATTCAGCAGACCCATCAGCAGCGTGACCGCCAGAATGACCAGCAGAATGGTCGGCGCGTAAGTGACCAGCACGTTGGGAAGATAGGTCTTGAACGCCCAGTCCACCAGAATGTGCAGCACCATCGCGAACAACACGGTCAGAATCCGCAGGAAAAACCATCCCAGAGCGGAGTTTCCCCGGGGAATCAGCGTGTCGAGGAGATTCACCAGAAATGCCAGAATCACCAGCGACAGAATTTCGCTGCACACAATGGTCAGCGGCGACCGCTGAAAGGGGATGACCAGCAGATGCTCTCCTGCAAACCGGACAAAGGGCAGGGGGGACAGTAGCGCATCCAACGACCACGGTTTGAAGGTGTAGACCACAATGGCCACCGCATAGATGAACAGAATGCCCATGGCCGCGGACAGGGAGTGGTTCAGGCTGGAGCGCTTGCCCAGAAAAACCCGCCCCATAAATCCCAGAATAAGGGACGCAGCGGCAAAAAACAGCATGAACTGCACCGTACTGCCCAAGCTGATCTCCGTCGGTATGTAAGATGCCGCGCCGGAAATCGCCTTTTCCAGATCGTCCGGCAAATAGGCGGAGGCGGCAGCAAGTACGTTCTCCACGTCGCCGGGAACATAGTCTGCGACGGCGGAGAGGGTAGAGCGTAAATCCATAGGAATGTCCTTTCCCTAAGGTCTATCTAAAGGAAAGCGGCCGCCAAAGTCTGGCGGCCGCGCACCGTTTGAAGATGAGATAAATTACTTGATCTCGGCCTCGGCGCCGGCTTCCTTCAGCTCGGCGACCAGCTTCTCGGCGTCTTCCTTGGAGATAGCTTCCTTCAGGGTCTTGGGGCAGTTGTCAACCAGATCCTTGGCGTCCTTCAGGCCCAGACCGGTAGCGGCACGGACAACCTTGATAACGCCCAGCTTGGAAGCGCCGGCGGACTTCAGGATGACGTCGAACTCGGTCTTCTCCTCGACCTCAGCAGCAGCGGAAGCAGCGGGAGCGGCAACAGCGGCGGCAGCGGCGGAAACGCCGAAAACCTCTTCCAGAGTGTGAACCAGTTCGGACAGCTCCAGAACGGTCAGTTCCTTAACCTGCTCAACCAGAGCAGTGACTTTTTCACTAGCCATGATAAATTTCCTCCTAAAATGATGTGTAGTTAGATGTTTGTGGGGTTACGCGATCAGGCTTCTGCTTCTGCAGGAGCGGAGCCGTCCTTCTGCATCCGGATCTGATCCAGAACGAAGGCCAGGCTGGAGATAGGCGCCAGGAAGGTACCCAGGACAGAAGCGACCAGAGCGTTCTTGCTGGGCAGCTCGCCGAAGCCGTTCAGCTGGTCGGCGGAAAGCACGGAGCCTTCCACAACGCCGCCCTTGATGGCCAGGGTCTTCAGCTTGTTCTTCTTGGCAAACTCGCAGACGATACGAGCAGGGGCGATGGGGTCGCCGGTGGTGGAAGCCATAGCGGTGGTGCCATTGAGAACCTCAGAGAAATCATAGCCGGCATTTTTCGCGGCGAAATTGGTCAGGGTGTTCTTAACGACGGCGTAATCCACGCCTGCTTCACGGAACTGCTTACGCAGCTCGGTATCCTGAGCGACCGTGATACCCTTGTAATCAACGAAGACGACGGAAGAGGCTTCCTTCACCTTGCTGGTCAGAGCATCGACAACGGCCTTCTTGCTCTCAAGAACCTTTGCGTTGGGCATAATTTTCACCTCCGAAAATAAAAAAGTCCTTCTGCCACAAGACAGAAAGACACGCAGAAATTTCATATTCAGCGCACCTCGGCAGGACTTACGGATGACTCCACCTGCTGTCTCTGGCAACTGCTATATTCTAGCATGTGGGCGGGAAAATGTCAAGGGAAATTTGATGTATTTTTGAGAAAAAGCGGGAGGACACGCACCCTCCCGCTTGGGTTTCACGTTATGGAATGATTCACTCCACGTCTGCCTATGGTGTTTCATTCAGATTTGCTGGGGTAGGCAGGAACCAAATCCTCATGGGTAAACAGATCAATGACCCGCATGGACATCATTTCTCCCTGCCACGAATAGCTGAGACTCAGCGTCATGGATTCGTATTTCTCATAGACGTCTTTGGGTATGGTATAATGCCCTGCGGGCAGAGTTTTATGAAGCAACAGATCTTCTTGCTCACCATCGGCTGTTTCTGCAAGGATTCCAGCGGAAAAACCGTCTTGCACCAAATTCAAGGGAACATAGATAACAATGGTTGTCGGTACACCGTCTGGTTCCTCAGGCCCTCCTGACGTTGAAAAATCGTCCAGAATCGGGGCGCCGCCCAGATACCACAGCTCTTTCGGAGGGGCACCGTCCTGACTGCGTACCGCGTCCGTTGCGTCCGTTGCATCCGGCACACTGGCCTGAACCTCGTTGCGGCCGATGGCAAAGCCAATGCCCAGCAGCAGAACTGCGGCCAGAATCAGGCCGATTATGGATAGAATTCGTCGTGATTTCATTGGAATACCCCCTTATTGCCTGTTTCAGGAAACGGTAAAACGCACTGTGTAAATCTGCGTGTCGTAGAAGTTCCGCATCAGAGGGTGCTTTTGGGATTCATCGTAAATATCCTTAATCCAGAGAACCAGCTCATATTCTCCGCTGGAAACCTGCCCATAAGGTTCTGACCAGTCGAAGGTGAACTCGGTGACATCATCTGCCTTGAGAATAACATGGTCTGTGAGAGGGCTGAATTCAAAACCGTCATTTAATAGCAGGTATTTCCCGTCGTGGGACAGCGAATAATCCACAATTTCCAACTGCCCGATCTGCTGGCCGCCGGAGTGGGTACACCGAATGGTCATGCCGGTGGGGGAGACTTCCGTGACCTCAAAATTCAGCCCCCAATCCTCCCGGTCATATATATCCCCGGTTTCCTCATCGACAAAAAGGTGGCAGGGAAGTAAAATCACGTTCTTTTCGTAGATGACCATTTCGCTAATCAGACGCTGCTCACCGCTTGGAGATTCATAAATGTCATAAAGGAGCCGGAGATTGTAGTCGGGGTAGGCGAAGGTAAAATTGGTCAGGCCGTTCAGGGATTCACAGGTTTCCTCGCAGAATCCCTCCCGCGCGTCCAGCCGGGCATCGCAGAAAATTTCTTCCTCGGTGATGAAGCCGTCCCGCAGCGCTTCGTTCAGTGGCATACTCTGACCGTCAATATCAATGGTCACGCTGGTTATGTTAAAATTGTAAATCAGCTTCTCGCTGAAATTGCCGCCCAGCTCGTCGCTGGTATATTCAACGTAATCAGCATCGTCGTCGAAGCTGACAGAAAGACGCAGATGCCCCATGGAAGCGGGTTCCGTAGGTGTCTGGGTCGTGCTTACGGTGGCCGGGGCAAGGGATTTCTCATTTGCGCAGCCGGCACACAGCAGTAAAACCGCGGCCAGAATCAGGCCGATTATGGATAGGATTCTTCGTGATTTCATAATAGTGCCTCCTTCCGAAAACGTAAATTTTTATTGACACAAAATCATAATAATACAAAACGTGTATTTTGTCAACTGTGACAGCAAAATAGGGAGATGTGGGAAAGCATCCCACATCTCCCTACATAAAAACGGTGGATATCAGCAGTAAGCTTAAAAGTGCGTCCACGTCAAAGCAAAAGATTTAGCATCAAATTACCGTCACATTCGACACTTTTCCCTTGCCGTCAAACCGAATCCGAGCGCCTAGGGTCGTTTCGCTCTCAAATTCCAGATAATATTCTGCGCCAACCGTAAGATTGGAAAAAGTATGGCTCGTTTTTGTGTCATTGGCAGAAACGGTGAAACTGCCAATATCGTCCCCTTCCATTGCGCAGAGGGTAACGGAGAAAGTTTTCCGTGCATCTGTGGTCGGGTTCCGAGGGTCTGTCCACGTAGGCGTCTTATCGATGTCACGAAGCCAGGCTGTAACATCCACCGTGATTTTTGCCTTTTTTGCTTTAAAATGTGCGGATGTTAAGCTGGAATTGAACGAAAAGGTAAAACTGCCATCGGAGTCCATTCTTGCGACTCCCGAATCAAAGGCAAAAAAGGAATCTGCATCGGGGTCTTCTGCGGGGACGCTGGCCTCAGCGGCAAACCCACTGATGGCAAAACTCTGCATCATAATGATGCACAAAACAACACACAAAACTTTTTTAAAGATATTCATAATTTACCTCTTTCTCATGTATTTCCGTCCATAACAGAATCGGAAATAATCCCATCGGCCACCTCTTGATCGACCACGCCTAAGTCAAACCACATATGGTAGACCAATGCGTCTTTCGTGAAGAAAACATGGTCAAAATAGGATTTGTCGCTTGTATCATCTGCAATTTTAGTCAACTTGATTTTGACAATCGGATTTGTTTCTCCATTGAAAGATGCTATGAACTCGACATTGTTGGTTTTATGGAACTCGCTTTGCAGGTATGACATAATCTTGGCTGTGGCGTCGTCGCTATCGCTTAAATCCTTTGGCTTCAGGCTTGTTACTTCGATTCCGCCGATTATTGTATTATCCTGATCACGAACAATATCGCAGTTCTCGCTTGTCACATCAGAAAGAGAATATCCGTCTGATAGTTTGAACGAGAAATCACCTTGCTTGACTGTGGTATCCTTTCCGGAACAACCCGCCAATATAACGAGAATCAAGGCGAAGGCCAAACAAGCGAATCTGTTCAGGTGCATTTTTATTACATCCTTTCGAAACGTGTACCTTTTGAATAGTCTTACGCGGGATACTTAGCCCATCGGAGTCACCCCTCCCTGAATTTGGTAGGCTCATAATAACACAGGAATCATCTTTTGTCAACAAATACTTTTGTAAAAAAGGTATTGCAAAATAAAAAATATTGAAATATAATATAGTCAAAAGCTAGGTGATGGATGTGGCGATAGACAGCGGTCAGAACAGTTTCCGCCGGGGCGTGATGTCTCTGGTGATTTTGGGATTGCTGAAAAAACAGGATATGTATGGCTATCAGCTTGTGCAGGAAACAGAGCGGCAAAGCGGCGGACGGATCGTCACGCAGGAAGGCTCGCTGTATCCTGTGCTTTACAAGCTGGTAGACCAAGGGCTGATTTCCGACCGGAAGGTTCTGGTGGGCAAGCGAATGACACGTGTGTACTATCATTTAGAGCCTGCTGGTGAACAACGCCTGAAAGAACTGATTCGAGAATACGAAGAAGTTACAAATGGTGTATTACAGATTATAGAAGGATGTGATATGGATGGTATGGAATGTCCATCTTCTGCGGTATCTATGGGAAGTGCGCGAGGAACTGCCGGGCAACAGGAGACAGAAGAAACAAATCCTGTCCAGAGTGGAAGCCTCCGTCCGGGACTTTGTTACTGAAAATCCCAATGTGGACTATGCTGCCATTGAACAGCGGTTCGGGACGCCCCCGCAAATCGCGGCATCCTGTATTGAGGAAATGGATGCACAGGAGTTGACGCTGCAATTACGGATAAGGAAAACGATTGTGCGTATTGTAGCGGTGACTGCACTGATGGCTGTTTTGCTATGGGCTGGTGTGGTGATAACTGCACTGATAAGGCATGTAAAAGCAATGAACGGTTATCTCATTGTTGGAGAGGCCGAGATTATTAGTAGCACGGAATATACGGAGGGAAAATGACATGAAAAAGATTACTTGCTTTTTGTTGACTACGATACTTATGATGTGCTGGATGGCATTCCCCGGAAGTGCGGCGGAATGTAAACAGGAAATAATCCAATTTGAAGATGGAAGCTATGCTATTGTAGAAGTAACTACAAGCGGGGCACGGGCAGCCAAAAGTGTAAATGGCAGTAAACAATACACCTACTGCGATAGCGATGGCGTTGCGCAATGGAAAGCAGTATTGAATGGGTCGTTTACATGCTCCGGAAGCACTGCTACGTGTACTAGTTCCAGCTGCTCAATTACTATCTATGTTTCCGACTGGTACACGATTTCCAAAAGTGCAAGCAAAAGCGGAAACACGGCTTCCTGTTCGGTGACAATGGGAAAGAAAGTGCTGGGGACAGTTGTGGATAAGATGTCAGCTAGCCTTAGCCTGAAATGCGATGCCAACGGCAACCTCAGCTGAATAGACATAAAACCCCCGGATGCATTGCATCCGGGGGTTTACTATATCAGCTTACAGATACTTGGAAGTGGAAACCTTCACGCCGGGGCCCATGGTGGAAACCACGGTGCAGGAGCGGATATACTGACCCTTCGCGGCGGCGGGCTTCGCCTTCACGACGGCCTTCAGCAGCGTGTCCATGTTCTCGGACAGCTTCTCGGTGCCGAAGGACACCTTGCCGATGGGGCAGTGGATGATGTTGGTCTTGTCCAGACGGTACTCGACCTTACCGGCTTTGATCTCCTTGACGGCAGCGGCCACGTTGGGGGTCACGGTGCCGGCCTTGGGGGAGGGCATCAAGCCCTTGGGGCCCAGAACCTTACCGAGACGGCCGACAATGCCCATCATGTCGGGGGAAGCGACGACCACGTCGAACTCAAACCAGTTCTCCTTGGTGATCTTCTCCACCAGATCCATGCCGCCGACATAGTCAGCGCCGGCTTCCTTGGCTTCCTCAGCCTTGGCGTCCTTGGCGAAGACCAGAACACGGCGGGTCTTACCGGTGCCGTTGGGCAGAACCACGGCGCCGCGGACCTGCTGGTCGGCGTGACGGGAGTCAACGCCCAGCTTGATGTGCAGCTCAACGGTCTCGTCGAACTTGGCGGAAGCACCCTTCACGACCAGATCCAGGGCTTCGGTGGGATCATACTGAACAGAGCGGTCGATCAGTTTGGCGCTCTGCTGATACTTTTTACCTCTAAACAATGTAATTATCCTCCTTATAGTGGTGATGCGGAAAAATCCTCCCACATTTCCGGGTCAGACTGCCCGGACAAGCAAATATCAATCGACGACGGTAACGCCCATGGAGCGGCAGGTACCGGCAACCTGGCTTTCGGCAGCCTCAAGCGTGGGGCAGTTCAGGTCAGGCATCTTGGTCTTGGCGATCTCGGCGATCTGCGCCTTGGTAATCGTGCCAACCTTGGTCTTGTTGGGAACGCCGGAACCCTTCTCCAGACCGATGGCCTTCATGATCAGCATGGGGGTCGGAGGAGTTTTGGTGATAAAGGTAAAGCTGCGGTCAGCGTAAACGGTGATGACGACGGGAATCTTGTAGCCCTCCATATCCTTGGTGCGGGCGTTGAATTCCTTGATGAAAGCGGCGATGTTGACGCCGTGCTGACCCAGAGCGGGGCCGACAGGGGGGGATGCGGTCGCCTTAGCGGCGTTGATCTGCAGTTTGATAATGCCAGTGACTTTCTGTGCCATAATAAGCACCTCCTGAATAAAATGTGGTAGTATGCGCTTGGGCGCATTTTTTGCGGGGCGCGTTCGCCCCTCCCACGTTCCGACCGAAAATTCGATCCGATGCGTTTACTGGGAAACGACCTCCACCTGGTCAAGCTCAAACTCGACGGAGGTCTCGCGGCCGAACATGGACACGACCACGTTCACCGCGTTGTTGTCAACGTCCACACTCTCGACCGTGCCGGTGAAGGAGGACAGGGGGCCGTCCAGAATCCGGACGGTATCGCCGACTGCGTAGTTCACGATAATCTCCTTCTTTTCCACGCCCATGGCGTAGACCTCTTCTTCGGTCAGAGGGGTGGGGTCGTTGCTGGAAGTGCCCACGAAGCCTGTTACTCCGCGGACGTTCCGGATGACATGCCAGGTGTCGTCACTGTAAACCATCTTCACCAGCACGTAGCCGGGGTAGACCTTGCGGTCATAGGTCTTGCTGGCGCCGGACTCGGTGATCTCGGTGACGGTCTCCAGAGGAATGGAGACGGCGAGAATCTGATCCTGCAGCGAGCGGGACTCCACGGTCTTCTCGATGGTGGCCTTTACAGTGTTTTCATAACCGGAATAGGTATGCACAACATACCATTTTGCAGTCTCTGCCATAACTTCGTACCTTAGTGGAACAGTCCAATCAGGGCGTCAATGCCGACCTGGGCAACGAAGTCGAACAGCCAGATGAACACGCCGACTGCCACGACGCAGCAGGCGACGATGGCGGTGTTCTTCAGCACCTGCTGGGGGGTGGGCCAAACGACCTTCTTCAGCTCGCTGCGCAGCTCGCGGAAGTACTTCTTGACCTTGCCCCAGGTTCTTTTGAACCAGTTTTCCTTTTTGACTTCAGCCATGATTCGGGCCTCCTTACTTGGTCTCGTTGTGAACGGTGTGCTTCTTGCAGAATCTGCAATACTTCTTCATCTCGAGACGGTCAGGGTCGTTCTTCTTGTTCTTCATGGTGTTGTAGTTTCTCTGCTTGCACTCAGAGCATCTCAAAGTGACTTTTACGCGCATAACGGCACCTCCTTAAATACTGCCTCCCTGTATCACCCCGCCCAGAGAAAATTTAGGAAACGGTCAACTACAAATTACCGTCCGAGGCTGAAAAAGGCGCACAAAAAAAGCCCTTTTTCACAGGTAAGGACATTCTATCATGGGGGGAGGGCAAAGTCAACTATTTTTTCTTCCATTTTTGGGGAAATTGTAGTATGATAGAGGCAAAACAGTCAGGAGGAAATGAAAAATGAAAATTATGGGAATTGACTACGGCGACGCCCGCACCGGCGTTGCGATTTCCGATCTGCTATGTACGCTGGTCGGTTCCGCCACGGTGGTGCCCAGCCGCAATACGGAGAAGGCCATCGCTGACATCGTCCGTCTGGCACAGGAAAACCAGGTGGGGGAGATCGTGGTCGGTCTGCCCAAGAATATGGACGGCACCGAGGGCGTCCGGGCGGAGCTGTGTCGGGAATTTGCGGACAGGCTCAGGGTGGCCACCGGCCTGCCCGTGAGCATGTGGGACGAACGCCGAACCACGGTGGAAGCCCACAATATCCTGTCCCAGCACAATTATCACGGGAAAAAGCGGAAGGACACGGTGGACGCCGTGGCGGCGTCGCTGATTCTGGAAGGGTATCTGGCTTACAAGAAGCGGAACGGCTGAGCTATGCCTTAGGCTGATAGCACAGTTCCCGAATCCCTGTCGCAAGGAGCAGGACGCCGAACAGCTTTCTGAGGATTTCCAAATCCATCCGGGTGCTGATAAGAGAAAAGACCGCCGCGGCGGCACATCCGGCAAAAATGGCGGGCAGGACTTTTCTGAGCATTACCGCCCCCTGCTTCCAGCGGAGATAACAGGCAATCATGGCGGAGGGCAGAAAAAACAGCAGATTGATGCCCCGTGCGGCGGTCTGGGGCATTTCCAGCACCAGCGTCAGCCACAGGATCAGCAGACTTCCGCCGCCGACCCCCAATCCGGTGAGAAATCCCAGCACGGTGCCGACAATCAGCGCGACAGGCAGGCTTTCTAACATAGATATCGGTACCCTCCCCACAAAATCAGAATGCCCAGACCCCGATGGAGCCATTTGACCGGGATTTTCCGCCCCCACATGCCCGCTGCCCAGCCCCCGGCGGCGCTGCCGAAGAGGTATGGAAGGGCGTCCTGCCATGGAACCGTCCCCACGGCGGCGGAGACCGCCAGCGTCACCAGACAGATGGGCAGAATGATGGTGATGGAGGAGGGGAACACCTCGGTTTCCTCCAGCGGCGTCAGAAGGGTCAGCAGGGGAACCAGCACCATGCCCCCGCCCGCACCGAACAGTCCGGCCACGGCGCCCGCCGCCAGACCGGAAAGCGTCATGCCCAGCCAGCTTTTCTTTTTCATAGCGAACACCACCCCTTGGAAGTTTTTCCATGGCGTGCGGTTTTATGCAGCTTCCGGAGAATGTGCGCTGGAGCGGCGAAAAAATGCCAATTTATAGTAGAAAAATTCATATCTTTCTGTTAGAATGATTTCAAGAGGTGAGATGAATGGCAACTGTTTTTGATTATCTGAAATGGCGCGGCGACCTGTCCTTCGCGCAGGACCCCCTGAACCCGGTGGACGGGCTGATCTTCTGTGCCCTCTCGTATATCCCCTTCGTCGGTCAGGCGGCGGAGACGCCCAATGAGCCAATCGCGCTGCGGGATGCCGCGGCGGATTTCCTGTCGCTGGACGACTATGAAAGCCGCGTCCGGG
>OKSN01001076.1_pt1 | contig 15242 bp, 8 predicted proteins | sample 1606191 | NCBI WGS metagenome assembly OKSN01 (sample SAMEA3879535, study PRJEB24766) | human gut metagenome | biome: human-associated habitat; feature: feces | place: USA | collected 1985/1987
TCAGCCTGCGAGGCCCCCCAACCTCGCTCTAAGAACCAGCAATTCATGAGTCAATTTCTGTATCAAGTCTTTTCTGATTTCATTATCATTGCTGATTGCACTCATATGCTATCCTCCTTCCACATCAAATCTTGAGTGTTGAGCAAGATACGCAATCTACAAACTCCTTTATCAATACTAATTCACTCCTTAAAATGAAAACAACCATTTCTGTCACTCGGTTTATTATATCCGCCATATCCGCCGCGACAGTAAACACGCCCATACTGATCCTTGTCAGTCCAATCTGCGTACCGGCAATCGTAACAGTTACCTTCAAAGCAACCCTCTGGAATTTTGACAACTGTTTTTTGCTTTTCGTTCTTCATACCGTTTTCCTCCTTGTACTAAATTAGAACTAGGTTATCATTACATATTTCTATACTGTCTAACTTCTTTATAGCCTTAAAGCAAACCATTGTGCGGCTCGGAAAAACAACTAACGGAAAATAGAGCGAATCTATTTCATCTGGCATACCAAGTAATATATTTCGCATGTAGCGAATATCCCCTCGGACAGAGTCCGCACCTCAAAAAAATGTGTATGATAAATCCCCATGAATTGAATTCCTTCAACAGACCATTCGGATATTATACCGTTTAGCAAGAAAACATTAGGAGTATAGCTACATGCTTTCACCGAAGATACCCCCATATCCATGTAGTGGGTTTTGACAACATTATTATCTCCGCCAATGATGCCACCGATCTCCGGTGGGGCATCTATTGCGACGTTTACGATCTCGTCAAAAATCTCTCTACACATACGCATTCTTATCTATCAACCATACCCATTGTTTTCCTAGAGTGCTTTACTCTACGAAAAGGTTGCCAACAAGTGTGAATATCACGCTGAATCGCTATGTACACCCGTCAATGGAGCTGAAACAGAAAAACATGGATATGCTTTCAGAACTGTTGACCACAAAATAAGCCGTCAATCTCAGCCGTCAAAAAACCGCCAAAGTCCGATAAAATCAAGGACTGCGGCGGTCTTTTCGTAGAGTAAAGCACTCTACGAAATTTTTTACACTTTTTTGTCCGAAAACCTACCTGCACGTCTGTCTATAAATCACTCTGAAAGCCTGAAAAGTCAAGTCTTACTCACAGACTGCCGGAAATAAAAAATCGCCCGGAGCCATCCTCAATGAAGAGGTCGGTTCCGGGCTTCTTGCTGTTGTCATACATTTTAATTTTGCCTGTTGCTGTTGTCAGAGGGTGTTGTCACATTTATCTCTGCTGTTGTCGTTTTGGCTTGAGGTATTGTCAAATGCTCTGTAGCTGTTGTCACGCCTGACCACACTGTTGCCTTTGTGCCTGCGGCAACTGGGCATAAAGAAAGAGCCGCCGGAGAAGCCTCAGTCCCCGAAAACCCTTGATTTCAAGCCATTCTGCCGTTATGACTACGGCATTTATTTGTATCAATTCCTGGGTTTACATTTCCGCATAGATTTCATAAATAGTAAACCCTCGCTCGTGGCAGAAGTCCTCCATCATCATTTTTTGAGACAAGATTTGTCAAGGCGGTTTTCTGCAAAAGGATATCAAAAGAGCAATGGGGCTGCCACACGTCATTTGTATGGCAGCCCCTCCACAATTTAATGCTAATGCGCAGCTGATCTGCCTAAATGGGCAGCAAAGTCAAGCGATTGATACATTTCTTAATGCAAGCAGCACTGATGACGGTCAAGTTGGAACGCCTTATCGTGTTTATTTATGGCACTATTTATACGTTATACAACTCGCCGTTTTCAAATTCTTCATTAGTTATTGGTTCTAACTCGCCATAGTAGTTCTCCAGAAAATCATAAGCATACTTGCGGTTAAGAAGGTCATGTATTTTCTGGTTGTAATAGTTTCTAAGGCAGCTATAGCACGAAGGCGAGCAATTGCATCCTTTTGTGATAGCAATAGCCTTCTCAACCACTTGTCGGAAACAGAGGCCATCCTCAGTAACGAGTCTTCTTACATGGCCAGCACCACCCGCAACAGCGTCGTAAAGAACGATGGCATAAATCAGCTTGTTGTCATATACGATCTTGTGGAGGCAGCCCTTAATATCGTTTCTCTCGATATCCATGACGGAAGACAGAGCTTCTAATAGTGCATACATGACAGACAGCATAACTTCTTGATTGCCGGCCTGCGGTGTCGAGAAAACCAATCGCACAACATCCGTCTTGAAAACATGACAGAGCTTATTTTTGACCAGTTTGACTTCGCAGTTTTTTCCCCATGGAGTAATGTGTTTCTTTTCCAGGGTTTTCCGGTGGGAATTAAACCCAGCCACTTCCATGTTTTCCATGGTGCTTTCAGCATAACCGCAATGTGGGCAGACATAGAAATCATCGTTGCAAACGACCATAAGGGAGTCATTGATGGACGTTTCCATCTGGAAACGATTGCCGTCCTTCATGACGAAGGCGTATTTCTGCATGACCTGCCGCTGAGCGTCGCCAATATAGAAGTCATCACTGCGAAACGCCTTATCTGGTTTTCGCATAGGGACGTCCTTCGGTTTTGCGTCTGCTACAAAGCCCTTTCTCGGCTCAATAGCCTGCTTCCATCTGGATTTCGAAATGATCTCATGACAGGAAACACAAGGTTCTCCTCCCTCATCGGGCTCCATCAGTCTATGATTCCAAGTCATGCACGAAGGGTTGTTGCACTGAGCAATATATGCAGTTTCCCAATCTTGTCCGGTGGTCTGAGGCAACTTTCGGATGTATCGGCTTGTATAAAGCTTGCCATCTGCCACCACCTGCGAGTCCGGTGCATACTCGGAGATTGCCAATTGCAGATCGCGGACCATTTGTAGCTTCTTATCTGTGGCAGCATTCGTGTTTTGATACAGTTCGACAGTATCTACCGGGAACCCGTACTTTGGCAGGACATTATTCCTTACGAGGAACTCGATAAGCTCGTTCCTTCCTCGATTGTCCTCTTTCCCTCGACGATAAGACCATAGCTTTTTCTCGACCGCCGCGGCTTGTTGCGTCAATCCCTCGGCAAGAAGGCGCCGGTATTCATCAATGTAGTATTGAACAGTCCCGCGAAACTCCTCCACAGCGACTTTCAAAACGCCGTCTTTGCCAACAAGTTTCTCTGTCCATGAGAAATCATTGATTCCCATAACTCTGTGCATAGATTCGGGAATGGATGCCTTCAGAACATCCTTTAAATGTTCTGGTTTACTTGACAAGTACGCGCAGAAACGTTCCCAACCGTCCCCGCTCAGCAGTATATCGGCGTTATTTGAATTGTATACATCAACCTGTTTTGCAAAGAAGTCGCTCAACGCAACGGCAAAGATATGCCGCAGTATGATTTTCTCATTACGAACTGTGAACAACGGCACACCGATTTTGCCGGTAATCATGTTCTCCGGATTCTTGAAATAGGTAAAGTCGTGGGAACTGAGCTTAGCATATGTAAGTGAGAACGCCGCTGCATTTTTACCGCGACCTGCGCGTCCTGCTCTTTGCACATAGTTTGCCGGTGAAGGAGGCATATTCCGCAGGTATACAGTCTCCAGATCACCCACGTCAACACCCATCTCGAAGGTCGTTGAGCAGCTAAGAGCATTGATCTCTTTGTTGACGAACATCTCCTGGTACTTTTGTTGTTCCTCGCGTCCGAGCTGTGCCGTATGCTCTTTAATGTGAAGCGGCTGCATGAGAGAAGATTGATAGAGTTTTGCATAGTGATTATCCTTCAAAAGACTATCATGCGTGATCCGACGAAGATGGCCGCCGCATTTGAGCGTGGTACACATGTCTTTACAGTTCATCGTGGTGGTCTTCCCGCAGACATCACACACATAGATTGGAATATCTTCCGTTCCAGAGCTAACGGTAAAGCGCTCTGTGCTGAAATAGAACTCATCGTTTCCGGCGGTAGAAAGAGATTCCTCGCCTCTAAGAACCTCATCCCAATACATCTGCAGCAACTCGTTTGCGGATGCCTCATCCAGATTCAAAACACTCATAACACGCTTGAGACGTCCGTTCTTCAGAAGACTACCGTTTTTCCTAATGGCAGCAGACCAACCGGCAAGGTAAGACTTTTTCTTATCCTTGTCCATATCCTTACAGCGCTTTACTCGTTTGGGCTTTGGAGTATAGAAAATGTACTCCCGCTCATCATCGGTCAAATCACAGTCTCCCTCCAATGCGCCATGGTAAACAATTTCCATGGCAAGCAAATCGAAGAGAGCCTTCACATCTTCAACTTTTTGTTGATAAGCTTCGGCAACACCCGACATAATTTCCTCGGCGTTCCCTTTATAATTGAACTTGAGGATGCCCAAAGAAGCCAAGCTGGTGCTTCGGCGTGCATTGACCATCTCGTTCAGGACGGCGATCCATGCGTTTTTTCGGCTCGTCGCCGTTAAATTCTCAACGCCTTTGTCTCCCGGTTCAGCAAATGTTCTACATGAATCGAAATAGGATGTGAGTTCATCCACAAAGTGCTGGATTTCCCAAGGATGCGCTGCCATATTTTCTTTGTTCTTCTCAACAACATGCCAGATGCCACGCCTGCGAAGGAACTCACTATAGGCCGCCGTCATGTACGACGCAAAAAATGCTGCCTCTCCTCTGCTGTCGGAGAAAGAAAGGAATTGCCTCTTGCGGCGGACAATATCAACCTGAGCGCCTTGCTTTGCAGCTCCAAACAAGCTCTTTTTAACCGGCTGTGCGCTTTTCTTGCTCTTGAGAACTTTCTCGCTCTCCGGCAATTCTTCAAACAACGAGGTGCCAAGAACTGCTGTTGCCGCGTCATATCCCAAGTAGAAGGTTTTGAATATGCCAAAATTGCAGCTCGGGCATTTTCCATCTCCGCGCGAACCGCTTTTTCTTGCTTTCCTAAGCTTTACATAGTGGGTTAGCCCACATGTACAGGGAGGGGCTGCCTTCAAACTTTCATGAATAAGGGCACCGCATTTTGAGCACAGGAGATAATCATTCTTTCCGATTTCCTCTGTGTCATCTTCATCTTCCTCATCAATGTTCAAATCAACATCTCGATTATCTCTAAGAAGATAGTATTCGATGTTAGGATCGTAAAAACTGTTTGCAAACTCAAGCTTTCCATCCGCTTCTTTTCCGGCTACTGCTACTCTTCCGCAATCATCGCAGATCGCGCACTCGAACACTTTCCAATCTTCGTCACCTATCGTAATGCTCCTGTTTCGGTTGAGCATCAACTTTTTGTTTTGACCAAGCGTAACATATGTGCCCTCAAGCGCTTTTGCAAACATGTGGTAACGCGCTTTTATCAAGGCAGACTTGTTTTTGGAAGCTTGCGCAGCCACTCCAATAATGTTTACAACATCCTGCTGGGTCACATTGTGGGTTGCTCTGAGTGCTCTCGTTATCTCGGGAATCGTCATAGGATGACTTGTTATTCTGCGGAGGTCTCGATAAACTGAGGCACTAACGCACAGATCATAAAGATACTCAGCGTCGGGAATACCATCTGGAATTGGAAGCCCATAATCATCAGCAATGACATTCAGGGGCTTTTGAGGATCAATAAGCTCCGCAAACATAGACAGGGGGACATCGACAGGTTCCCTATCATAAGACGGAACCACACTTTGAGACCTGATAATATCCTCAGCATAAAAAGATGCGTTGCACAGCGTTTCCGCAAACTTGACGATATCATCATCCGCTTCTTTTCCGCCCAACGTAGCACTGGTGAGAATATGGAGAACATTTGCCGGGTTGCTGATTCGTGCTTTAAGCCGCTTCAGCAGCAGGGACGTTTCCATTCCCGTCGCTCCCCGATAGATATGTGCTTCATCAAGGACAAGAAAACGCAGTTTTGCTCCGGAAAAGACCAGGTCATCCTTGGGCCTGAGCATCATATACTCAAGCATAGCATAGTTCGTCACGAGGATGTGCGGAGGCGTCTTTTGCATCTGATCGCGAGAAACGATCTCATTTTTCAGCGGCTTCAGGGGATGTCCATTTGCATCCTTGTACACCTTGCCGTACTCAGCGATTCCGTCCTGTTCATTTTGCTTCGTACTGCTGTTGTATACGCCGAAAGTAATCTCAGGATAGCTCTTCAGCAGATTGCGCAGTCTTTTCATCTGGTCGTTGGCAAGAGCATTCATCGGATAAATCAGAATCGCTCTCACGCCGGATGAAAGGGTACCTTCTTCGGCCTCCCGAAGCAAGTGATTGATTATCGGAATGATGAAGCACTCCGTTTTACCAGAGCCGGTTCCCGTGGTAACGATCAGGTTCTTACCTTTGTTTGTCTTTCTAAGGGCTCTTTCCTGGTGGAGATACAGCCCACGGTTGATCTGGATCTCTTTTTCACCATCGGGAATATCTCCCTCCAAACTGTGGAAGAGTGAAGACGCCTCGCCCTCCTCAATCATCTGAGCAAGGCTTTTTCCGGTTTTATATGAGTCGCTGACGTCAAGATAGGGGCCTTTTGCAATAGCACCTTCCTCACGCAACGCAGCAGCAAACTGCGCAGCGTAATCCTTATCGGAAATATGGAACAACGTCGATATGTACCCTATAAACTCATCCTTGATGTTGTCTGCTGCAGTTATTGGACTAAACATACTTACACCCTTTCCGTCCGATACGAGTATAGATCGGCATTGGAATACTTTTGTTTGTTGGCCTTCGTGTATTCGTGATCCGTAAGTGCAAAGACTACGGATTCCAGGCTGCGATCATAGTAGTTATAGTAGTACAAACCATCTCCATCTGGATCAGTAATGCACAGTGCAGTGTCGCTGATATACACAATTCGAACCGGATTCACCAACATTTTTTTTATGCCCTTTTTGTTCGTGTGAACGTCATACGAGAACTCATACCTTTCCCCATGATAACCAGTCGTGTAGAGAATTCCGCTATACACCGGGCAGTATCCTTCGGAGGTATCCTCCATCCCACAATACTGTATTTGGTCAATATAGCAGGGGCGTATCGGGATATGACCGGCCTCTTCCTTGAACTCATCTGTTATAGATTCGACAACAATCCGGCGGTTCATAAAACGTAGAAGGTTTTTATCACCGATGATACAATCGCCGTCTGCCACAACTTCTTTTGCCCTTTTGAATAATCCTCCGGTTTGGATACTGATTTCAAACCGATAGTTCCCGATGGGCATATCTTTCGGTAAGATGATATACTCCGTATCTTCGCTAAGCTTGAATTCAAACAGCTTATCATCGGCACTTGATAGCAAGAGAGTGAATTCTCTGCCCGAAGTACCAATAAATGCTCTACCTTGATCCCATAACAGCTTTTGTTCTTCTGTCCAGAGGGAAGGATGTTCCAGAAAACGCTCCTTGAAGAAAACTCTCGCCAGAGAATAAGAGGCACTCTGTGTCTGACCGGCAACTCTCATCACCACTTCTGCGTCATTGAAGCTGTCTGTACCACCGAACGACTGTAGGACATTTCCAATCGTCACCAAGCCCTGACCATCATAGAGGATGTCTTTGCCACCAACGAGAAACTGAACATTGACCCTCGCCGGAGTGGTTACTTTGAGAAAACTATTCTGCGGAATATGCCCGATATACCATGCCCGTTGAGGCTCCTGCATCCATGCACCGGAGGTTTCAGACACGGTGATCTTCGGAATATCCACATGAAGTTCTCCATCACGGAAAGGTATCCGGACTTCAGCCTCATCTTTCCCAAAAGGAACCACTTCATGGAAATCATCTATGTCCGCATAAAATTCTGCACCGTCATAATCGCTTGCATTATAATAGAATTCACGATTAAAGCAGCAATCTGCTTCGGAAATCAGAACAAATGTCCGGTCAAACATCAATCGTTCGTTTGCCAGATTGATTACTTGAATACGTACCGTGTCATGTTCGCCATCAAACGGCATGGTGAACGCGAGTCCATTGTCGGACTGTTCCAATGAGTCAAACTCAATTCTCTCGCCGTCTTTTAAGAGGACAAACTGCTGTGTGTAATCGCGATTTCCAAGAATGATGCTACAAGTACTCTTCCGAAAGGCGAGGAAAGCTTCTGTGTCCTGAATGGTGACCGTTGGCAGGGATGTAGATTCGCTTGGAGTGATAACCTTGAGGTCTGTCCCATTCTCACTGTCGAAGGCAATCAAACGGCCATCCACCGAAAGCACATATCCGTCCTTCAGCTCCAAGAAGAACGCTTTCAGCCCAGCATTTTTCATCGAGTCAATCTCGACGATATCCGTGTTCTCTGTCTTTACCTCCGACATTTTAGGCACTACGAGCGTATAGTGGTCTCGTTTGACTTGATTTGCCGAGATCTCAGCACCGCCGTAGAACAGCAACACGTTACGATGCAGGCTTTCTTCCGAGTCGTAGATCAGCTCGTCATCACATTTAATCCGAACACAAATGTTCAGCAAACTATCCTCTTGAGAACCCACCGAAACAGAAACGGCGACACCGTTTAGCGTCTTTCCGAGCTCGTTCCCGTACCAACTAAGGTTCTGCTGCATTACTTCTCTGCCATTGCAGCTTACGTAAAGCGTTGCCTTTTTGATCTCCTCGTTCTTCAAGCGAATATCCGGGAGTATGAGCTGTACGTCCGTTTCATTTTTCAGGATGAACTTCGCACGGATGCGGGAATAGTCTATTGCGATATCTCGCTGAGTGACTTGCGTCTGTCTCTCTGATTTTTTTGTATTTGCAATCGCAATGATCTTCTCTTTGAACCACTCTTCACAGAGCAATCCTTCGTATGTATTGACTTTCTTGGTCTCAGAGTTGACAAGCGAATCAATTTTTCCGATTAACCTTTCAAACAGGTTCCGCGTATAGACAGGCCGGTAAAGGATCAGTTTCCGTATTCCTTCCTGGAATGAATACGCCTTAGAGCTGATTGTCAGTTCGACATCTTCCTCATTGCCGCCTGATAATTTTTGCTGGAGCGCGTGGACCATAACTGAAATCAAAGGGTCGTTTGGAATCACGCGCCAGTTAAGGTTGCTTTTGTAGAAGTCGAACAGGAAATCAAACAGAGCCATCCACGACTTTTTCGTACTTAGCGCATGGATCACAACCGTTGATTTGAAAGCACGTCCATTTGCATCCTCCAAGAAAAGACGTTGGTTGCGCTTCATTGCATTCTCAAGGGACGACTGAAGAAGTCTTACTACCGATCCACTTGCGTCACGATACCCGAACTGGAGAGTAATATAGTTCCAGAAATTACCGTTCTCCTCATTCTTCCAATTCTTTGCGTTGTTAATCAGCGCAAGGGTAATTTGCATTTCTGCGCGCAATGAGAGCTTTGTCCATGGTTCTCTAAGTACTAGGTCAATGTATTTTCTCGCATTTTCATTTAGCTTGTCCACCGTTTCTGGTTTCAGAATACGGCTTCCAATGAGGGGATACATGGCAAAAACTTTATCTTCAAAAGTACCGTTGCTTTGCCTGACCTCCATATCCTTTTCAAGTACATCAACAGCAACATCGGGACGCTCAGTAGTTCTTTCAAACCCTAATGAACGAATATAGCTGTTAAGGTCCGTCCCACTCTTATAGGTATATGTTTGAAGCACCTTGTAGATATGTGAGTCTGTAGGGAAATAAACAATATTATCATGAACAACATATTGCCTAAGCTCTTCACGATGACGTTCTTTCGCCGCATCAGACGTAAGCTCTGAACCATCGAGCCGTGATTCAAATCCATAAAGCTCAATAAAGCTCTTGATTGTATAGCCATTCCGAGAGGCTATTGATCTAATCCACTGGTTTTTCGGATCAGAAGAGATGTACACCTTCCCGTCAACCATGTTTTCCTTCATGAAGGCAACAATCTGCTCATCTGTAACGCTGCGCTGATCGAGGTATGGATATCCGGAAATGAAAACAGCGTATTCATCCGACGTCATTCCTCGAAACTGTGCATTTGCTCTGAATCTCTCTGGATTATCCGGGCGATAGAAAGGCTTCGTAAGGACATTTATAACTCTTCCGTCAGATTCACCGGCCAACTCCCGCTCCGTATACATGTGCATTTTTTTGCTGACAACTTGTTCCCGAATCTCATCTGGCAAGTCGTTCAAAAAGAAGCACTTAATCTCGTTCTCATATATAAAAAGGCAGACGAAATCGTCCTGTTTGTTATTCATACAACAGCAGGTTACTTCGTCGTCAGTATAGTCAAAACTTTTGTTTTCGATCAGTTTTGCAAGAATTGACAGTTCACTTTCAGAAATTGTCTTTCCTGTCCATGTAGATCTGCGCTGCGGCAATCGCTTCTCCAAAGCGTTATATAAGCTTTGCCTTGAAAGTCCAAACCATTCCGTCATCTTAGCTGGCTTGAATCCAAATCTTTCTGTTAAAATGTCAATGACCGCAAAGTCAAAACCTTTACCGGCAGATTCTACGATAGGTTCATCTCCATGCTTTTGATCGTATTGAGATGTGAGATTATCAAAATAAGCTCTACCTTCTCTAATTATTGCGTTGATGACCGCGAGTATTTCGTCTCTTGTTTGAGCACCAACATTTCTGAGGCTCATAATATCCTTTTCAGACATTTGAACCAGTTCGCCCGCAGTCTGAACATTTTCCCGCTTCAATGCATTTCTGGCTCTAACGCTAAAAGGAACATCATCAAGACTAATAGATTCGATTTCCGGAAGGAGTTCAGATAGTCTGCTGCTTTCCGGTGCAGTTTCGATAATTGTCTTTGATTCCTCTTCGCGCTCGTGATATACGATCTTACCACTCTGTACGATGCTTTCAATGGCTTTCGTGATTTCTTCTCTGCTCAACACGCCAACGTTACGTAGCTCAAAAATATCTTTCTGAGACATTTGAATCAACGCTCCGACCGTGTGGATGCCGCCACGTCTCAACGCGTTTGTTGCACGAGTACCTAGTCCAAGACTTTCAATCGGCGCATCTTGAACATTAGGAAGAATCTCTTTGATTCGTTTCGCTCGTTCCTCAAAGAAACAGATGATATCGTCTGCATGGGCTATTACTCCATTCAATTCTTGGAGAACATCTTCACTGATATTGCGTGTTGCAGATAATTCCATCATATCGCAGTTCAGCAAATCGTTCAGCCTCATCAAGCCTACACGGCCCAAGAAACTTTTGCTCTTGTCCGAAATCTCCAAGTCGTGGATATAAATCGTAATATGTGTTTCTTTCATCTTATACCCCCAAAAGCCTTTTTTGAGAAATAAGAAAAATATCATAAGAGGATCTCTCTCTCAAACCCCTCACATTCGCTTCGATGAGAAATTATATAGAAAGTTTTTCCTCTTGCCCTGATTCAACGCGCTGTCCATGTGTAATTCCTTTACATGAACATAGTTCACGCTGAAATGGTTCGGCTTTTCCATAAATTTATCATTAGCTTATTTACCACTAATCGTTCTGTACAAAACACTGCCTCGTATAAGTACACAATATTCACAATAATTATACCACAAAAAACGATTGGATTCTACACTTTTCGCTAATTATCAAAGAAAAAGTGGGAGTGCATCGTTCAAAATGCACTCCCGCTGAAACTTTATCGTTCCCAACTATCTCGACTTTTCTTCTTGTTCTGCTTTTGCTTTGTCTTCTGTTGCTGTTTCTGACGCAGACGTTCACGGATGGAGCGTTCTTCAGCTTCCTCATGGAGCAGGTTTGCCACATCCCGTTTGCTGTCGTACATTATCAGGGGATCGTACTTATTCCCATAAGCAGACTGCACACAGTCAACCGCAGAACGCTCCATTGCAGGACGCAGGGCACACCTTGCGTCCTGCAATTCTTCTGGGTCAAATTCTGCCGTCTGCTCCTTCAAAGCAGCATATTGCCGCAAGGCGGCGTCGTTCAGCTCATCCGTGTGCTTTTCTTCCTGCTGGGCCAGCTTTTTGAGTGCGGCTTCCAACGTGGAAATATCCTTTTTTACAGTGGCAATACCGGCATCGTCGCTACATTCCAGCGAGTGCAGCAGCATATCTTTCTCGGATTTCAGCTCCTCTAATTCCTCGGTCAGATCCGTAATACGGCGGGACAGTTCACGCTGTTTCGGGATGAGATAGAAGGGAGTCTCCTTCTTTTCGGCAAGCAAAGACTTGCGTTCCTTGCTCTTGCCCCGAATTTCCTGAACCAACTCGGTATAGCGCACCAGCTTCGGCTGAACGGCATGGATATACTCTTTCATGCGCTGCTTGCCCCGGCCGATATGCCGCAGCTGATAGTGAAAAACAATCATATTCGCCCGCAGCTTTTCCATCGCCTTGGCAATAGCCGGGATTGTATTCTTTACCGCCTGCCCCAGCTTCTTGACCGCTGCTTTCAACTCCCGCAGCAGCGCATTGTCAGCTTTGATCTGACGGTTGATCTCGCAACGGTCAGAGATAATGCCCTTACGTTCCAATGCCTGCGCCGTTGCACCCTCATGGATGGTAGGAATCTCATCCAGTCCCCGTGCGGCGTTGCTGCGGTGGTCAATGCGTTCCTCCCGCCCGGCGCGTTCCAGACAGCAGTTGGACACGTCAGCCCATGCCGCCCGCCATGCCGCAAGCTGTTCCTCGCTGTTCCAGCGCTCGGAGATGGGATTCTGCCTGCCGTAGCGGGTACTTTTGGGATGCTTGTCAACCCGGACAAGCCCCCGTTCCTCGGCAGCAGACGGTGTCATATACACCTTCTTTTTGCCGACCTTGTAGGGATATTGCTTCTCCCAGCCCCCGCTCTGTGCTGTCCTGAACTCAGCAGCAGTGAAGCCGCGTTCCTCGCCGTTTTTCATGCAGAGATATTCCTTCTCGGTCTTGTACTGCCACTTGCCCCGTTCATCCAGCGGGCGCACCGTCAAGAGAATGTGGGCATGCGGATTGTGACCGTCGGTGTCATGGATGGCAGCGTCGGCGCACATCCCATCTGATACGAACTGCTCCCGGATAAATTCTTGCAGCAACTCGATCTGATTCTCACGGTTCAGCTCTATGGGCAGGGCAACCACAAACTCCCGCGCCAATCGGCTGTCCTTGGACGTCTCTACTTCCTCTACGGCGTTCCAGAGCTGCTCCCGGTCTTTCCATTCAGGCGGTGCCATAGCAGGGAGAAACACCTCCTGCCAGACAAGCCCCTGTTTTTTCGTGTAGTCGTGCTGTATCCCGTCGTAATCGTTGTAGAGGCGGGAACAGCTCAGATAAGCGGAGGCGGCCACAGCAGAGCGCCCTGCGCCCCGACTGACCACCTTCGCTTCCAGATGATAAATTGCCATGTCTCGTTTACCTCGATTCCTTTTTTCTGTTTCTCTTTCGCAAAAGAGAAAATGGACGGGCAGGAGGCCCGTCCATCTCTGCGGCAAAGCTGCCGGTGGCAGGTTTGCGCAGGCGGTTGGAAAAATAGCGTCGGTTGAAGCGACGGTATTTGCCCAATCGCGCAGACGATGACAGCAGCACTCGCAGGTGCTGTGGCATTGTCTGGAGGCTTCCGCAGAAGCCGCAGTCCCCCTCGGAGAGCGCACGATGCCGCAGGCATACCACCGCCTGTTTTACAGGTGGTGAGTAAGTGCGCCCTTACGGGAGAAAAAAAGGAAGGCCCCCGATTTCCCGGAGACCTCCTATCTGAAATTTAGATTTGTTTTCCCAGCTTTCGTGAAAGATATGCTTCCAGCTCAGACAGCTCAATAGCTTGAACCTCTGGCAGCACCTTTTCCAGAATCGCACCCTTCTGAATGAGCCTGCGCGTCCTCGCTTTTCGCTCCTTGACTCGGTTCCGCGCCTGCGCTTCTTCCAAGCGGTGCTGTGCTTGCAGCAGTTTCTTCTCTGCATCTGTCATAAAAATCCCTCCTCACTTTCGTTTCTGCCAGATGATCTCATAGCCCAGAGCGTCGGCAAGTTGGACGGCCTCCGTGTATCGCAGGGACTCCCGCTGGAGCTTGTTTGAAAGGTTAGAAACGCTGTCAGACCAGCCGTGTTCATCCCGCAGCAGATCGACCACTTCCTGCATGGTCATTCCCTGACGGACGATGTACGACTTGATCTCGTTTCTCAGATTGGATTTCATCAATTTTTACCTCCATAATTTCGTGTAGTGTGGTTTCGTATCGGTGATGCTGGTGTGCGGGGAGATGAAAAATCCACCATGCCACAAATCCGCTCAGATTTCCAACGGTGATGCCCTGTACGCAGCAGCCCCCTATCGACTTCATCGTTCTGCGTGAGTTCATGCGGAACGGTGGGATAGGCTACATCCCGGTGCAGAGGCTTCACCTCTCGGTAAATCACTGGGCGGTGCATTGCGTTCGACTTACAGTGAAAATTTTCATGAATTTCACAAGGATTGATTGCAGGGCTGAAAAAATGAGCCGTCGGTGTACGGCTCTGTACGGCAAGACCGGCTCGTGTACGCTGCTGTACGCCGGTTTAGCGTACCGGTCGCCGATTCAGCGGCAGTTTTTACACGCTGCCGTGAAATACTCCACGGCAGGCACAAGCAAAATCGTATTTTGCAGATGAAGTTGAAAACTGCCGTACAGAGTGTACGGCGTGTACGGCAATTTTGAAGTCTGGTTCTCATTTTTAATACGGCAGCGGATTGACCACCTCGATGCCCATAAAACCACGCACCCGTTTGCCGCCGACGTGGACATTGTTGGTGGCTTCCACGTTGTAAAGGCGGTCGTTCTGCGCAAGTTCGGAGCTGAGCCTGTTTGCAGACATGGGCTTCTGCGCATTGTCCTCGCACCAGCGCTGATACGCCTCATACAGTGCCTTGGAGCTGGCTTCGCTGTCTGCCTTGAAGCGGATATATCCCTCAGATTGCAGAAACTCGATCACATTGTTGCTGCTGCGCTTGACCGTCTCCATATTTTCTCTGGCCTTGCCCGAAATGCTGAACTGATAGTTGTTCCCGATCAGCCGGTGCAGCCCCTCCAGACACCAGAGGAAGATGCCCTCCTTTTCCCGCAGCAGCTTGTCCACCAGAAACGGATCGTCTGCTCTGCCTGCGGGCCGGTCTTTGGTGGTCAGCACGATCTGGCGGCGAAAGAAACCGTCGGACTTGTCGTGCAGGGCGGTCAGCGCACCGTTGCCGAAGCAGAGGAACCGGACATAGAGCTGGCTTTGGTAACTCTGGACGCCCTTACGTTCCATATCCATCTTGCACTCGGAGGTCACGATGGATTTGATATAGTTGGTCTTGGGCAGAGCGCTCATATCCATATCGTCATCCACCATCAGGAGCTTGT
>OKSN01001081.1_pt1 | contig 15191 bp, 10 predicted proteins | sample 1606191 | NCBI WGS metagenome assembly OKSN01 (sample SAMEA3879535, study PRJEB24766) | human gut metagenome | biome: human-associated habitat; feature: feces | place: USA | collected 1985/1987
GACATACACTTCATTTCAATAAGTAACTGTCTTTTTGTTTTCTTATATCAAAGAAAATCGCTTATTTTGCAACCGGATTTGCGTAACAATCATTAAATAGTAACAAAATGAACCAATTATCAGATCGTTTAAACAGTTTGTCGCCTTCTGCGACACTGGCTATGTCTCAAAAGAGCGCAGAGCTGAAGGCTCAAGGCGTAGACGTAATTAACCTGAGTGTGGGAGAACCGGACTTCAATACTCCCGACCACATTAAAGAGGCTGCGAAAAAGGCGATAGACGATAACTTTTCTCGCTATTCTCCAGTGCCGGGTTATCCTGCCTTACGTAATGCAATTGTAGAGAAGTTGAAGAAGGAAAACGGTCTGGAATATACCGCCGCACAAATTTCTTGCGCCAATGGTGCCAAGCAGTCGGTTTGCAATGCAATCCTGGTATTGGTAAATCCGGGTGACGAAGTAATTGTACCTGCTCCCTATTGGGTCAGTTATCCGGAAATGGTAAAGTTGGCTGAGGGTACGCCGGTTATCGTACCTGCCGGTATCGACCAGGACTTTAAGATAACACCTGCACAGCTGGAGGCTGCCATCACCCCGAAGACAAAGGCGCTGATTCTTTGCTCTCCCTCTAACCCTACGGGTTCGGTGTACAGCAAGGAGGAGTTGGCAGGCCTGGCCGCAGTATTGGCAAAGTATCCGCAGGTTGTTGTGATTGCCGATGAGATTTACGAACATATCAACTATATCGGCAAGCATCAGAGCATAGCACAATTCCCCGAAATGAAAGAGCGTACGGTCATTGTGAATGGTGTTTCCAAAGCATATGCAATGACTGGTTGGCGTATCGGTTTCATTGCAGGTCCGGAATGGCTTGTGAAGGCTTGCAATAAATTGCAGGGACAGTATACTTCCGGTCCTTGTTCTGTATCTCAGAAGGCTGCTGAGGCTGCTTATACGGGTACACAAGTTCCGGTGGAGGAAATGCGCAAGGCTTTCGAGCGTCGTCGTGATTTGATTGTAAAGTTGGCCAAGGAAGTTCCGGGTTTCGAGGTGAATGTACCGGAAGGTGCTTTCTATCTGTTCCCTAAATGCGATTCATTCTTCGGCAAATCTGCCGGCGAACGTAAAATCAATGATTCAGATGATTTGGCCATGTATCTGTTGGAAGTGGCTCATGTGGCTTGCGTAGGTGGTGCTTCTTTCGGAGCTCCCGAATGCATTCGTATGAGTTATGCAACCAGCGATGAAAATATAGTTGAAGCTATCCGTCGTATAAAAGAAGCACTGGCTAATCTGAAGTGATTCTAACTTCTTCTACAAACTTATTTTAGCAAGACATCTGTCATGCTGTCACGAACAGTTCGTTTCATCAAAGCGGACTGTTCGTTTTGTTATGACGAACACTTTGTTTTGTTATGACGAACACTTTGTTTTGTTATGACGAACACTTTGTTTCATTATAGCGAACACTCTGTTCCATACAGTATAAACACTTTGTTTTATATTATACGAACATTTTGTTTTCTACTATATGAACACTTTGTTTTATACTTATGGAACAAAGTGTTCATGTCTGTGAACTAACGTATTATCCGTATATAGAAAATAACAATGAGGGGGGTGAAGGTACTGAATTTCACGTGGGGGATATAAAAAAGCGCAGGCAGTTTATCTACCCACGCTTTTGTTTTTGATACTGGGATTGTATTATTCTCCCGGATGAATTGCTTCAGAAGGACAAACATCTGCACAAGTACCACACTCTGTGCAAGTCTCAGGGTCGATATGATAGATATCACCTTCAGAGATAGCGCCAACCGGACACTCGTCGATACAAGTTCCGCAAGCAATACAATCGTCACTAATTACGTAAGCCATTTTTCTAAGATTTAAATTATTAGTACTAATTTCTCCGGCAAAAATAAGGCTTTTATTGATTAGTTGTTATGCTTCTATGATTAAATTGACTTAATTTGTACGTCTTCTAAATAAGCAACATCCCTAATATCTGCTATATTTTTCGTATTTTTGCAGCCAAATTACTAATATATAGCGATTATGCCTTTAAATTTACCCGACAAACTCCCTGCGATAGAGCTATTGAAGGAAGAAAATATTTTCGTGATTGATACTTCCCGTGCTACGCAACAGGACATCCGTCCGTTGAGGATTGTAGTTCTGAACCTGATGCCGTTGAAGATTACGACAGAAACAGACTTGGTGCGGCTGCTTTCGAATACACCTCTTCAGGTAGAGATCTCCTTTATGAAGATCAAGAGCCATACCTCCAAGAATACGCCGATAGAGCACATGAAAACGTTCTATACCGATTTCGACCAGATGCGTCACGAGAAGTACGATGGTATGATTATTACCGGTGCTCCTGTGGAACAGTTGGATTTCGAGGAGGTGACTTATTGGGATGAGATTACCGAAATCTTTGATTGGGCACGTACGCACGTCACATCCACCTTATATATATGTTGGGCTGCGCAAGCCGGATTGTATCATCATTACGGTGTGCCCAAATATCCGTTGGAGAAGAAGATGTTCGGTATTTTCGAGCACCGGGTACTACAACCTTTCCATTCTATCTTCCGTGGTTTCGACGATTGCTTCTATGTGCCGCATAGCCGTCATACAGAGGTGAGGAGAGAAGATATTCTGAAAGTTCCGGAGCTGACTTTGCTTTCCGAATCGAAAGATGCAGGCGTATATATGGTAATGGCTCGCGGCGGACGTGAATTTTTCGTGACCGGACATTCGGAGTATTCTCCGCTGACACTGGATACCGAATACCGTCGTGATCGGGATAAAGGCTTGCCAATAGAAATACCTCGTAATTATTACGTAGACGATGATCCCGATAAAGGCCCCTTGGTACGTTGGCGTGCTCATGCCAACTTGTTGTTCTCCAACTGGCTGAACTATTTTGTTTATCAGGAAACGCCTTACAACATTAATGATATTGAATGATAAAGCAGCGTAAGATAGAACTTCTGGCTCCCGCAAAAAACTTGGAGTGCGGAATTGAAGCCATAAATCATGGGGCGGACGCCGTATATATCGGTGCACCCAAATTCGGTGCCCGTGCAGCGGCTGTAAACTCTTTGGAAGATATTGAAGCACTGGTAAAACATGCCCATTTGTATAATGCCCGCATTTATGTTACTGTCAATACGATTCTGAAAGAAGAAGAATTGCAGGAGACGGAAGAGATGATTCATGCTTTGTACCGGATAGGTGTGGATGCATTGATTGTGCAGGATATGGGGATTACGCAGTTGAATCTTCCGCCGATACCGCTTCATGCCAGTACGCAAATGGATAATCGCACGCCGGAGAAGGTTAAGTTTTTGAAGGAGGCCGGTTTCCGTCAGGTGGTTCTGGCTCGGGAATTATCGTTGTGTGAGATAAAAAAGATACATGATACTTGCCCGGAAGTTCCTTTGGAAGTATTTGTACATGGGGCGCTTTGTGTCAGTTATAGCGGGCAGTGCTATGTCAGCCAGGCTTGTTTCGGACGGAGTGCCAACCGGGGGGAATGTGCGCAATTCTGCCGTTTACCCTTCAGTCTGGTAGATGCCGATGGCAAGACCATTGTGCGTAATAAGCATCTGCTTTCTTTGAAGGACCTCAACCAAAGCGAGGTGTTGGAAGAACTGCTGGATGCCGGAGCCACTTCGCTGAAGATAGAAGGCCGCTTGAAGGATGTGACCTATGTGAAGAATGTGACGGCGGCTTACCGTAGGAAGCTCGATGCCATTTTTGCCCGTCGCAAGGAATATGCCCGTGCTTCTTCGGGCACCTGCCGTTTCGATTTCCAGCCACAGTTGGACAAGAGTTTCAGCCGCGGTTTCACCCATTATTTCCTGCAAGGAAGGGGAGGGGAGATCACTTCGTTCGATACGCCCAAATCTTTGGGAGAGGAGATGGGCACTTTGAAGGAACAGCGCGGGGGATATCTCACGGTGGCAGGCGTAAAGCCTTTCCACAACGGAGACGGTGTCTGTTTTCTTGATGAGCAGGAACGTTTGCAAGGTTTCCGCATCAACCGGGTGGATGGTAACAAACTCTATCCGGCAGGGGAAGTGCCTCGTATCAAACCCCGTACCCGACTTTATCGTAACTTCGACCAGGAGTTTGAACGTATTCTTACCCGCAAATCCTCCGAACGTAAAATCGGTGTTTGTTGGGAGTTGTCAGATACTTCTTTCGGGTTTAGCCTGACGGCTGCGGACGAGGATGATAACCGCGTGACGCTCTCTTTCCCTTATCCGAAAGAGTTGGCACGTACACCGCAGGTGGATAATCTGCGTAATCAGCTGGGTAAGTTGGGGAATACTCCTTTTGAGATAGCAGGATATTTGTCTGAAGATGCTTCGGGCATCAGGCTCAATCTTTCTGCTAACTGGTTCCTTCCTGCTTCTGCGGTGGCGGACTGGCGCCGGCAGGTGATAGATAAGCTGATTGCGGCTCGGCGTGTTACTTATCGTCGTGAGCTGGCTGTTTGGAAACCGACCAGCCATGCTTTCCCGGCTACTTCGCTGACCTATCTGGGTAATGTGATGAACGGTGCTGCCCGGAGTTTCTACCGTGAGCACGGGTTGTCGTCCATAGCACCTGCTTACGAGGCACAAGCGGTTCCGGAGGCTGTGCTCATGTTCTGCAAACATTGCCTGCGTTTCAGTATGGGATGGTGTCCCACCTATCAGAAAGGACATTCTCCTTATAGGGAACCTTATTATTTGGTTGGGACGGACGGCAAGCGTTTCCGCTTGTCTTTTGATTGCAAGAATTGCCAGATGAAAGTCATTGCTCATGAAGAGCCGCTTTAATGAAGGACGAAGAATGAGGAATTACTAATAAAGACTTGAAAATGAGGAGTGAGGAACGGGCACATAATGAAAGGCTGGCAAATGACCGGTACCGGGAAGCGGGCAGGGACAAACATCCTTTGCGTTCACTGCGTTCCCTCCTATTCTGCATTCTTTATTTTTCATGCTTCATTGCTTTAGTTTCCTGCCATTATTCCCGTCCTAATCTTGAAGATGAACATCTGTCTAAGGAGACGCGTGATTCGCTGGCCTATCTTTTTGAGCGGCATTATACTTGGAATACCAATCTGGAAGTGCTGGCAGATTCTGTGAATTTGGCTTGTCTGCCCGTGAAGGACTGCTATAATATGCTTTATCGGGGAGACCGCGTGGTGGTTGCCGAGTTCGCCATCCATCCTGCCGACAGTGTGGATAGTGTATGGGTGAAGCTTGCCCATTCGCAGGAAGTGCAGGGTTGGTTGCGGGAGTCCGAAATGATGCATGCCTTTGTTCCTACAGACAGCATTTCGCAGGCCATCTACTTGTTCAGTGATACCCATGCCTCTTATTTTATCATTATTTTTGCCTTGTTTGTGGCAGTCTGGCTGTTCCGGGCTTTTCGGCGCAAGCAGTTGAGGATGGTGTACTTTAATGATATAGACAGTCTCTATCCGTTGTTGCTATGTCTGCTGATGGCGTTCTGTGCCACTATTTACGAATCTATACAAGTGTTTGCGCCGGAGACGTGGCAACACTTCTATTTTAATCCTACCTTGTCGCCGTTCAAGGTACCGCTTGTGCTTTCTGCTTTTCTGATGGGTATCTGGCTGTTTATAGTGGTGTTGCTGGCGGTACTCGACGATTTGTTTCGCCAGTTAAGTCCGGCGGCGGCCGTATTCTATCTGTTGGGGCTGGCCTCCTGCTGCATCTTCTGTTATTTTTTCTTTATCCTGACTACATCTATCTACGTCGGATACTTGTTTTTGACCGCTTTTGTATGGGTATTCCTCAAAAGGCTTCGCATTTCGCTGCTGGCTTCACGCTATCGTTGCGGCAGATGCGGGCAGAAACTGAGGGAGAAGGGAGTCTGCCCACATTGCGGAGCTATCAATGAATAAAAAAGCTTTGTAACTTTTCCATATTCAGTAGGAAAATGTAACTTTGTAGTTGAACTTTTAAAAGGAGGAATTGATTATGAGTAGTTTGGAGTTGGAAGCCGGAAAATTGGAGTTGATTCGTGAGATAGTCAATATCAATAGCAGTACTGCATTGGAGAGCCTCAGAAAATATATGAAGGAGGTTTTGAATAAGAATAGTCATTCCATTCCGACAGCGGCAGATAGCAAATTGCTGACTAAGCGTATGCTTGCAAAGTATGCCGGTAGTTGGAAGGACAATCGTGATTCTGATGAAATCAATGATGATATATATGCATCACGCCTTTCTCGAAAAGAAGAAAACTTTAGCCCCTTTGACGAATGAAACGATATTTGCTTGATACTAATATTTGTGTTCGCTTCATGCGTCAGAAATTTGGAGTAGACGAACATATTGAAAAGGTGGGCTGGGAACATTGTTGCATTTCGGAGGTTACGGTAGCAGAGTTGTTGTTCGGTGCAGAGCGAAGTAATAATGTGGAGAGAAACTTGCAGCTTGTTACTGATTTCTGCCAAGATATCAAGGTAATACCTTTGTCCTCGGCTTTATGTTGTTATGCCCGGAGTAAGGCTGCCTTATATAGTCAAGAAACTCCCATTGAGGATTTGGACTTATTTATAGGATGTACAGCGGTGGCTAACCAAATGATAATGGTTACTGAAAACAAGAAACATCTGGAAAGAATACCTAATATTGAAATTGAAAACTGGGTACATAGAGGATAACTTCTCCTCTGTCAGATAGAAACATAGAAACGGTCGTTCGGGTACTTACACATTGCATACCCGAACGACCGTTTCTATTTTCCTTTACTTTCGGAGGGACAAAGCTCTCCAATCAGAACCTGCACCTCAACTCTATTCCCGCCTGCACAGGCCGTCCTTTCTGCATAAATCCGTTCCCCATACTCTCAAAATAGAACGAAGCATACTCTTTGTCCAGTGCATTGCGCACCCAGAAATCAATCTGCCCATGTCCTTTCTGGAAGCTGATACGTCCGTTCAGCGTGCCGTAGAAGGCTTGGCTCACGGTATTCTTCTCGGTCCAGTAGATGCGTCCGGCACCAGTGTAGTTGGCGTTCAGCTGGATGCGGTCCAGCCAGTGCCCCGGACGGATGCGGAAGATGTACTGCCCGCCCACGTTCATGGTATGCTTGGGAACAAAGGGTACGTACTTGCCGTTGTAGCTGATTTCCTGAAGCTCCCCATTCACTTTCTCGTTGGTGATGTAATCCTTAAAGGTGGCATAGGTATAACCATAACTTGCATTCAGCGTGAAGTCCGTAGCAACGGCAGCCGTCAAGGCAACCTCTGCCCCCTGGCTGCGGCTTTTGCCGGCATTTGCCGTTTCGCGTCCCAGTCCGCTTGGGGCGAAGCGTGAAATCTGCTGGTCGCGGGTTTCCAGCCAGAAGATGGCGGCGTCGGCATGCAGACGTCCGTCCAGCAGATTCAAGTGTGTTCCTATTTCGTAGTTCCAGGTCTGTTCGGGCTTGTAGACGGTGGCGGATTTTGCATCCGGATTCTCTCCCGCATCGGGGAAGTATTTGCCCACCAGCTCTTTGTAGGCATCCGGCACGTTGGGCATAATCGCCTCTTTGCTTTGCCGCATCATGTCATTCTTCAAACTGGATTGCAGCAGGTCGGAGAACATCTGCACGTTGTAACCTCCCGAACGGTAACCTTTGCTGACCGTTGCATACACATTTCCTCTGTTTCGCGCAAAGTCATACTGCAAAGCAAACTTGGGCAACAGCTGAAGATAATCCTTATCAATGCTTCCTTGGTAGCGCGACTCTACGGTCAGCGCCGTCTCCGGCATCATCTCTATTTCGCGGATGACGACGTCGCCCCGCTTCATTTCTCCCTTGATGCCCACCTTGTAGTCCAGGCTGGTGCCGGAGTTGTAATCCATCTTCATACGCTCATAATCCAGGCGTAACCCGGCAGTGAACGACACTCCTTTCAGTCCGAATAAATCTCTGAAGGTAGATTGATGAAAGAGTGCCCCATTCAGCAGCGGAGTGTTGAAACTGCCCCCGATGGGCATGGTCCGGCTGCTGATGCCCAGTGAGGGCAGGATATTCATACTCATGGATGGTCCCATCTCTACTTGTATTTGCGATGGGATGACACTGCCCAACATCTGGTTCAGCATCCCCATTCCGGCTTCCCTGAAAGTGACGGGAGCTTCCGTATTCAGCCATTGGTAGAAGCCGAAGGCGCCGGTGGTCCATTGCCAGCGGCTGCCGCTTTTACTCTTCAAGATGATTTCCTCGCTCAGTGCGTGGGAGCGTTGTTTCTGTTGCAGGGTATAGATGTCGTTGGCGGTGAAGTCTTGGTCTATGTCCATGCAGTCCTTTAGAAACTGGTAGCCGGTGACCATGCTCAACGTGAAGTGCTGTGCCTGGTATTCCAGGTTCAGACCCGTGTTCAGCAGGTTGCGGTAGTAGTTGCTACGGGCGTTATTGGAGATTTTTCCGATGTAGGGCTTCAGCGGCTCGCTCTGTGCTTCGGGGGCCAGGCTGCCTTGGTAGAAATACGGGTAGCCACCCTGGTCGCTGTATTCGTAGTTGATGTTTAGGTCCACCTTCCAGTTGTCCGAGGGGAGGTAGATGGCGCGGATGCGTCCACCTGCCGATTGCCCCTTGTCCGCTTTCTCGTCCCTCACCGTGTTGCGGAAGAATCCTCCTTGATAATCGTAAAAACCTCCGGTGGAAAAGGCGAACCGTTCCGAAAGGCGGTGATAGTGGGTCAGCGAGGTATTATAGGCATTGTACGTACCTGCCCCCATGCGGAAGTCCGTCCCCTGGTAGGAGAAGGGCGATTTGGTGTGCACCTTAATCAATCCGCCCATGGCATTGCGCCCGTAGAGCGTGCCCTGCGGACCGCGTAGCACGTCGATGCGCTCTACGTCGGCATAGCTGAAGTCGAAGGCTGACTTGTCTATATAAGGTATATTGTCTACATAAAGTCCTACGGAGGGAGTGTTGATGCGCGAGCCGATGCCGCGGATATAGACTGCCGAAGTCAGTCGCGAGCCGTAGTCGGGGATAAACATATTGGGCACTACGGATGTCAGATTCTTGATGGAGTTCACCTGTGCGTTCTGCATGTCCTGCTGCGAAAGCAGGGTGACGGCGGCGGGCTGCTCGCGCAGTTTCCGGTTTTCTTTGGGGGCGGCGATGACGGTTATTTCCTCTACATCCACCACTTTCAAGGTGTCTGCCTCTTCGGCAAGTACGTTGCCGGTTGCCAGGAGGCAGAAGATACCGGTCAAAATTCTATATCTATTCATAAACTGATTTTTTAGCGCCTGCAAAGTAAAGGGATTCTTGCGGAAGGGACAATCCTCATTTATTAGGATTTCGTTCCTGGAGTGCTAATCTTAAATCGTTCCATCATGCGGAAAATATCGTTCCTCCGTGGGGTAAAAATCTTTACCCCACGGAGGAACGATTAGATGTTAGCACATTAGCACACTAATTGGGGCGAAGTTTTTCTGAAAAGACTTCGCTTCTGATGTATCCGGTTGTAGGATTATATTCTGTCCGCTTCCACATATCCGTGCATCACGGCATAGATAGTCAGCCCGGACACGGACTTGATACCCAGCTTCTCGGTGATATTCTTGCGGTGTGAGATAACGGTGGTCAGGCTGATGTTCAGTTTGTCGGCAATCTCCTTGTTGATGAGGCCTTTGGTAATCAGTACCAGCACTTCTATTTCGCGGGCGGAAAGGTCGTGCCCGGCGGCTGTATTTATTGCCATATCCGAGTGTCTGGCGGGTACCGGCTTTCCGTGGTTTTGCCTGTATTGGTTTCCGTATTGGCGCAGCTGCAGAATATTTTTTGCCAGATTTTGTTCGTCCTGATAGATGTTTAGCGTCGGCATGCCCGACAGTTGGGGGATGGTTTCACCATTGACCAGCACAATGGTTTTGGGCTTGCGCTCCAGAAAGAAAGCGGTATGCTCGAAGTAAATCTGTGAAGAGATGAAATAATGTACATACATGTCAGGCGTATCATCCATCAGTTCGCCAAAGGAACGGAAAGAGCGGATGATGGCTGTCGGGATGATTTCCTCCAGCAAGTTCTGCAGTCCCAGACAGGAGAGGGTGTTGGAGTCGACGATTGCTATTTCAGGAGTCATTCTCGTTTTTTTGTTTCTGCAAAAATACGGATTATTTTTTAGGGTTTGTCTGTGCGGGGCTGCAAAATGAAAAATTCTCCTATGCAGAACTATTCTCCCTCTCCTTTTGGGGAACGGGGAGTGTCTCCTTTCGCATATTGGCTGGGGCTGACATTGAAATATTTCTTAAAGACTTCCCGGAAGTATTTCCCATCGCAGAAACCGGTTCTTTCTGCGACTTCAGTCACGGAATATTTCCCTTCTTTCAACAGCTCGGCAGCATGTTTCAAACGGATATTCCGTACGAAATCTGCCGGTGCCTGGCCGGTCAGCGCTTTCAGTTTACTGTAGAAACTGGTACGGCTCATATTCAGGAGCGAGCACAATACGTCTACTGTGAAATCGGGATTATCCATGTTCTCCTCGATATGTCTCTTTACATTCGACATGAATTTCCAGTCGAGACTGTTGGAGCAAGTGGTAGTTGTGGAGGGCTCTTCTTCTGTATTGATTTCCAAATTCGCATATCTCTTGCGCAGCAATGCGCGGTTGGCAAGCAGATTGGCAATGCTGGCTTTCAGTATGTTTATGCTGAAAGGTTTTACAATATATTCGTCCGCACCGATATGGAGTCCTTCGAGAATGTTCTTTTCATCTCCCAGTGCCGTCAGCAGTACTACCGGGATGTGGGATGTTTCAATATCGTTCTTGATGGCGATGCATAATTCGTCGCCTCGCATTTCCGGCATCATGATGTCGGAAAGAATCAGTTCCGGCCAGAATTGTTTTACAATGGTCAGCGCTTCCTTGCCGTTGTTGCATACTTGTACATTGTAAATCGGAGAGAACGACTGGAAGAGATAGTTGCGCAGCTCGTCATTGTCTTCTACAATCAAGATGCGATGCAGTTTGTCATTGTCTTCAGTCCGGAGTTCTCCGGCAAGTTTCAAAGGAACGGTGGGGACATCCGGTTCATAGAAGGTCTTCTTATCCTTAACGGACAGAGTGAAGTTCTTGAACTGTTCTTTCTCTTTGGGAAGGATGATTCTGACAGTACTGCCTTGGCATTCGGTGCTCTCAATGTATATTTTTCCATTGTGCAGGCTTACCAGCTTCCGCACCAGCATCAGACCGATACCGCTTCCCGTTATTTTGGAGTTGATGGCATTTGTTCCACGGAAGTGCATCTTGAACAGTTTTCTTTGTTCTTTGGCGGGAATTCCTATTCCATTATCTTTGACTTCCAGTCTCCAGGAGCTTTTCATGTCATAAACAGAAATGAGTATATCGCCATTTTGGGGAGTATACTTCAGAGCATTGGATATGACATTTTCCAGGATAGAGTCCATCTTCTCTTTGTCGAACCATACATTCATGTAGCTGAAATTGCTTTCGTATCTGAAAGTGATATGTTTTATGGTGGCATAGGTCTGGAAATTGTTGTATATCTCCTTGATGTAAGTATTCAATTCATATTCTGCTATGTACAGATGAGGGGAATATACTTCTGCCCGTTCAAAGTTTATCAGATTGGTAGTCATGCGCAGGAGGGAGTTGACATTTCTCAGTGCCATGTGCATATTGTTGGTCTCGGCTTCGTTCAGTGTCTTGTTTTCAAGCATTTCTTCCAGAGGTGCCTTTATCAGTGTCAATGGCGTGCGGATATCATGCGCGGTATTGACAAAGAAACGGGTTTTCTCATCGGATATCTTTTTCTGTTTTCTCAGTGCCATGACACGGAAACCGACAACGGACATCAGTACTGTCAGCAGGACATAGCAGGCTATGGCCCAAAAACTGAACCAGACGGGGCGCGCAATGCTGATGTCGATGCTTCGCTCTTCAAAGTATAGATACGGCTCTTCCTTGGATACCGCCCGTATGTAAAGTTTGTAATCGCCCGAGGCAAGGTTGGTGAAGCGGAGATGCCCTTCTTCACCCAGGCGGTTCCAGTCATCGTAAAAGCCTTCCAGCTTCCAGTAGAAAGTGACATTGTCCGGCGCGTCATAATTGATGGATGAAATGCTGAGGGAAAAAGTGTTCTGGTTATATTTCAGCTTTAACCGGTCTGTCTGGTTGATGTTTTCCTTCAAGGGGGAATTCGGACTGCCGGGAAAGACAGGCTGATAGAGTATCTGAAAATCGCTGAGTATCATAGGAGAGTAGATGTACTTGGGCAAACGGGTTCCTTCGGGGAACTCGATGGCTCCGTCTGTGCTGCCAAAGACAAAACCCTTGTTCTTGCGTAGCGTTCCGGAAGAGGCACTGAAGCAGGAGGACATCAGCCCTTGCTCTTTGGTCCAGTTGTGGAATGTCTTCTCCGTAGGGTGGAAACAGCTGATTCCGTTTTCGGTACTCATCAGGATATGCCCGTCCGACTCGGGGAGTATGGTGTAGATGTTGTTTGAAATCAAGGCACAATTGTCCTTGTGATAATGCTTGAACGTATTGTCCTTTGCGTTGTAGACAACCACTCCGGAGCCGTTTGTTCCTATATATAGAGAGAGGTCTTCCGCTTGGTAAAGTGTGTTGATGTAGGTCATCTCTTCCTGCAAGGCGACATATTGGAATCTACCCGACTCTTTGTCCAGCAGATACAGTCCGGCACTTGTCCCAATCCACATGTGTCCGTCATCCTTTTCTGTAATGGCGGTGACGGAATTTATTCCGGGATACAGACGGACGGAATTCAGGGACAAATCGAAGCACTTCAGATTATAGAACCCTCCGGACCAGATATATCCTTTGGAGTCTTTTACGATGTCGCGGATATACTTGTCAGGACGAATGTTGTCCGGATTGAGCAGGTAAGGGGAGAAATATTCTACCGAGAGTGTCCTTTTATTTATTTTGTATACTCCCGAAGTATATCCTCCTGCCCAAATAATGCCGGGTGATACCTCGCATAGCGTAATGAAGATGTGATTCTTGTTTTTCAGTTGATGGTCGAAGGAGCTCAGGAATGAATGCCACTGCCCGGTTTTCGATTGATAAAGGCTGATTCCGTTACTTGTTCCGAACCATAGGTCTCCGTCACTGTCTTCAATGACAGAGTGTACCTGGTCGTTGACCAGCGATTGTCTGTTTCCGATAGAATGCTTTATCCAGTTGTAGCTTTTGTACCGGTTGTCTATAATGGTAATTCCTTCCGGGTAGTTGGCTATCCATATCCGCTTTTCTTCATCAATATAAATGTCATTGATGTTATTGCTGTTCATCTCATTGTGGCTTTTGTAGCTGGAGACGATGTACGGTTCCGAGATACACGAGTTCATGTTGATTTTGTGTATACCCATACCTTCTGTCGCTATCAATAGCTCTGTCTGGTTCAGAGGCTTGATTCGGGCAATGTTTACATCGCTCAAATCCGTATTGGAGTGTATAATCCGTTGTTGCCGTATGTCGTAGGCAAAGACTCCTTTTTCAAAAGTACCGATGAAAAGTCTTTGTGATTCTTGGTGGAAATAGAGTGAACTGATTTGGGCCTGGATTTTGTCAAGAGGTTCAAGAGGGACAATCTGCAATGTCTCATTTTCGAGTTTGACATATCGCAATCCCTTGTCGGTACCCATGAAGAAGTGGTTATTGTCCACTTGTTCGATACTTGTAATGCTGCTTTTCAGTTCATTGGACATTTGATGGACCTCTCCGGTTTGTGTGTCGTAGAGAGCGATGCTGTATCTGCTGCAGAGCCAAATCCTGTGATTGCAGTCCATATAGCCGTAGCTGATATTGACCGGTGTCTTGGGCAGTTTATATACTCTGTTGAACACATCGTGTTCTTGGTTGTATTGAAAAATGCGACCGGCTTTACCTATGACCCATAATTTCCCTTTCTCTTCAAAATATAGCCAACCGAGATGGATGGGGAAACTTGACTCTTTGTTTTCTTCTATTAATTTATAATGCTTGATGTCTTTTCCATTGTACCGGTCTATGCCTTCGTTGGTGAGGAACCACATGTAACCTACCGAATCCTTTTGAATGTCGAAGATTCTGCGGTTGCTCAATCCGTTTTCCACCCCTATGTATTTATATGTTTGCGCCGTAGCTATGAGAGGCAAAAGGAATAGAAAGCATACAATGTTTATGATGAACCTCATAATAAATACAATATAACAACATATATGTGATAATAGTTTACAAATTAAACGAGAAAAAGTGAAAAATCAAAATTTGGATGTAAATATTATAGCTTAATCAAAGAATGCCTTTGCCGCTTCCGCACATCGTTCGCCGTCAATTCCGGCAGAAACAATGCCTCCGGCATATCCGGCGCCTTCTCCGCAAGGGAACAATCCTTTTACGCGTACATGTTGCAGTGTCTCCTTGTCTCTTGTTATGCGTACCGGCGCCGAAGTACGGGTTTCCACTCCAATCATTGTCGCCTCGTTCGTCAAGAAACCACGGCTGTATTTCCCGAATAGCTGGAAACCTTTGCTCAGGCGTTCTGCAATGAAAGAGGGCATCCAGAAGTGGAGAGGTGAGGAAACCAGTCCCGGTGCATACGAAGTTTCCGGCAGGTCGTAACTCAGTTTTTTCTTAGTGAAGTCTGCCATTCTCTGTGCCGGTGCTGTCTGCTTCATATTGCCTTGTTGCCAGCAGAGGCGCTCCAGATACTCTTGAAAATACATCATGCTTAATTGGGAATTGACGGTTGGCAATTGACAATTAGCCGCGCTGTCGTGCTGCATAGAAATTGTAAATTGTAGATTGTCAATAGTAAATTGCTCTATGTCTTCCGGGCGTAGCTCTACCACCATTCCCGAATTGCTCCAACGGGAACCGCGGTTGCTGGGACTCATCCCGTTGACTACAATCTGCTCGGGACCGCTGGCGGCGGGCACAACGAAGCCGCCGGGACACATGCAGAAGGAATGGACGCCGCGGTCCTGGATGGTGGTCGTCACGGAATAACGGGCTGCCGGAAGCTGCTCCGGGCGCCTCTGCTCCGGATTCAGGTGGTACTGGCGCGCATCAACAAACGCCTGGGGATGCTCAATGCGCACACCCACGGCAAAGGATTTCTGTTCCAGAGCCAGCCCCTCCGCCAGCATCATGCGGTACACGTCCCGGGCACTGTGCCCGGT
>OKSN01001086.1_pt1 | contig 15126 bp, 11 predicted proteins | sample 1606191 | NCBI WGS metagenome assembly OKSN01 (sample SAMEA3879535, study PRJEB24766) | human gut metagenome | biome: human-associated habitat; feature: feces | place: USA | collected 1985/1987
CCCCGGCAAAAGCGATAGTACTGACCTTGGAATAGCAGCCGGGATCTTGACAGCTGTAAAGGAGGAGTACAGGATGATTTGCGGGATGACGTATTTTCAGATATGTCTGTATTTTCTTATTTATTCTTTTGGCGGCTGGGTTGTTGAAGTTATTTTTCATGCAGTAGCGTTGGGAAAAGTTATAAACAGAGGTTTCCTGAATGGACCGGTTTGCCCGGTATATGGATTTGGGGTGCTTTCTGTTTTTGCTTTGCTCAATACAATTCAGGGCAGCGGGCGTCAGATGAGTGATGGAATGATTTTTGTGTTTGGAATTGTTCTGGCAACTGCGGTGGAGCTGGTTGCAGGCTGGCTGCTGGATGTGTGTTTCCACGCAAGATGGTGGGATTATTCAGATAAACCGTTGAATTTTCATGGATATATCTGCCTGGAGTTCTCCCTTTTGTGGGGCGTGGGCACCGTTGTGGTGATGAAGGCCGTTCACCCCGTGATCGCGGGCTTTGTGGAGATGGTCCCCCAGATGGTGGGCTTTGTCCTCATGTGCATCCTGTACGCCTGCTACGCCGCCGACGTGGTCGTGACCGCCTTTGCGGCCTCTGACCTGGCCCGTGAGCTGGATGCCCTGGAAAAGGTGGCCGACAGTATGCACGCCGTGTCCGATGCCATGACCGAGCTGCTGGGCACCACCGCCATGGATGTGGACCAGAAGATGGACGAGAGCCGCCTGCAGCTCAAGCTGGCGGCTGCCGAGGCCCGGGACAATGCCGCCAAACTGAGCCCCCGGGATGCCGCTGCCGCCCTGCGCGCCAAGGCCGACGAGGCCATGGAGGCTGCCCGCAAGTCCTCCCAGGAGGCCCGGCTCAATGCCTCTGAGGCCGCCGCTGCCGTCAAGCTGGCCGCCAGGGGCACCGCAGAGCGCACGGCAGAGCTGCTCCGTCTGGAACAGCTGGCCGAAGAGCTGCAGGCCCGCAGCGAGGAGATGCGCGCCCGCACCCGGAGCTCCAAGTACTTTGGCAAGGGCCGTATGCTCCGCGCTTACCCCAAGCTGCGCCACGGCGAAAAGCACCGCTCTCTGGACGAGCTGCGGGAGCGCCTGAAGTACGAGCGCAGGCACTGACCCTGCCCTTTGCAGCAACCCCAAATGCCCCTGACCGGCTTCTTTCGGTCAGGGGCATTTTTCCTGCACTGCATTCTCCATAAAATCAGGCAGATCTTGTGCTGCCGCACGCTTTTGTTCTCATTCTGTTTTCCACATTGTACGTTCCTTTTTTGTACACTCTTCCAAATCTTTTTTCGTCATATTGACAAAAAAAAAAAAGAAAGCGTATCTTGTATTGTGTAATATGCTATTTCCGCTAAAAACTGAAGAATCGGCAAGCCAGTCGAAAGGCTGCGACGCAAAGCTACAAGGGCCTGTAATATGGCAGCCAACCGCACGTTATTCTCTCCGGGTAAGGGAATCCGAAACCTTGCACCTCCTTGTGAAGATGCGTCGGCTTCCCTTCAGGAGAGCGAGCGCGCAGCGGGTCTGCAAGGGTTCAGAGCGTTGTACAGCCGTTTGGCCGGTGCGGCGCTCTTTTGTTTTGGCTGAAATAGAGAGAGTTTTTTGGGGAAAATTATGGAAAAGGAGTAAAAAATTATGAGACCCAAGCGTTTGATCAGCTTATTGGTTGCGGTCTGCATGATGATCACCATGCTGCCCCTGTCGGCAGTCACGGCATTTGCAGCAGACACGTCAACTGTACTTACAGCCATCGTTGACGGTTACAAGTATGAGTATAAGATAAATGCAGACGGTGCTACTGCAACCATCACAGATTTTCGTGGCCCTGTTGATCCAGCGAAAACCCCTGCCCCCTACGACATCCACATACCCTCAGAGTTGGGCGGCTACCCTGTAACCGGTTTGGGAACATATTCATTTTCCGGCTATTTGGATGCTTCTCCCTACCTCCACAACTCGTACCAAATTGGTCGCAACATTCGCTCCGTCGACATTCCACAAGGCGTTACTTCCATCGGCAATCATGCCTTTGAAGAATGCTTTGCTCTGGAGGAGGTCACCATTCCACAAAGCGTTACTTCCATCGGACTAATAGCCTTTGGTGGTTGCTGTAAGCTTACAACGCTTTCGTTAGGTGAGAATGTTGAGACGATCGGCGGGGGTGCCTTTTTTAGATGCTCCAGCCTGAGCAATATCACCATCCCGAAAAAAGTAAAAGTAATTGAATCCGGGTACAGTGGTACACCTTCCTTTTATAGGACCTTTACCTATTGCTCCGGTCTGAAATACATTATACTCCCTGCTGAATTGACTACTTTCGAAGCCCGTCTGGATGATTGTCCGGCATGTGTCATCTACTACAACAACGACGAGGACCACGCAAAGGATCTGCTTAAAAATAATTATTACCTGCGGGATGCTGTACAGAACGGACACCAGCTTCTTTGCCTCTGCCATGTGACCTTTGATGCCAAGGGCGGCAACCTGACCTACGATAAGGTGCCGGTTTATGAGACCGAAAAAATCACTGAGACCTTGGCAAACAATCTGGAGGAAACCGATCTGGATGCCATCAATCATCCCACCCGTACGGGTTACAATTTCATCGGCTGGTACACCACCCCAGATGGCAAGCCCGAAGATGGCAAGTTTGATGTGAAAGAAACCGCAATTACGAAGGACATCACCCTCTATGCCCGTTGGAAGTTCGACCCCAATGCTCTGGACTGCCACCAGCTGACCGTGACCGGCGGCACTGTTACTGTGAAATACGACGGCAGCGATGTGACCAGCACGCTGAACAGCCGCACTGACGAGACCACCGGCAAAAAGACCTACTACGTACCGGACGGCGCAGAAGTGACCGTGACGCTGGACCAGACCGCAGTGCCCAATGGCAAAGTGTTTGACAGCTGGTCTACCGGCAATCTCTCCCTCACAGGTCAGGACTACAAGGCAGAAAACATCACCTTTACCATGCGCAGTGGTGTGAATGTGTCTGCAACGTACCGTGATGCCGCCGCTGACCACACCCCCGGTACCGCAGCCTGCCACCCGCTGACCGTGACCGGCGGCATTGTTACCGTGAAAAACGGTGACAAGGATGTGACCGATACCCTGACTGTTACTACTGACGAGACCACCGGCAAAAAGACCTACTCTGTACCGGAAGGCGCAACAGTGACCGTGACGCTGGACAAGACCCTGATCCCTGAGGGCATGGTGTTTGACATCTGGTCTACCGGCAAGTTCTCCCTGCCGCTGGGTCAGGACTACAAGGCTGAGAGCATCACCTTTACCATGAACACCATGAGCAGTGATGCGGATATTGCCGCACAGTACCGTGATGCCACCATTGAAGATGATGGGCCCAATGTGCTGGGCACTGCCGCGATCATTGGTACTGCCGCTGTGGGCGGTGCAGTGCTGGGCTATCAGGCCTATTCTCTGGGCACTGAATTTGCAGGCAAGCTGATGGCTCTGCCCTACTTCCCCAGCAACCGCAGCGCCCTTGCCATGATGCTGTGGGAGGATGCAGGCAAGCCCATGCCCGAATCTGAACTGCTCTACCCCGATGTAGGGCAGGAAGAGCAGGATATGGACCTGCAGCATGCCGCCCGCTGGGCCATGGAAAACGAGCTTATCCCTGACCTGAACGATGAGGGCACGGCTCCGGAAGAGATGAAGTTCTTCCCGGCCAATCCCGTAAGCAAGCTCGATGTGCTGAATGCATGGCAGAAGGCACAGGAGCTCAAGAACAACTAACGCCATCCCCGAATATTCCCAAATATACGTAGAAGCGCCTCATCCTTTACCGGATGGGGCGCTTCTGCGTTGTAATGTGTCGAATTTTCTGTTATACTGTACCTGTCGGCCTTCCGACCCATTTGATGTGGGAAGGAGGTGGTAACCATGGAAATGGTAGTCTCATTTATACTGTCCGTCGCAGCGGGTGTGGTCAGCTACTACATCTGCAAGTGGCTTGAGGAACAGTTCAAGGCCGGTAAGCACTAACCCTTAGCAAGCAGGAAGCCCCCTTGGTATTCGCAGTACCGAGGGGGCTTCTTGTTGCTTTGGTGGAACCATGGAATGGTTCCGTAGTCTCATCTACAACTTTAGTATATGCACTCCTGCGCAAAAAGTCAAGAGGGCCGCCACAGATTTTGTTTCGCATCTGCGCCTGTTTCAGCTTATCACGCCCACAGATCCTCGGGGTACAGGCCCTCCTGGGTTTTCTGGGCGATGGCGGCCACCACGGTGGGCTTATCCTCACGGTAGGTCACGCCGTACCACTTATCGGTGCTCTTGAGCACGGTGACTGCCGCCTTGCCCTCATCGATGAGCTCGCTGGCCACGGTGGGCAGGAAATACTCGCATTTGAGGGGGTTCTTGGGCAGATTCTCACGCAGCCAGCCTGCAAAGCGGCGGTCGGCCTCGTCCAGGAAGCTCTTGCCGAAGCCCCACAGGTTCATGCTGACAGGTGCTTCCACCGGCAGGTCATCCGTGCCCTCACCGACAAGAGCGGTGCAGCGGATGCCGCCCTCATAGGTCTCGATGCCGGTGCGCTCGGTCACGCTGTGCAGGGTGCCGTCCGGGTTCACCACGCAGACACCGCGGGAGACGGTGCCGTTCTCGGAGACAGTATTTTTGAGCAGGTAGCTCACCATGCAGTAATCGTAAACTGCGCCGTCCTGATGGGTGGACAGATACTCATAGATGACCTTGAAGGCCTCGGGGCCGTAGTAGTCGTCCGCGTTGATGACAGCGAAGGGCCCATCAATGAGGTCTTTTGCGGCCAGCACGGCGTGGCAGGTGCCCCAGGGCTTGACACGGCCCTCGGGGATGGTGAAGCCTGCGGGCAGCTCATCCAGCTGCTGGAAAGCGTATTTCACGTTCATGCCCTGAGAGACGCGGTCACCGATGGCGGCTTTGAAGGCATCCTCGATCTCGTGCTTGATGACAAAGATCACAGTCTCAAAGCCTGCGCGGTGGGCATCGTACAGGGAGTACTCCACAATGGGCTGACCCTTGGGGCCCACCGGGTCGATCTGCTTCATGCCGCCGTAACGGCTGCCCATGCCGGCAGCCATGACCACCAATACCGGTTTGTTCATTTTTCTTTCCTCCTGCGTCAGTGCGCTGTTCTTTGAGTCTATTATACTCCAAAATTTCCCGGGCAACAAGGGATAGCTTTTTCTTGAATTTTTGCATGGATTCTCACCCACTGCCGTGATAGAATAGAGGCAATGGAGTTTCCGCAGAAAAGGAGAATGCTTATGTCAACCAAAACTGTCTGGATCACCGGCGCTTCTTCCGGCATCGGGCGGGAGTTTGCCCGCCGCTATGCCCGGCTGGGCTTCCGGCTCATTCTGACCGCCCGCCGCCGCGACCGGCTGGAGACCCTTGCCGCCGAGCTCCGGGCGAAACACGGCACCCTCTGCCGCATCGTACCCGCCGACCTTGAGCAGGATGCGCAGGTCACCGCCCTGTGCGAAGCACTGGCAGACGAACGCATCGACCTGTTCATCAACAACGCAGGCTTTGGTGCCTGCGGTGCCTTTTCCGAAACAGACGAGGGCAAGGAGCTTTCCATGCTGCGGGTGAACGTGCTGGCCATGCACCGGCTGTTCAAGTTCACCCTGCGCAAGATGGAAGCACAGGGCTATGGCACCATCCTGAACGTGGCATCCTCGGCGGGCCTGCTGCCGGGCGGGCCCTATATGGCGGGCTACTACGCCTCCAAGGCATACGTTGTCAGCCTGACCCGCGGCGTGGCTGAGGAGCTGCGGGAGCAGCACAGCCCGGTCTATGTCTGTGCCCTCTGCCCCGGCCCCGTGGACACCGAGTTCAACGACCGTGCCGACGTGGTATTCGCCCTTAAGGGCATCACCCCGGAGCTCTGCGTGGAGGAGGCCATGCGCGGGATGCTCCGCCGCAAGACCATCATCGTGCCCAGCACCCTGATGCGCCTTGCCACCACGGCCCAGAAGCTCGTTCCCACGCCCCTGCTCATGCCCATCGTGGCACGCCAGCAGAAAAAGAAGCTGGGCTGATGGCCGCTTGACAGCGCACCGCCGCTCATGTATCTTAGAGGTATCCGAAAAAACAGGAGGAATGTTCCATGAAAATTGCACTCATCAACGAAAACAGTCAGGCCGCCAAGAACGGCATCATTGAAACCGCCCTGAAAAAGGTGGTGGAACCCATGGGCCACGAGGTGGTCAACTACGGCATGTACGCTGCCGACGATGCTGCCCAGCTGACCTATGTGCAGTGCGGCATCCTCGCCGCCATCCTGCTGAACAGCGGCGCTGCCGACTACGTCATCACCGGCTGCGGCACCGGCGAGGGTGCCATGCTGGCCCTGAACAGCTTCCCCGGCGTGATCTGCGGCCATGTGGAGGACCCCGTGGACGCTTACACCTTTGCCCACGTCAACGACGGCAACGCCGTTGCCATGCCCTTTGCCAAGGGCTTTGGCTGGGGCGGCGAGCTGAACCTCGAGTACTGCTTCGAGAAGCTGTTCGGCTTTGGCCACGGTCAGGGCTACCCCAAGGAGCGCGTTGTGCCTGAGATGCGGAACAAGGCCATTCTGGATGATGTGCGCGCTGCCACCTTCAAGCCCCTGATCGAGTGCCTGCAGAGCATCGACCAGGACCTGCTCAAGGGAGCCATTGCAGGCGAAAAGTTCAGTGAGCTGTTCTTCGCCTCCTGCAAAGATGAGCAGCTGGCCGCCTACATCAAGACCCTGCTGTAAGCAGAAGCGGCAGGATATACGAATCTTATCCAAACACATCCTGCTCACCCTGAAAAGGGCGGTTTATGATACGAAACACGAGGAAGTCTAATATGGCATGGTTGTACCATTTCAATCAGATCGTCACCCACGGCATGGAGGGGTTTCTGGAGACAGCGGTGCCGATGATCTCCGGGCTGGCTGAGATCATCGGCCTGTTCATCATCGTCACCAGCCTTGTCAAGGCCACCTACCACTATGTGCGGGCCACCTTTTTCCATGGCCAGCACGATTTCCTCCACGAGATGTCCAGCGGCCTGACCACGGCGCTGGAGTTCCTGATGTCGGCGGAGATCGCCAAGACTTTCCTGCTGCAGAATCTGGAATCGGTGGTGCCGCTGGCGGCCACCTTTGCCCTGCGGGCCATGATGAGCCTGATGCTCCACTGGGAGATGGAGGGCGGGCACCGCTCCGGCCGCAAAAAGGAAGAAACGCCCGCCGGTGAGGCCAAGAGAAAAGAATGACTTTTAAAGTTTCCCTCTTTTTTCTCGGTTCTGGGTTGTGTAAAACGTAAAAATCGCACCCCGGCTCTTGACAGTTTTGCACAAAGGGGCTATACTCGTGCCATCGAAAGCAAAGGCGCTGACGGAAGTGATTCCGCCAGCGCCTTTTGTGTTTTCGCTGGATATTGCTCGGGAGGAATAGAGGGCCTCCTGAACAAGGCTCCCGCGCACATTCGGTGCGGGGAGCGCATTACAAACCGGGGAGGTATTATAATGTTCAGTTCCATAAACACCTGTTGGGTGCTGGTTGCGGCGTTCCTGGTCTACTTTATGCAGGCCGGTTTCGCGCTGTGTGAGGCGGGCTTTACCCGCGCCAAAAACACCGGCAACATCCTGATGAAAAACATGATGGACTTCTGCATCGGCACACCGTGCTACTGGGTCATCGGCTTCGGCCTGATGTTCGGCGGCACCGGCGCACTGATCGGCGGTTTCGATCCCTTCATTCAGGGCGATTACAGCCACCTGGGGCTTGATATCCCGCTGTGGGTGTACATCGTGTTCCAGACTGTGTTCTGTGCCACGGCAGCCACCATCGTGTCCGGCTCCATGGCCGAGCGCACCAACTTCAAGGCTTACTGCGTTTACTCCGCTGCCATTTCGCTGGTGGTCTACCCCATCTGCGGCCACTGGATGTGGGGCGGCGGCTGGCTGCAGAGCATGGGCTTCCATGATTTTGCCGGTTCCGCAGCCGTTCACAATGTGGGCGGCGTGATCGCCCTGCTGGGTGCCGCAATGCTCGGCCCCCGCATCGGCAAGTACGACAAAGACGGCAACCCCCACGCCATTCCCGGCCACAACCTGACCGCCGGTGCGCTGGGCGTGTTCATCCTGTGGTTCTGCTGGTTCGGCTTCAACGGCGGCTCTTCCCTGAGCCTTGCCACCGATGAGGCCATGACCCTGACGGGCCTTGTCTGCTTCAACACCAACCTGGCCGCTGCCGTTGCCACCTGCGTGACCATGATCTTCACCTGGCTGCGCTACGGCAAGCCCGATGTCTCCATGACCCTGAACGGTTCTCTGGCCGGTCTGGTTGCCATCACCGCAGGCTGCGACGCGGTCTCTCCCTTCGGTGCCTTCATCATCGGCTTCGTGGCCGGTATCCTCGTGGTCCTGAGCGTTGAATTCTTTGATAAGATCGCAAAGATCGATGACCCCGTGGGCGCTGTCTCCGTTCACTTTGCAAACGGCGTGTGGGGCACCATTGCCGTGGGCCTGTTCTCCAACGGCGGCGACGGCGTGGGCAAGGGCCTGTTCTACGGCGGCGGCTTTGCACAGCTGGGCACCCAGCTGCTGGGCCTTATCACCGTTGATGTGTACGTTGTGGTCGTGATGTTCATCATCTTCAAGATCATCGACAAAACCATCGGCCTGCGTGTCCCCGCTGAGGTGGAGATCGACGGCCTGGATATCCACGAGCACGGCCTGGCTTCCGCTTACGCCGGTTTCTCCATCTCCGATGCCAACGCCGCTGCCATGGTGCCCAACGAGAACACCGATCTGGGCGAGGATGATGTCTCCAAGGCAAGCGCCGTGCAGATGAACGCTGCCGTGCCTGTGGTCAAGGAGCCTGCCGTCATCCACGATGGCATCTACGACACCGGTATGCACAAGGTGTCCATCATTGCAAAGCTCTCCAAGTTCGATCAGCTCAAGACCGCGCTGAACGATCTGGGTGTGACCGGCATGACCGTGACCCAGGTGATGGGCTGCGGCATCCAGAAGGGCACCACCGAGAAATACCGCGGCGTGCCTGTGGACAGCACCTTGCTGCCCAAGATCAAGGTCGAGGTCATCGTTTCCAAGATCAGCGTGGACGCTGTGGTGGATGCCGCCAAGAAGGCCCTGTACACCGGCCACATCGGCGATGGCAAGATCTTTGTCTACAACGTGACCCGCGTGGTCAAGATCCGCACCGGCGAAGAGGACTTCGCCGCCCTGCAGGATGTGGAGTAACGCTCCGCACAATTTCAACCGCCGTCCCGCTTTGAAAGCGTGACGATATTTGTTCTCCTTGTTCTCCTTTTCCTTTTTCTGAAATCCATTCGGCAGAACCCCTGCTTCCTCCGCACAAGGAAGCAGGGGTTTGTCGTTGTCGTCACGATGTGAGCCCCCCTGCAATGGTTCCGGGTTGACATCCCCGTGCGGGCGTGTTATTTTGGGGTGTAAAATTTTCAGTTTTTTTGTATCAGGAGTTTCTATGAGCAACTTGAACGATTTTAACCGCGAGGCCAAAGCCGCCCTGTGGGTGGCCCTGCAATGGCTGCTGCTGGCCGTGCCCACGGGTCTGGTCTGCGGCGTAGTCGGCACAGCGTTCCACCTGAGCGTGGAGTACGTCACCGAGCTGCGGGCCGCGCAGAGCTGGCTGCTGCTCTGCCTGCCGCTGGCGGGCCTTGCCATCGTGGCACTCTACAAGGTCACAAAGTGCGAAGGCGTGGGCACCAACAACGTCATCCGCGCCGTGCAGAGCGGCGAGCCGGTCAGCCCGCTGCTGGTGCCCGCCATCTTTCTGGGCACGGTGCTCACCCACCTGTGCGGCGGTTCTGCCGGCCGCGAGGGTGCCGCCCTGCAGATGGGCGGCAGCATTGGCTGGAACGTGGGAAAACTGCTCCATCTGAGCGATTACGTCCGCCGCACCGCCACCATCAGCGGGATGGCAGCGTTCTTTTCCGCTCTGTTCGGCACCCCGCTGACCGCCGCCCTCTTCGCCATGATGGTGGAGGACGTGGGGCTGACGTTCACTTCGGCCTTTATGCCCGCGTTCACTTCGGCCCTCATTGCTTACGGCGTATCCCTGTTCTTCGGGATCGCCCCGACCAATTTTGTGCTCAATTCCATCCCGCACCTGACGCTGGAAACCGCGCTTCAGACCGCCCTGCTGGGCATTGCCTGTGCCGCCGTGACCCGGCTGTTCTGCTGGACGCTTCACACCCTGGAACACCAGCTGCCCAGGCGGATGCCCAACCCCTGGCTGCGGGCTGCGCTGGGCGGCGTTGCCGTGGTGGCCTTCTCCTACCTGTTCGGTGTCGGGCGGTACAACGGGGCCGGAATGGCCGTCATTGCCGATGCCGTGGAACAGGGAACCGCGCTGCCCTGGGATTTTCTGTGCAAGATCTTCCTGACCGCCCTGACCCTGGCAGTAGGCTTCAAGGGCGGCGAGGTGGTCCCAAGTTTCTACATCGGGGCGACCTTTGGCTGCATCGCCGGGCCATGGCTGGGCCTGCCCGCCGGGTTTGCCGGTGCCATCGGTCTGGTCTGCGTGTTCTGCGGAGCCACAAACGCCCTGATCCCCTCCATCCTGCTGGGATTCGAGCTGTTTGGCGGGCAGGGGCTGGAGCTTATTGCGCTGGGCTGCGGCGTGTGCTACATGCTCTCGGGCCACCACGGCCTCTATAGCAGCCAGACCTTTGTCACCAACAAGCTGCGGCCGGAGTACGCCTCCCACAAGTGGCGGATCAAGCTGAAGAAAAAAGAAGAATGATTTTTCGCAGATTTTCGCCGCGGAGAGCTTGATTTTTTGCCGCCATCGTGCTACAATCAGCGTAGTTTCATCCTGACCAAAGCGATGATGCGGACAAACCGAAGCTCGTTCCCCATGACGCAGAGAGGGCTGCCCCGGATACCGGGTGCTGCAAGCAGCCTGCCGTGCATCGGGCTTCTACCACCGCAGAGCGCAGAGGAGAACCTCTGCCGGGTGCGCCCGTTACAGCACAGCGAGTGGCGTGTTCTCAAGGGCACGCAATTCGGGTGGAACCGTGGAACGCGTGAAATCTTCAGGCGCTTCATCCCGTAAATTTGAGCGGGATGGAGCGCTTTTTTGTTTTAACTTTCATCAAAAGGAGAACCACTATGAAGATCATCTACAAAGACGGCCATGTGGACGAGTGCCCGCAGGACCAGGAACTGCACGTTATCCGCCACACCGCTGCTCACATCATGGCGCAGGCCATCAAGCGCCTGTACCCCGAGGCTGACTTTGCCTTTGGCCCTGCCACCGAGAACGGCTTCTACTACGATGTCGATCTGGGCGACACCAAGCTCACCGATGACGATCTGGCCAACATTGAAAAAGAGATGCGCAAGATCTGCAAGGAAAATCTGGCCATCAAGCCCTTCATCCTGCCCCGTGACGAGGCTGTGAAGCTGATGGAGGAGCGCCAGGAGCACTACAAGATCGAGCACATGGCTGACCTGGCCGACGAGACCGAGTTCAGCTTCTTCCAGCAGGGCGAGTACGTTGACATGTGCATCGGACCCCACCTGACCTACACCAAGGCGCTGAAGGCCTTCAAGATCACCCAGCAGTCCGGCGCATACTGGAAGAACGACAAGGAAAACAAGATGCTGACCCGTATCAACGGTGTGGCATTCCACAACCAGGAAGAGCTGGAAGCCTGGGAGAAGGAGCAGCAGGAGGCCCGTGAGCGCGATCACCGCAAGATCGGCAAGGAGATGGGCCTGTTCATGACCGATGATCTGGTGGGCCGCGGCCTGCCCATGTTCCTGCCCGCAGGCTACACCGTTTGGCAGGAGCTGGAGAACTATATCAAGGAGAAGGAGCGTGCACGCGGCTACCTGCACGTGATGACCCCCTGCATCGGTACCGTGAACCTGTACAAGACCTCCGGCCACTGGGATCACTACCGCGAGAACATGTTCCCCGCCATGGAGATGGAGGGTGAAAGCTACGTCCTGCGCCCGATGAACTGCCCCCACCACATGATGATCTACGCAAATCGTCCCCACTCTTACCGTGACCTGCCCATGCGCATCGGTGAGATCGCACACGATTTCCGCTACGAGTCCTCCGGCACCCTGAAGGGCATTGAGCGCGGCCGCCACTTCTGCCAGAACGATGCCCACCTGTTCTGCACTCCGGAGCAGATCAAGAGCGAGGTCGCCGATGTCTGCAACCTGATCTTCGAGACCTACAAGGACTTCAAGATCACCGATTACCGCTGCGTTCTGTCTCTGCGTGACCCCGCCGACAAGAAGAAGTACCACGACGACGATGCCATGTGGAACCACGCCGAAAACGCTCTGCGCGAGGTGCTGACCGAGCTGGGCATCCACTTCACCGAGGAGATCGGCGAGGCTGCCTTCTACGGCCCGAAGCTGGACGTGAACGTGAAGCCCGCTGTGGGTGCCGAGTACACCCTGTCCACCTGCCAGCTGGACTTCTGCCTGCCCGCAAAGTTCCACCTGACCTATGTGGACAAGGACGGCTCCGAAAAGACCCCCGTTGTTCTGCACCGTGCGATCCTAGGCTCCCTGGACCGCTTCATGGCCTACCTGATCGAGGAGACCAAGGGCAAGTTCCCCACCTGGCTGGCTCCCGTGCAGGTCAAGGTCCTGCCCGTCTCCGAAAAGACCCTCGAGTACGCCGAGGCCATCACCGAGAAGCTGGTGGAGGCCGGTGTCCGCGTGGCTCTGGACGACGACAACCAGAAGATCGGCTACAAGATCCGTGCCGCACAGCAGGTGGACCGTGTGCCCTACATGCTGGTTCTGGGTGCAAAGGAAGCCGAGGCCGGCAACCTCTCTGTCCGTGACCGCAAGGGCGAGACCACCACGATGGAAGTGGATGAATTCATCGCAAAGGTCACCGAGGAGATCAAGACCCGCAGCTACAATGCCTGATATTGTAAAAATAGAGCTGCAAAGTGAAGCGCATCCAAACGAAGAAACCATTGCTGCCATGTTGGAAGCCGAGCGCATTGCGCGAGACCCCAATGTAAAGCATTATACGGATTTGGATGAACTATTTGCAGATTTGAAACGTTAAATAAACAGCGCCGCTTTCCCATGACCGGGAGAGCGGCGCTTGTTTTATAATATCCTGTTTCAAACCCCGCTGCTGCCACGGGAGCTGATGCTCATAGGCGGCACTCCACTGAATACCGCCTGACCATTTACGGTGTTCTGGGTCATGCCGATAATATCCAGCAGCTGACTTTCACTGTACGTCGTCGGATAGTGGAGAATCGTTTCATTCTGGCAGACGTATTTTCCTGCCGCCGTTTCAACTGCGCCTGCACGTTCCAGCTTTGCCAGAATTCTTCCCAACTGTTTACGATCCAGCCGGGTTCCCTTTTCTGTCAACGCCGCAGAGAGCTGCTGCGCTGTCAGTGGCTTTTCCCGCACCAGCAGCGCCAGCGCCAGTTCCGCCGCATTCAGATGGTGCAGCCTCCATCCGTTCCGAAGCCAGATTCCCTTTTGTTTCATATCACAGCCCTCCTTTTTATGGTTCTTCCTTGAGTATACCAACTTCCGCAGGAGATGCAATAGATGATTTGTTAATCTTTTTCCGCTCTACTCAGACACGGAGGGCAACAATCACCATTTGCAGCTGGAAATCTGTCAGCCAGCAATTGCGCTTACCAAAAAAAGCCGCTCTTTTCCGGCATTGGCACCGGAAACGAGCGGCTTACGTTTTACAAACGATTATTTCAGCAGGTTATTATCCGCAAAGTAGTCGATCCGCATGGCTTTGCGGACATTGGCCAGAGTGGCGGCGGCGGTCTTTTCAGCCACGGCGCTGCCTTCCTTCAGGATCTCCACGACCTCGGGCAGGCGCTGCTCCCACTCCTTGCGGCGGTTGCGGATGGGCTCCAGCTCGGCCTGCATGACGGCGTTGAGGAACTTCTTGATCTTCACATCGCCCAGACCGCCGCGCTGATAGTGGGCCTTGAGCTCATCGAGGTTCTGGTACTCCGGCAGGAACTCGGCAAAGTGCTCGGGGCGGCTGAAAGCATCCAGATAGATGAACACGGGGTTGCCCTCCACCTTGCCGGGGTCCTGCACCCGCAGGTGGTTGGGGTCGGTGTACATGGACATGATCTTTTTCTTGATGTCCTCGGGCTCATCCGACAGATAGATGCAGTTGCCCAGGCTCTTGCTCATCTTGGCCTTGCCATCAATGCCGGGCAGGCGCAGGCAGGCGGCATTCTGGGGCAGCATGATCTCAGGCATGGTCAGGGTCTCGCCGTAGACGGCGTTGAACTTGTGCACGATCTCGCGGCACTGCTCCAGCATGGGCATCTGATCCTCACCGGCCGGCACAGTGGTGGCACCGAACGCCGTGATATCCGCTGCCTGGCTGATGGGGTAGGTGAAGAAGCCCACCGGGATGCTGGTCTCGAAGTTCCGCATCTGGATTTCACTCTTCACGGTGGGGTTGCGCTGCAGGCGGCTCACCGTGACCAGATTCATATAATAGAAGCTCAGCTCGGTCAGCTGAGGCACCATGGACTGGATGAAGATGTGGACCTTGTTGGGGTCCAGACCGCAGGCCAGATAGTCCAGTGCCACCTGCAGGATGTTCTGGCGGACCTTCTCCGGGTTATCGGCGTTGTCCGTCAGGGCCTGCGCGTCAGCGATCATAATATAGATCTCGTCGAACTTTCCGGTGTTCTGCAGGCGCACGCGCTCCTTCAAAGAGCCAACGTAATGGCCAACATGCAGGCGGCCCGTGGGACGGTCGCCGGTCAGAATGATCTGTTTCATTGTGATTTCTCCTTTTCAGGCAGCTCACCCTCTCAGTCATTGCTTCGCAATGCCAGCTCCCCCAAAGGGGGAGCCTTGGGCAGCTTCACCGTTTCGTCAGAAGCTCTCCCTTTGGGAGAGCTGGCGCTCAAGCGCCTGAGAGGGTGAGGACGCTGACCACAAGGATGCCGCTATCGTGATATTTCTTACTCTCCAGTATATCCCCTGTGCAATTTTCTGTCAACAAAAAGAAAAAAGCGATGGAACATTTCCATCGCTTTGCTGGCGCCTCTTGCCTGACTCGAACAGGCGACACCCTGATTAACAGTCAGGTGCTC
>OKSN01001106.1_pt1 | contig 14923 bp, 18 predicted proteins | sample 1606191 | NCBI WGS metagenome assembly OKSN01 (sample SAMEA3879535, study PRJEB24766) | human gut metagenome | biome: human-associated habitat; feature: feces | place: USA | collected 1985/1987
CAGCCTGCGGGCGGGACGCTTCGCGTCCCGCCCTGTTTTTCTTATTTTCCGCTCCGCTTCTTGGCGAACGCCGCCTTTTTCCGCGGCGACATCTTCCCCTTCTGCACAGGTGCCTTCGCCGTGGGCGTCCCCCGCCGCCCCCGGTTCCCGGCGGCCTCCTTCCGTCTGCGGGGCTGCCGCTCCGGCTTTTCCGGTTTCTCCGGCTTGGCAGGTGCCTGTCCGTAGGGCTCGCCCTTTCGCGGGCGTATCAGGCACCGCTTGTCGTACCCGATCAGATCCGTCCGCCCCGCTTCCTCCAGAGCCTCCACCACCAACGCCCGCTTCTCCGGCCTTGACCACTGGAGCAGTGCGCGCTGCATCGCCTTCTCCTTGGGGTCCTTCGCCACGTACACCTCGGACATATCCCGCGGGTCGATCCCCGTGTAGTACATACACGTGGACAGCGTCCCCGGCGTGGGATAGAAGTCCTGCACCTGCTCCGGCGTCCTGCCGTTCCTGTGGAGGAACTCCGCCAGCTCCACCGCGTCCTTGATGGTGCAGCCCGGATGGCTGGACATGAGGTACGGCACCAGATACTGCTCCGTGCCCCCCTCCTCGTTCAGCTTCTGGTACTGCCGCCAGAACCTGAGGAACACGTCGAAGTGGGGCTTGCCCATATAGTCCAGCACGGAGCTGACACAGTGCTCCGGAGCCACCTTCAGCTGCCCGGAGATATGGTACTTCACCAGCTCCCTGAAAAATGACCTGTCCTTGTCCTCCAGCATATAGTCGTACCGTATGCCGCTGCGGACGAACACCTTTTTGATCCCCGGTATCTCCCGCATCCGCCGCAGCAGCTCCGTATACTCCGAGTGATCCGCGTCCAGATTGGGGCACGGCTCCGGCGCGAGACAGCTGCGGTTCTTGCACATACCGCACCGCTTCTGCTTCTGGCAGCTGGTGTGCCGGAAATTCGCGCTGGGGCCTCCCACGTCGTGGATATACCCCTTGAACCCCGCCTCGTGGGTCAGCAGCTCCGCCTCCTCCAGCACCGACTCGATGGAGCGGCTGGTGACCATCCGCCCCTGGTGGAACGCCAGTGCGCAGAAATTGCACCCGCCGAAGCACCCCCGGTTGTGGGTGATGGAGAACTGCACCTCCTCGATGGCGGGTATCCCCTCCTTATATATAGGGTGCACCTGCCGCGTGTAGGGCAGCGCGTACAGCGCGTCCAGCTCCTCCCGCCGCAGCGGTCTCGCCGGCGGGTTCACCACCAGATACCGCCCCTCGCAGGGCTGCACCACGGCGCAGCCCCGGATGGGGTCGTGCTCGTCGTACTCGATCTTCGTGGCACGGGCGTAGGCTTCCTTGTCCGCGCACACCGCCTCATAGCCGGGACAGTCCGCCCGGTGGAACCGCAGCTCCCCCACCTCGTCGGTGATATACGCCGTGCCGGGGATGTCCGTCATCTCCGCCGTGGGCACTTTCCGCGCCAGCCGCCGTGCGATCTCCACCGTGGCACTCTCCCCCATGCCGTACACCAGCAGATCCGCCGGCGCGTCAAAGAGGATGCTCCGCCGCACCCTGTTGTCCCAGTAGTCGTAGTGGGCGAACCGCCGCAGCGACGCCTCCAGCCCGCCGATAACGATGGGCACATCCGGGAACGCCTCCCGCACCCGGTTGGCGTAGACGATGGTGGGGCGGTCGGGCCGCTTTCCCATCCGCCCGCCCTCGCTGTACAAATCGCGTGTGCGCCGCCGCTTGGCGACGGTGTAGTGCGCCACCATGGAATCCAGATTCCCGCCGCCGATCAGCACCCCGTACCGGGGCTTGCCCATGGCGCGGAACGCCTCCGCCGAGTGCCAGTCCGGCTGGGGCAGTATCGCCACCCGATAGCCCTTGCTCTCCAGCAGCCGCGCGATCAGCGTGGTGCCGAAGCTGGGATGGTCGATGTACCCGTCCGCCGTCACCACCAGAAAGTCGTAGTAGTACCAGCCCCGGTCGATCATCTCCTCCCGGCTGATGGGGAGAAATTCAATTCCCTTTTCCATATCCGTCTCCCGTCTGTGTTGATAAATCCTCGCCGTCCTCCGCCCCCCGGCGTAGGAGAACGGATTGCCGCGCCAGCCTAATGACGGCACAGGCGGGCAAATCCTGCCGGGGACATTACCCCTGATAGGCAGGCGGCACGGGCGGCATCACCCGCCGCACGTCCTTCTCCATGGTGTCCCCCGCCGTGGGCACGAAGCCCAGCCGCGCAAAGAAGGGGCGCAGCGTCCTGTCGGGGCAGTCCAGCCGCAGCGCGTCGCGTCCCCGCTTCAGGCAGGCGTCGATGGCTTGTCCCATGGGCGGGATGCCCAGCCCTCTGCCCCGCCACTCCGGGGCAAGACCGTACCACACGAGCCGCAGCGCGTCTCCCTCGTCCCGCAGGGTAAACGCGCCGATAAGCGCGTCGCCGTACCGTACAGCCACGCCGTCGCCCCCCGCCGGAACGCCGAGTATCTCCCGCTCCCCGTCGGTCAGCATCGCGTAGCCCTCGCCGGACTCCACCATATTTTTATCCTTCCACCAGCTCTGCTTGGCGAAGGTGGAAAGCCCCCGCTCCGCCAGATGGCTGTTGTCGTCCCGGTACACCACGCGGAACGCGCCGTTCTCCCATTCCAGCAGGGATACGGCGGTGTTGTCGCCGTGGGGCGTCTGCCCCACCTCCGCCAGCGTCTGCCCCTGCAAAACGCCCAGCACCGTCCGGAGAGCCATGCCGTGCGAGAACACCGCCACGGTGCCGCCCTCGTGCGCCTTCGCCACCCGCTCCAGCGCGGGGATAAAGCGATCCACCACCTGCTGCGCCGTCTCCGCTCCCGGTATGCGCCAGAGATCGGCGCGGCGGTTAAATTTATGCATATCCTCCGGGTACTTCACGTTCAGCTCGTGCCACGTGTGGTCCTCCCACTGCCCCATGCAGATCTCCCGGAACGCCGGCTCCAGCCGGAGGGGCAGCGACTTGGGCAGCCAGATGGCGCGGGCGGTGGTCTGCGTCCGGTACAGGTCGCTGCTGTACACCGCGTCGATGTCCACCTCCCGGAACCGCTCCCGCAGCGCGTCGATCTGCCGGTAGCCCCGGTAGTTGGTGATAAGTCCGTTATAGTGCCCGTGGGCGATGCGGTAGAGATTTCCCTCCGCCTCCGCATGGCGGATAAGATACAGTCTCGTCATACCACCGTCACCCACTGCTTCAGTTCCTTGATCCTCTCCTCGATGGCGGCGGCGGGGTCGGCGGCGTACTGCAAGGTGCTGTCCGTCAGCAACGCCCCGTGCCCCAGCTCGTCGAAGGCGGGCAGTGCGTTCTCCCCGTCGCAGTCCGGCAGCAGCAAAAAGGCGTTGGGGCACACCCGTCGCACGTCCTTCACGTCCAGACTGTACCCGGTGGCGACGGACAACGCCGCGCCCCGCCGCGCCATCTGCTCCGCCACCGTCAGCCACAGTGCCCGATCCCCCGCCAGCAGGTTCTGCACCTGCCCGCCGGAGCTGTCCGCCGTGCGTACCGCCGCAATGGGCAGCATCTCCCCGGCGTTCAGGCAGTCGCTGCCGCCGTAGGGGCAAACGGTGATGCCATCCGCCCCGGAGTCCGCCCACCGCGCCGCCGCGCCAGTGTTCATGTCCAAGATCACATACAGCTCCTTGGCGTGCGCCGCGCTGATCAGGTTCGCCAGCACGTCCGCGCCCATCATGCCGCAGCTGAGATACGTCTCCCCCTGCAATACCACCGCCGGCAGCTTTCCCTCCGCCGCGTCCAGCAGTCCGGTGCCGTGGTAGCGGAGAGCCTCCGCCTGCGCCATAGGGGTGTCGCCGAACATATCGGTGAAATTTTTCCGCAGCTTCTCACTGAGCCGCTCCGCCTCCGGATCCAGCACCAGTGCCAGCGGCGTTTTCCGTTCCCGGATACGCCGCTGCAATTCCATGTCAAACATAGCTCGCTCCTTCGTCTTTATCTGAACTTTTTATTTATTTTTCACTCACAACTCGCGCCTGCGCCGGTGACGGCGCGTTTTCGACGCAAAACAGATCGGGACAAACCGTGTGTACAACTGGAACATCAACCATTTGTACAGGTATGATTTCTATATGACTCCCATCTGAGTCCATATACGACCAGCGTACATTATACGCGCTTTTTCCCCATTTGGCAAGAAACACCGCCGCCGTTTCCCGCATTTTTTCTCGCTCTCCGGGCACACTGTAAACAGACCGAAAAAGGACAGTTAAATCACAAAAGGAGTGCAAAAACCATGAAAACTTGCACATTTTTACGGGGTATGGTCGTAGGCGTGGCAGCCGGCGTCCTGCTGGACAACGTCCTGCGCCCCTCCCCCAAGTTCAAGCGCACCCAGGCGGGCAAAGCTCTCCGCCGTCTCACCTCCGCTTTGGACGAAGCGGTGGAGGAAGCCTGCTCCAAGCTGCAATGATCACGGTATCGCGTCCGGGCGGTCTATGGTTATGTAAACCATAGACCGCCCGCCCTATTTCTTCGTGCTCTCTCTGCTATATTGCTGTTATATGGCTATTCTACGCCGTTTTATCCGCGCGCAGATGTGCGAATTTCCCCCGCTATAAATTACTTGGTTATGTAAACTATATGCGTCACAAAAATTTTCTGCCCGTTCTACAAAAATTCCATCTTGACAAAATACGCATTTTTGGTATAATAGTCCATGCTGTTTGTCAGCAAATCAAATATGCAGTGGTATCGAAGAGGTCATAACGAGCACGACTGGAAATCGTGTTGTCGTCAAAAGCGGCACGAGGGTTCGAATCCCTCCCACTGCGCCAGTGAAAAAACCCCGGAAACACACGGTTTCCGGGGTTTTCTGCTGCCTTAATCTTGAGCGTTCACCCTTTATTTCCCCCTTTAGAGGTTTAGGACGTCCTTGATGTAGCTTTCCATGCGGGCGGCGCTGACCTGTTTCATTTGGTCGGTGACGTGGCCGTACACGTCCAGGGTGAATGCCGCCGTTGCGTGGCCAAGGTTGCCTTGCACGGTCTTAATGTCATCGCCGGAGCGGATGGCGGCCACGGCGTAGCTGTGCCGCAGGTCATGAAAGCGGGCGTCAGGGCGTCCGATGCTGGCCACGACCCGCTTAAATTTCTTCGTGACCGTCCAGGACACCAGGTGGCCGCCGATTTCGTTCGTGAATACCAGCCCGGCGGGGTTGTCCCACAGTTCACCGGCGCGGAGCTGCCAGGCGGTTTGTGTTTTGCGGAGTTGCCGCAGTATATCCATGACGAAAGGCGCGGGGGTGATCGTACGGGGCTTGTCGTTCTTCAGGGGGACAAGCTGATACTGCCCGCCCACCTTCTTTTCTCGCTGCAACTGCTGCTTTATCAATATCGTTCCGCCGGAGAAATCCACACAGCCCCACGTCAGCCCCAGGGCTTCGCCTTCACGCATCCCTGTAAACAGCGTGACCGTATACAGCGCCTCGAACTCGTGGCCTCTGATGGCCGCGAGAAATGCCTTTGTGTCCAGCTCATCCAGCGGGTGCAGTTCGGCGCGTTCCACGCGGGGCAGCGTGCAGGCGTCCGCCGGATTATAGCGGATAAGCCCGGCGGCTATGGCCTGTTGTAGTGCCTTGTGCAGCACGCCGTGAATGTTCTTGATGGTCTTAGGGGAAAGCGGCACGTTTTCATAGACGGTACGCCCGTCTCGCTTGATGATCTCGCCGGACTTTCCGCGCTTCGGTATGCGCTGACCGGTCTTTGCAAGCTGGTTGTAAAATTGCTGGATGGTGGGTGTGTCCAGTGCCTCAAGCCTCACCGCGCCGATGGCGGGCTTTATGTGGTTGGCGATCTGCGCCTTGTAGGAAACCACGGTATGCGGTTTGACGCCGCCAAGATATGTTTCCGCCCAGGTGTCCATCCATTGTCCTACGGTCTGCTTGCTGGGGGCGATGTATGTACCGTTGTCGATTGAGGCCAGCACCGCCGCCAACTTCTGCGCGACCTCCTTTTGTGTCTTGCCGGTGATCGTGCGCTGCCGCTGCTTGCCTGTGCCGGGGTCACGCCCGGCGGTATATCGCGCCTCCCACCACTCATATTTTTTGCCGGTCTTTTTATCGACCTTCGCTTTCTTCCTGATGTTGCCCATGCCGTGTGCATTTCTTCCGGCCATGATGAAAAAACTCCTTTCCAAATTGGCCTCGATATGCTATAATGGGCATAAGGAAGCCTTGCATTTGCTGTGTGTGGTTTTCCTGCTGTCCCGCCTGTGGCCGCTATCCACAGGCGGGATTTTATATTTGCTGTTGTGTCCGAATTGGACACCGCCCGGCGGGTGATCCTGCCGGGCTTATTTCTTTTCCTGATCTCTATTGAGGGTTTCGTCTATCGCACGGTTGATAAAGGCGTTGACGCTTTCTCCCATGCCTTCGGCGTGGGCTTTCAAGGTATCTTTTTTTCCTTTTGCCATGGTTACGTTGATACGGTCATAGTTATTTTTGACGTACTTATTCACGGCTCTTTGGTTTGCCTTTGTGACTGCCAAGGTACGGCCTCCTTTCTTCACTATCGCGGGAGCTGCTGAAAAGCGCAGCCTCTCCTCCAGTATAGCCTTATTATAGCAGAAAAACATATTGATGTAAATATACAATATGCATAAATATATTGGTGCAAATATGTACAACTCGCCAATTTACATATTGGTGTAAATATGCTATACTTAGACCATGGAAACGGGGAGCGGCCTTAAACAAGCCACGATCGGGCGACAGACATACTGGTAAAATACCCTGAAACAGCGGGTGCAATACATTCCAGACGCCGCCCAGCTCCCCCAAATACGACAAGGAGGAAAAAGAGTATGAGCAGCAGGGAACTGGAGAGCAAGGCGCGGGAGCTGCGCCAACTGCAAGCCCTCATCGAGGAGGCGCAGCAGGAGGCCGAGGCGTTGAAGGACGCTATCAAGGCGGCTATGGGCGAGGCGGAGGCTGTCACCGCCGGGGAGTACAAGATTACTTGGAAGGCCGTCACCACCAGCCGCATCGACACCGGCGCACTGCGTAAGGCCATGCCGGAGATCGCCGCAGCGTTCACCAGGGAAACCACCGTCCGGCGGTTCTGCGTGGCCTGACCGTCCGGGCTGTGCCCAAGTCGGGCACAGCCCGGCGGTAGCTGCCGCCGGGCGTGTGGCTACTCGCTTACTTCTATTGGTCACTTTTCATTTTTGCGGAGTAATGCCTTGTCGTATAAGGCTGTTGCTGTAAATCGCGTGAAATCGACTACACTACTAAAAAGCTGTTCGAGTTCTTCACAGGTAATCTCACAACTCACATCTTGTTCTCCATCGTGAAACTTGCAAATATAGTATTTTCCGGTGAAGTAATACATAAAACCGACATTATTTAGAAGAATATCAAATCCGCGCCGCATTTCGGTTTCACCGAATAAACCAGCACTGCCGCCTTCTTGCTTTGGTGAGTCTGTGTAGCAAAGAAGGTAGTCAACTGTTGTCCCAAATTCTTCAGCCATTCTAAGGAGAAAATCGTACGGCGGTTTACGAGTGCCGTTTTCATAATTGGTTAATGTTGAATATGGTATGTCAAATTCTTTCGCAAGGGCTTTGCGGGAATACCCTTCCCGTTCGCGGATTTCTTTAATGCGTGTTGACGTGGGCATAGCAACTCCTCCCTTTGCGTAAAGAATACTTCAATCTGTATCGCATTGTCAACAAAAATTTCATAATGAGTTAAAATGCATCTTGATATTCTTCAAAACGAGTTATATTATAAAGGAAATAATTCAAATTGAGTTAGGAGGTAGACCAATGTCTAAGATCGTTCCCAATGGCGAGGTAATCGAGCGTACCCGCATTCTTGCCAACATGACAGGCAGAGACCTGGCACAGCAAGCGGGCGTTCCCGCGTCCTCCATCGTCCGCGCAGAACGCAGCCTGAGCGTGTCCGTCACCACGGCCAACGGCATTTGCAAGGCCCTGGGGCGGGAGTTCGATGATCTCTTTCGGATTGTCCGCCCCGGCAGTGCGGCGGGGTTGCCGCGAGAGGGGTGAGTTGATGGAAAAAATGGCCTTGAGTGTGACGGAGGCGGCGGAGCTGCTGGGCGTATGTCCCAAGAGCGTATATAACCTGTGCCACGCGGAGGGTTTCCCGGCGTTCCGGGTAGGCAATCGCACCGTGGTTTCCCGTGCCGGGCTGGAACGCTGGGTACAGGAGCAGGCGGAGAAGCAGAGCGGCCTTGCCGTGGGCATGATATGAAGGAGGGAAGCACGTGAAAGCAATTACCCTTGACGCTATCGAGGCGGCAGCGTGCGGGTGTACCGTTCCCGCATTTGAGGCACTGGCGGAGGATACCACGCCGGAGATCGCCGCGATGGAGGCGCGTCTTGCCCAGCTCATCCGGGGTGCGGGTGTCTTTGACGCTTGCGCGGATGAAAACGCGCCGGTGACGCAGTACGGCACGGCGTGCCAGTCGTTGGGCTTTCGTAACGGTTTCAAGCTGGGCGTTCGCCTTATGGCGGAGTGCCTGACGGAGTAAGGAGGAGCTATGAAATATGATGCATACAACGAATGTTCGCACCGCCCGGGTGCAATCGCCCGGACGGAGGATGTCCTTTCCGTGGCTGTAATCCTGTCGGAGTTCCCTGCAATGATCGGTAGCGTACCGCATGATATGGCATCTGAGCTTGGAGAAGTGGCGCAGACTGTAGTCCCCTATATGAAAAATATGGATAATCTTCCTGCGCGCCTTTTGCTGGTTATGCGCTGCTTGTATCTGCTGGGAGCGCAGCGCGGCTGTGAGTTGTCCTGTGCGCCGTGGGAAAAGAGCATGGGCGTGGATAAGATGCTTCAGCCGTTTGAATTGCGGGGGTGTGAAGGATACTTGGACGGCATGGTTGCGGACCTTGCGTGCATCTATCCGAAAAACATTTGTGCAATGTTTGAGCCGTTCGGCTTTACTTTCACCGAGAAAGGAGAGATCACCAATGTCTGACGCAGCAGTCCGGCAGTTGGCAGAAGGAAGGTGTTGAACATAAACCGAAAAATCCATACAGAAAGTGTTGTTTTGGCTGCCGAGTTTATATCTGACCTTTATGTGTCAAGTGGCTATGTGCCGCGTGATATGGCGTCAGAGGTGGGGGAAGTTGCACAGGCTGTGATACCTTGTCTTAGGAAAACGGACAGCTTACCTGCCCGCCTTCTGCTAATTATGCGTTGTATGTATCTTTTAGGGGCGCAACGCGCCTGCGAGTTATACGATGAGCCTTGCGAGGAAGATATAGACGCCTTGCTTCAGCCGTTCATATATCGGAAGTGGAGCAAGGATGTGTATAGCATGGCTGGGGAAATGCAGAGTGCTAATTCTGAATACATTCGCTCAATTTTCAAGCCGTTCGGCTTCACTTTCACCGAGAGAGGGGAGATCACCAGTGTCTGACGCAGCAGTCCGGCGGCTTGCCGCCATGCTGACGGAAGCGCAGCGGGCGCAGATCGTGCAGCTTGCACAGGTCATTACCGCACCGGCTACGACCGCCGGAGCGTCCCAGGCACAGACGCCGGGGACATGATCCCGCCCGTGGATAGCGGCCACAGGAGGGGACAGCAGGAAAACGAATACGGGGGCACAGAGGCCGGAGCGTAGAACGCCGGAGTCCAGCAGAGAGCGGACGGCCTCTGTGCCTCTCTTATACATTGAGGTGAAGCATGGCGAAACGGAAAAAGACGATCATAGCGGGACGCCTTCGAAAGACGGTGATCTACACCGCGCCCGAACCGCGAGACAACCCGCGCACGCGGGCGGCCAAGTCACGCGCCACCAGTGCGGCGCAGAAGGCTATGAACGACAGGACGGCACGCGGGCGGCTTGAGCTGCTGCTTGCCTGTAACTTCACAGGAAAAGACCTGTTCTTGACACTGACCTACCGGGACGGCGACCTACCGGCAACCCGCAAAGAGGCCGTGCGGAATGCCCGGCGGTTTCTCGCGGAACTGCGAAAGGCCCGGCGGCTGCGGGGGTCGCGCCTGAAGTACATATACACTACCGAGGACAAACACGGGAACAGGCGTTTCCATCACCATATCATGCTTACAGCCACAGGTCGCGACATAGAAGAAATACGCAGTCTGTGGCCGTATGGTGACGTGATAGACATTGAGCCCGTGGGGTGCAGGGAGTATGACCAGTGGGCGGCTTATATGACTAAGGAGGCCGTGGAGGGCCGCCCGGTGGGGGCGCAAATGTGGACAAGCTCCAAGGGCCTTTCCCGGCCTGTTGTGGTGACGGAGTACGTGCCAAATGATATGGCGCTGGGCGTGCCGGTGGGCTGCCACGTCATGGAGCGCGAGGAGCGTATAACAGAGTTTGGCAGCTATCAGTATGTCAAGTATAAAGTCCCGGCCAACTACCGAGACACAGAGCCAGGAGAACTGCAAGGCGAACGCCTTGTTTCTTACTTGTAGTAAGATATAACTTTAGAGAGGGACACAGAGAAACACGGCGGGAGGTCTTGCCAGGACACCGGCCACAGGCTAACATGGAGTATATCAAAATCGCGTGGGCATGAGCTGCCCAGCGCGTTCGGAGGTGCTACCATGGCTGCTGTTGTGACCGCGATCTGCAAGAGCATACCGGCGGGTGTTTTTGTCGTGTGTCCCTTTTTGCTGTCCGGGCTTACTGCGTGTCCGATTCGGACACAGCTCGACCACGAGGCAGCGCGGCACTGCAAGCTGCGCCGGAGTGTCTCCCTGCCTACCCCCCTTCGAAAAACAGCGAGTGCCGGCTTTTCCGCTACTCGCGGGGGTCCAAGACAATCCCGACGCCTCGCGCCTGCGCGGTGCCGTGCGTGCGCAGAAGGTGGCTTTCAGGACGCCCAAGACGCGGCAGCACCGCCGGACGTGTGCCTGCCCCCCGCCGTCCCTGGCAGCTGAAGGAGGCCGCCAGGCTGCCCACAGGGCGCAGCAGTGCCGTCGGACGTGCGCCTGACCCCCGTCACCCCCGGCGGCTGAAGGAGGCCGCCAGGCCGCCCACAGGGCGCAGCAGCACCGCCGGACGTGTGCCTGACCCTCGCCGCCTCGGCGACTGAAGGAGGCCGCCAGGCCGCCCACAGGGCGCAGCAGCACCGCCGGACGTGCGCCTGATCTCCGCTACCCCGGCGGCTGGGGGCGGCAGATGACCCGATTTTTCCCCCTTATTTTCGCCCTTTAGTCGGATGTGAGGCAGGGTGCAGAAAGAGGCTATATACCGCAAAAAGGAGGCGGAAAGGCGAAAATGGCAGGAATTGACGCCGTAGAAAATCGCTTTCTCAAATTCGAATCCCTCCCACTGCGCCAACGAAAAACCCTGTAACCATGCCGGTTACAGGGTTTTCTTTTATGCCAAAATGGGGGTTTGACCATAATTTTGACCACAAATGTGGTTACTGACCCTGTTTTTCCTCGCCTTTAGCGAGTCCTCTGAAATGCTCCTGTATACCACCCACCACCTCGCGTTGCCGCTTCTCCGAAGGATGGGCGTACACGTCGAGCGTCATCGTTGCCGTGGTGTGACCCAGCATATCCTGCAAGGATTTCACGTCCGAGCCGCTGGCGATCGCAACAGTGGCCAAGGTGTGCCGCAGGTCGTGGGGGCGCAAATCCGGACGGCCAATTTTTTCGGCAATTCTTTTGAAGTGCTTGTAAAATGTCATCGGGACTATATACCGGCCAAGGTCGTTTGTGAAAACCAAGTTCCACTCGTTGTCCCACAATTCGCCAGCCAGCTTCGCGTTTTCTTCCTGCCGCTTTTTCTCGTCTTCCAAGCAGGCCACCGCATCTTCCATCAACTGAACGATGCGCTGTGTTTTCGTTTTTGTTGCATCCTTGATGAAGTATGTACCGCTCTTTTGGCGGTCTTTCTGGAGCTGCTGCTCAACGGTAATGCACTTGCCTTTGAAGTCCACCTTGTCCCACGTGAGTCCAAGACATTCGCCCTCGCGTATGCCGGTGAAAAGGCAAAACGCGTAAGCGTTTTTGAACTCAGGGTCCGCTTCGATGGCCTTCAGAAATGCCGGAATTTCATCGTCAAGCAGCGGAGTAATTTTATGTTTTTTACACTTTTCAATGTCTAAATTTTCGCAGGGATTTTTAACAATGATGCCCTTCTTAATGGCATAAGCTAAAGCCGTATACGACAATTACGATGAGCGCGGAGTATTTGTTACTTTGACCTCTCAGGGCTGCCGGGAATTTGAAAATAACTCTTCTATTGGCTGGGCCGACCTCTTTGGGATTATCCGGGGCGGAGAAGGCCATATGACGCGGCTGGACATCTCTTTTGACGACCGCACCGGCCTCCTTGATATGCAGCAGATGAAGCTCGACCGTGATGTGGCCAATTATCGTTCCCTCCTCTCCTACACTGCGGAGCATCGCTCCCACAAGGAGAATATCATGGGAATGTCCCTTTATTTCGGCGCGAAGGGTTCCTGTACGAACATTCGCATCTATGGCAAGGATGCCGAGCAGGGCGGCTTGGGGACGCATTGGATTCGTGTAGAGCTGCAGCTTCGGGACGCTTATGCTGATACCGTTGTGAAATCCGGTTTATCCATCCCGTGCATTTTTTCCTCCGTTCTCAAAAAGTACCTCGTGTTTCTGCAGCCTAACCCTACAGACAGCAACAAGTGCCACTGGCCGGTTGCGCCTTATTGGAACGCCCTCCTTGAAGGCGCACAGACGCTCTCTCTGTCGTGTCACAAGGACACACGCAGCGCTGGGCAGAGCCGCATCACCAACCTGCAGAACGTACTGAGGAGCTTCGCCCGCGACAACGGCTGGGTAAGTACGGCGGACATCGTCTGCAAAACGGCTCACAATGACGGCTATCCCCTGCGTATGGTGCGGAGCGAACATGGAGCATCCGCTTGATCTGCACAGCCCGCATATTCGCCCCAGCACCGCTGTGCCACACCGCAACGGGTCCAGGCAGGGCAGCGCATCTCGCGCTTACCACGCCGCGTCTGAGCCCCTGTACGGGCGCAAAGCGTGTACCTCGTGAATAGGTGCTACTTGCAGCAGTCATCGCAAAGAGCACGAATGTCACTTATCACATCATCCCAAACAATACCTGCTGCATAGTTGTTTTTTCCTTGGTATCTTTCCCATTGTTCCCGCATCAGGGGGCTTATTCGGATTTCATCAAGCGTTCGCTCATATAGTGCCAGTGCCTGCTCACTGCCTCGTTTGCGGGCAGTCGCAGTAAGGGCTGCCGCAAGGGTGGCTTTGTCAATCTCCAGTCCTGTATCCTGCAGAACATACAAATCGTAAAAATCGCGCAGCCGCGTATTCAGAACCGAGCGCGACAATACCGTTTCTATCTTTTCCGCCAGCACCATTTCAAGGTTATACGCCCAAAGAGTGATATACCTCTCTTCAAACATCAACTTGTATTGATAGTTGACCGCGGCTGGCGTAATCGCGTCTCCCGTGGATATATCGATTTTCAGCGGTATTCGAGTTGCGTCTAAAAACGCATTGAGGGAAATACGGATACCGCTATACTCCGCATCATCCATAATCGTCCCAAAATCATTGATTTCAAAGCGGATATTGTCATCAACAGGCACAGCAATGATTTCTTCAACCATTGCTTTTGCGGCTATCGTATCCAGCGGCATATTGCGAATACTCGTATCAATATCCATGGTGGCGCGGTTTTCAAGACCCACCATGGCAGATACAAGCATCCCGCCCTTTAAGATGAAATTATCCCTATGCTCCGACAGAGATACTCGCTCTAAGAATCGTTCCATACCATAATTGCGTATCAGTAGTTGTGCCTTGGCACTATCTCCTCGTGCCATGTTTCGGACTTTGTCCTTAAGCTGCCGTGAAGTCTTAATCATCAGAACAACACCCCCATCACCTCGTTCACTTGTTTTTCCATTCGCATGACCGATGCATAATGGCTTAAGTTGACAAGATTTTTGTCTTTCTTTTTCATATATTCCCTTATTGCATAGTTGAATGCTGCGCTGTCCATGTCTGACCGCTTGCGGATTATATCGCAAATCGTCCGCTCCATATCATAAGCATGGACAAAATGGCCGCCATTTGAAGAAATCAGACAGATACCCATGGCATACCAGTCCGCTTTTGTATAATAGACCTTTACACCCTTTTCCACCAATCCTCTGCTGTTGTAATTTGCCGCAACAGTAACAGAAAACGGCAGCGGCTCCTTCTCGGCGAGGTTGTGCAGATATAGTGCCGCTTCATGTGAGAAGATTGCTTTTGGGAACTGCACTTGCAACAGGTACATCTCATCCGGGAACACATCGGGGGACACATAAACACCGTGTGCGGCCTTTTCCAGCCCACGTTCCTTTATATACCGATAGAAAGCGTCTTTCGTGACACCGGCAGCCAAAACATCGGAGGTTTTCAGAACGCCTTGGTTTTCAAGAGACAGTTTTTCGATTACATCGTTTTTCAAGCCTATCACCAACTTTCACGCTGATATTATACAGCAAAACCAGCGTGAAAGTCAACTGCATAATGCTTTTTTGCATCGAGAGTTTTATTCACAACACACCGACTATGCTTTGAGATGCTTCTTGCGCCCTCGGCACAGTCGGAAGGCGCATACCTTAGCTTGCCACGCCCCCGCTGCGCTGTCCATGTCCGACCGCTTGCGGATTATATCGCAGTTCGTCCGTCCAGGGCGGCAGCTACACTTGAATGGAGGCAACCGCCAAAAGAGTACCGGACGGCAGGGGGTGTGTTACCTCCCTGCCGTCCGGCTGAAAAAGGGGACGATTAGATAGTTAAATCAGCTTGTTGTTAGTCGTCGTTTTTCTTCTTGCGGAATACGTAAGCACTCCCGGCTATGCTCAGCACCACGCTCGCCAGATAAATACCCACGCCGGGGTCACCCGTGTGCGGACTGGTGGTGCCTTTCA
>OKSN01001121.1_pt1 | contig 14716 bp, 6 predicted proteins | sample 1606191 | NCBI WGS metagenome assembly OKSN01 (sample SAMEA3879535, study PRJEB24766) | human gut metagenome | biome: human-associated habitat; feature: feces | place: USA | collected 1985/1987
ATAATTGTTTTATCGCCGTATTTCAAGCTATAAATACTTCCGGTCTGCTGATCGAATTCCGCTTCAAAGCCGTCCCCTTTAATTTCGATTCTCTCTGTACTCGGGTTCATACGACTCTTCAGACTTCCCGCAGTAGCGGCAGCCACTTCACTGATTAACGGACGATCCGTAGCTTCCTTCACCAGTACCTGTTCTTCCGCCATTACGAAGTCTTTATCGGCCCAAGGCATCTTGTCTTTCAATATAAACTGCACTTTCACAAAGTACTCCGCATCTTTTTTAAACGCAGCACGATTATAGGGAAGAGAGATTTGCATCCGCTGGCGGGGAGCCAGATTGATGTCTTTCTTCAGAGTTGCCTGAATAGCCTTGCCGTCCTCATAAACGGACCACATCAAATAGTAGTCGTCCGCCAGATTCTTGAAATAATACTTATTGAAGATCTCAAAGACACCCTTCTCAACATCGACAGCTTTCACTCCGATATTCTGATATACTTTTCTCACTTCATAATATTGAGGTTTCGGTTCCAGATCTCCGAACACGATTCCGTTCATTACAAACTGCCCATCATTGGGAGTATCGCCGAAGTCACCTCCATAAGCCAGATAACGCGTACCCGTTTTCGGATCGTAATTATACATGGACTGGTCTACCCAATCCCATATAGCACCGCCACAGAAGAAGTTGGTAGACTCCATAGCTTCCCAATAATCAATAAGATTACCGCAAGCATTTCCCATTGAATGAGCATACTCGGAGATATGGAACGGATATTTAATATCATATTTCCCCTGTACAGCACCACGTACCCAACCGATAGACGGATACTGATTCGAACCCATATCAACAATATCATTGTTACGTTCATATTGTACGGGACGGGAAGTATCGAACTTCTTCAACGCATCATAAGCCGCCACAAAATTCTTACCCGGACCGGCCTCATTACCTAACGACCAAATCACGATAGAAGGATTGTTGACATTGGCATGCACCATTTCCATAACACGAGCCACATGAGCATTTTGCCATTCCACCGGATGAGAAAGCGAAGCGGCACCATAATAATATTCGTGTGATTCGATGTTAGCCTCATCTTCCAGATAGATACCATATTTGTTGCACAGGAAGTACCAATACGGATCATCCGGATAGTGAGAGTTACGAACATGATTGATGTTAGCACGCTTCATCAGCATAATTTCTTTTTCCATCATCTCACGGGTAATGGCATGTCCCACAGCAGGGTTGGATTCATGACGGTTCACCCCTTTCAGTTTAACGGTCTTTCCGTTCACATAATAATAGCGTCCGGCAAGCCCGAACTCATCTTCTGACGCAGGTGTATCTTTGATTTCCACTTTCCGGAAACCTACGATAGTAGAAACCGTTTCAATAGTCCTGTTCTTTTTATCTTTCAGTTCAGCAACAAGCGTATAGCGATAAGGAAACTCCGCCGACCACTTGTTAGGAGCCTTCACCTGAAAAACAGTTTGAACCTTACCAATCTCATTCGGAACGATCTTCTCTATTACCGGAGATGAAACGCCGTCTACCAACGTATTTTCATCAGAATACAGTTTATTGGCATACAAAGAATAATATACTTTATAATCCTTGGCTGCCTTTTTATCCAAGTTACGGATATCGGCGTTGATAGTCAAAGAACCATCCGTATAAGTAGCGTCCAAATCGGGAATAGCCACCAAGTCACGGAAATGAACCTTGGGAACCGAGTACAAAGCTACCGTACGGAAGATACCCGGCAGACGGAACATATCCTGTGCCTCCAGAAATGAACCATCCGAGCTACGATATACTTCGGCTGCTACGATATTTTTGCCTTTCTGAAGATAAGGGGTAATATTGAAATTAGCGGTATTGCGCGAGTTCTTGGAGAACCCCACATACTTACCGTTAATCCAAAGATAGAAGAAAGAATCCACACCGTCGAAACTGATGAATACTTCCCTGCCGTCCCAATCCTGAGGAATCTCAAAATCGCGGCGGAAGGAACCAACCTCATTACGGTGCTTATAAGTAGTCCAGTTAGCGGGCGGAGTACGCATCACTCCTCCGCGCCAGTCGTCTACCTTCACGCTATGTTGGAAGATAACCGGTTGATTGACATAAATAGGAGTTCCATACTTCAAGCTTCCGTCTTTCTGAATACCATAGATATTCCAGCTCGACGGTACAGGGATTACGTCCCACGAAGTCACATCATAATTCGTCTGATAGAAATCTGCCGGACGGGAATCGGGGTCGGGTGCCCAATGAAACTTCCAGTCGCCATTGAGAGACTGCCAGAACTTACTGTTTTCGGGCAATACTTTGCGAGCACTTTCCAAGTCTTGAAACGGAAAGAAATAAGCATGCGGCTGCTCCTTATTGAGTGCCAAGTTTTCGGGAGATTCCCACTCCGCTCCTGTCGGAGCATTCAAGGTAGCATAGGTAAACCCTTCCAAAGGTTGGTCTGCGAAACTCTGTACTGTGAGGGTGCAGCACAGAAGACCTGTTAACAAGGTTTTGTTCATAAGGTATTTTAAGTCAATAAATAATATTCTGTGTCCAATATTCATGGTTCTCTGAATGTAAATACAATCAGAAAGCATACCACCCCTATTTTTTCATCCGCTTTTTAACGTTCTTTTTCTAGTCGTCCCGTTTCAGGTCTGCGAAATAAGTATCGAGTAGGCTCTTTGCGGCTATAAATGATGTCAGATTTCCTTGCAACACTTGCTGTTCCTTTTCCAGAAGCATGGCTTCAATCTTCGGATTATGATAGAAACTGTCACGAAGTTGTTCGTTGATCGTTTCATACATCCAGTATTTACTTTGCTCGTTACGACGATATTCAAAATAACCGTTGGTCTTCACAAAGTCAATATATTCATAAATCATATCCCATATCTCCTTCACTCCGATATTATAAAAACCGGAATAGGTCAACACTTGGGGAGTCCATCCCGATTCGGGAGCAGGGAAAAGATGCAAAGCGTTACGAAATTGAGTAGCAGCCAGTTTTGCACGTTCCAGATTATCCCCATCGGCCTTGTTGATCACAATGCCGTCGGCCATTTCCATAATACCGCGCTTAATGCCTTGCAACTCGTCTCCTGTACCTGCCAACTGAATCAGCAGGAAGAAATCTACCATAGAATGAACAGCCGTTTCACTCTGTCCCACCCCGACGGTTTCCACAAAAATCTTATCGAATCCGGCAGCCTCGCAGAGTACAATCGTCTCACGCGTTTTACGTGCCACTCCTCCCAACGAACCTGCCGAGGGGCTAGGGCGGATAAATGATTTCGGATGTACGGAAAGCTGTTCCATACGCGTCTTATCTCCTAAGATACTGCCTTTACTACGTTCGCTACTGGGGTCGATAGCCAACACAGCCAGCTTTCCTCCTTTTTCAAGCACGTGCAAACCGAATACATCTATCGAAGTACTCTTTCCCGCGCCGGGAACTCCGCTGATACCTATACGGACAGAATTTCCGGAATGAGGCAGGCATTTCTCTATCACCTCTTGTGCTACGACCTGATGTTCCGGTTTCACACTTTCCACTAATGTCACAGCCTGGCTCAAAATAGTAATGTCGCCTTTCACAATCCCCTCAACAAACTCCGCCACCGAAAGCTGACGCTTTTTCGGCTTACGTTTCAGGTAAGGATTTACAGATGAAGGCTGCTCGATGCCTTTGTTGACAGCAAGCCCTTTGTATTCTCCACTATTTTCAGGATGTTCCATAGCCATAGAATTTAGCGTTTGATATTGATTTCAACTTTGGGATTCAACGGGTCGTTTGTAATCATAAGAATGCGTAAATGATGCTTCTTATTACCGACGTCACGTTTACGAATCGTCACTTTCAGTTTCGTCATTCCGTCCGGCGGCAGCACGGTCTTTTTCAGACTAACGCCCACAGAAGAATTAAACACCTGCAACTTACTGATTACTAACGGAGTCTTTCCGGCATTAGCAATCAAGATATTGTAGCTGGCTTTCTTTTTCTTTATCAATGGTACACTGAGGTCTATATTTGTTTCCGAGATACGGATAGCCGGCGCGTCCAACGAATCTTTCGCCGTCATCCGCGAGAAATCGGGAAGTAGAATAGCCGAAACGGGAATTTCATTATCCTCACTGACCTTATCACCGGCAAAACGGGAGAGATAGACGGAAGTCTGTGTCAATCCGTAATCATTCAGTTGGCTGGCGTCCAGCGTCAGTTTGACAGTTCCTTTCTTTCCTTTGAGCAGCACTTTAGGTTCCGCCTCCATTTTCAGGTAAGGAGGAAGATGCATCAGTACCGGTTCATAAGGACGGTCGGAAAGGTTGGCAATGCTGAACATCATAGTTGGTTGCTGTCCGCGATATACATCGGGGAAGGCAAATTCATCCCGGTCGATACGGATATTACCGATAGCGAAAGGATGAGTCTTCGTATAATCCTTTATTTCCTGCACCACTTCACCCGTAAACTTCAGATAAACCAGATTCGGAGTAGCATTGCTATAAATACCGACCGACTTCTCGAAACGTCCCAATGCTTTGGCATCAAATGAAGCCTTTACAATACCTTTCGCTCCGGGAGCAATCGGTTCTTTTGTCCAGTCGGCCACGGCACAGGCACAAGAAGTGGTGACGTTGGTCAGCACCAAAGGCTGATTTCCGGTATTGGTAATGGTATACTCCACTGTCACCGGACGTTTCCATTCTATTTGTCCGAAGTTGTGCGTCTCCTTATTAGAAGAAATACGAGGTTGGGCGACAGCTGCCAAAGTGACAATAAGCAGAAAAAATATAGATAGTAAACTACGTTTCATGTGATATATTTTATTTTGGTGTACAAATGTAGGAGTTTTAGATGAGATATGAAACGTATTGAAAGGATTATTAACGGTGAACGTTTACCGTTCACCGTTAATAAGTTAATTATTTCACTTCTACCGTCATTGAAGCCGAATGAGAAGCATATTCCGGCGCATAGGCACATTGCATGGTTGCCAGCCCCGTTTCGTAAGTTCCCGCACGACTGACACGGTAACTATATTCCAGTACATAAACTCCCTTCCCCAAGTGATCGAAGAAGAAATTGGTAGAAGCATCTTTAATGTCCACATAATAGCCGATTCCGTTATTCCAGCGATAACCGGAGACACTGCCGATCGGCTCGAAACAAGCGCCACGCTGATCTTTCAACTGTACAAAGTCCATTGCACGGTCTACACGGATACTCAAACGGGAAACAACCTTATCACCTACCTGAAGCACCGTCTTTGCCGTGACCGGTTGCAGCCGAGGGGTATCATTCACCGTACGTTCCACATATAATTGTTTCTGTACATTTAACTCACCTCCCTGTTGCTTCACATCCTTGATCGGCGATTCATATTCTGCATAAACAGCTCCCCAGGCAATCCCCGGATTTCTCTTTTCCACTTCAATCTTGCGGGCATCCATGACATTCTTCTGTGTAAACGAACGTTTGATATATCCCAGTCCCGGCACCGTAGTCTTGCTCGGACTCACCGTTTCCAGTACTTCATTGGCAATCACAATCCGTACATCGCCCTGATTGTCAAGCAAATTAGTACCTTTCATCAACAGTGCATACACCGCATCTGCCGTAGTTACAGGGGAATCCCATTGTTGCGTCTGCTTCTGTTTCAACAGCCAGAGTTTCATTTCTTCCACCGTTTCGCTGTTTCCGCCGATCAATTCCAAAGCTTCCATAACGTCTACATGAGCCTGCATCCTCATTCCTCCCCACGCATAAGGATTCTCGTTGAAAGCGAAGAACATCCCCTGTTCGTCCGTCTTTGTCAGATGTTCTTTCAGAGAAGCAACAAATTCCTGCGCTTCTTTCTTTTGTCCGGCTTTATCGAGCACGATAGCAGCAATCGCCTTCGTATTCATTGAAGCTGCCGGAAGCAACTCTTTCACTTTAGAAAGATAATAAGCATACGCAGCTTTATTGGCAGCAGGAACCTGTCCGCCGGAAATAGCGACAATATACAGATATTGCAGGATAGAGCCCGACACTCCTGTGAACTTCACTCCTTCTTTCTGTGCTTTAAGAATATTTTTGTATTCTTCCAAAGCTGATTGGTGAAGATAAGTCAACGCCTTTTCCTGTAAAGCAAGTGCTGGTCCGTTCAACTTCTCACCGGTCAGCAGAGCAAGGCGGGCATTCAATTCGGCAATATAGGCCGTGACATAACCGCTGCCGTTCATTCCTTTATACCATGACCAGGCACCGTTGGAATTTTGCAATTCCTGCAATCTGGTCAGTGCAGCGATATTATTGTTACGGATATTATTCAAGTCGAACAGTGTAGCGATACGCTCTTTCTGCTGTTCTTCAGTCTGTGCTTCGAGTACCCACGGAGATTCGGACAACAGAATATTCTTCACTTCCTGATTCTTTTGCAAGTTGCTCAAGAAGGTTTCCTTCGTACCGCCCTGAAGTCTCCAGCTATCAAACACAGCCTTGATGCGTGGCTGACTGTTCATTATATACGAAGCCAATGTATTCGCATAGTAGGCGGTAGCCCATGAAATAGCGTTATTATTGACCGGAAGGCTCAAAGAAGGCAATGCCTGAATAACATACCAAGCAGGATTTCCGGTAAATTCAATCGTCAGTTTACGGTCTGTTGCCGTTTTACTATGCCGGTTGAACAAACTGTCGAGCGAGAAGGTGCGAGTTTCTTCTCCACGTATAGGCATGGGCAGTGTCTCTACCAAATGTTCCTTGTTGCTGAGTACCGGAACCAATTGTTGCTCTCCGTCGCTAAATGTGCCGCTATCGGCTATCATCCGACAACCCAGTACCTCGTATTTATCACTGACGGTAAACATGAAGTTCACACCAATTGTCTTGCCTGCCTCAACGGAGAACTTCTGTTTCTGTGTGTCGACAACCTTCTCCGTCACCGGATCGAAAAGAATCATGCTTACTGTTCCTGCTTGCGGCTTGCCAGTCATGTTAGAGACAGAGGCAGCAATAGAGGTCTTATCGCCCACACGCACGAAACGTGGCAGATTCGGGGTCAGCATAAATTCTTTACTGGTAATAGCTTCTCCGTCCAGCGTTCCCATTAACATTCCCTTGGTGTGAGCATATCCACGGAAATTCCAACGTGTCAGACTTTCGGGCATAGTGAAAGAGAAAGAAACCTCTCCCTGCTCATTGGTACGGAGTTGGGGATAGAAGAAAGCAGTCTCGGCAAGATTTGTACGCAAGCCGGCAGGAGCTTCAGGAAGCGCTTCTTCTCCGGAAGCGGCATCGGCCTTTCCTGCTACCATTGGCACTAACTCCGATTCAAACATTGTATCCGCAGCATCTTCGGAAACTAGCGCCGATGCATATCTCACCGCATTGCTCCGGCTTACAACGCTGCCTGTCACCGACATTTTCTTTTGCACTGCATATCCTCTGACCACTACTCCATCAGCTATGGATTCTGACATCGCATATACATTTCTTATATCAGGCTGCATAGCGAATCTGTCATACAACATTGCAGGTACTTTGAGAGACTTACGATCCCACCAATAATTGTAGGAGTTATTTCCAACATATCCGTTCATCCAATCGGAATAAGGAAGCAGTTGCTGGTAGTAAACCCGGAAATCCTGCCGGCGGTTCCAGATTTTATCAAGTGAGGCATCATACATCGTCGCCAACATTTCGGCATGAGCAGCCTGTCCCTGCGGTGTCTTGATTGTCAGTTTCCATTCCTCTTTCTGTCCGGGACGCAATTTATCACGGAATACGTTCCACTTCATCACCAATGTCTTGTCCGGCAAACGTTTTCTCGCCTGAACCCGTTCCTGATAAACCTGTCCGTCCCTCACCATACAGAAGTTCACGAAGATACCGTTACCGTAACTTTCCTGATACGGATATTGAAAACGAACAATCGTATCGGACAGATTCAGTGCCTTGCTTTCCAGCAGTTTATCACCGCAAAATACATTCATCATTATATAGGTATCCTTTTCCGAAGTTCCGAAATAGAATACCGCCGGATGAGCAGTGTCAAATTCCGTATTCTCTGCATAGAACCACACGGCGGACTGAACAGGCGGACGTTTGTCGTCAGAAGAGAAAAGAATCGTATTTGCTTCCGCCGTCACTTCTTTTCCCTGGTTATCTTTCACCGTTGCCTTCAGCACATACGGCCCGGAAGAAAATTTCCCCCAATTGAAGGTCATTTCCTTATTAGAAGTAAACGTTCCGGTTGCAACCGGTTTCTCGCCCAGTTGCTTGTAGTCCTTATCTTTCGCCGGATATAAAGAGTATGTACCTTTCACTTCCACAGGCTGTCCGTTCAGATTCTGTGCTTCAAACACAATGTTGAACGGCCTATCCTTGCAAATCTTTTCTTTCAACTCCGTCTGCAAAATCAATGAACGCTGTCCTGCCGAAATCATCTCCGTAGACGACTGTGTTTCACCTGCCGCATTGATAACAGTCGCTTCAACAGAATAACGATAATATATTTTATCATTATTCTTATAATCTGCACTTTCTTCCAGGCGAACCGGGATCGTAAATTCTCCGTTCCCGTTGGCAGTCACTTCACCCGAAGCAATCTGTACAGCCTCCGAAATCCTCCAGAAACTGCGAACAGAACGCTTCACCGTATACTTTACCGGAAGGTCCTGAAGCATCACACCACTATAAGACTGTATCTTGCCTTTTACCTGCACTTCATCTCCGAGTCGGTAACTTTCCGTTTGCTTTTCAAACGTAATATCGAATGTCGGACGTTTATAATCCTCCACACGGATATTCGTTCTACTTTCTCCCGCCGTCAAAGAAAACATTCCGTTCAGACAGGCCGAAGGTAATGCGAAATCGGTGGTAAACGAACCGAATTCATTGGTACGTACCGACTTACGCCCCACTTCCTGATTATTTGTGTCCAACAAAGTTACAGTATAATCTTTACCGGGAAGCACATTGGCTGTATCCGATTTCTGCATATAAGCAATACCTTTCACATACACTGTCTGACCGGGACGGTACAAGGAACGGTCGGTCAATAACGTCATACTTTCCGTCGCTTCATCCTCATCATCGTAATAACCGTAGCTTCCGCCGTAAATACTTCGTTTCGGCATGGCTGTATCCACGCCTTTCGAAGCTTTCAAATATCTGTATTCGGATTTCCAGGGGAACACCACTTTTCCTTCTTCTCCCGTCGTAAACTCCTGCAACACTTTTTCGTCATTACTATACAATATTATCTTTGCGTTGGGTACAGGATGCCCAGTTTGAGCGTCCAAGGCCGCCACTTCATACTGTTGCCCCGGCAAACGGCACGTCAACACTTTGAAGCGGGTCACGTTAAACTCACTTTCACTATCCCGCTTGGCACGAATATCAGGAACAATACGCATGACGTAAGCTCCCACTTCCGGGGACTTGAAAGTGAACACCGTGTCCTGCGTCCGATAATCTTCCGGACGAAGAACCGAATAATGCTGTTCCTTCACCAACTTCTTCGCTTTATTAAAAAGGCGTACCGTAAAACCGTCCAGATTCTTATGCGAAGCTCTCAGTTTAATTTCTTCGCCGGGAAAAGCCTGGCTGATCACATTGACATTCAAGTAAGGAGATAGAATCTCCTGCCTCAGATTCTTCAAAGCATTAATCCTATGGTAAGACGGATAAAGTCCGATTGCCTCGTCACACAGTTTCAAGGCACTTACCGGCTGGTCTTTTTCAATTGCAAACTGAGCTTGCGCCAAATAAACTTCAGCACATATCGGTTCCGATTTGAATTTGCTTTTCAGTTCATTCAATGCAGCCAAATAAGGATCTTGCGACAGTCCTATCAACCCGTTTTTAGCCTGGAAGGAACGGAACGCCTGATCCGCCATGCGTCGCCACTGCAAATAGTTGAGCAGTGCCAACACGTATCCTTCGTTCAGACCGGCTGCCTGATAGGCGGAAATCATATTTCTATAGATAGATATAATATCCTGTTTTACCGGATCCGAAGAAATATCGCCCGGTAATGTTCCGCTACTAAGTCTTTCTATCCGGTTCAAGGATTCTATGCCACGGGAAGCCAACAAATGATACATATCATGGTGATAATATTCACTAGTCTCCCCTAATTCCACAAAAGGAATATAATCGCGTGAGGACGTTTTGAGCAGCAGCACAGAGTCCGCCAGAGCCTCTTTCACATTTGTCCGCACTTTCTCTACGAATATATTTGCTGTCCATTCGCGTAGATCTGCGGAAGGAGCTTCCTCCACGATTTCCGTCCTTCTCCGGAGCTCCCATTGGTTATTGGCTGCATAATCAGCATAGATTCCCGCTATCAATGAGTGCAATATAGCACGGTCCATAGGCTGTTTTGTTTGTTTCGCCCATTGTTCCAGCCCGGTCAGACCGACATAAAAACTGTCGGGAGTCACTATTTCCTGATATTTCATCCTCCACATATATGCCTTCAGCATCTGGGCGGAATTCTTTTCTTTTTCTCCTTTCCGGTAAATCTCGTCAGTCAATTTTATTACTGTTTTAGGCAAACTCTTTTTCTCCGCCTGCTCCACTTCTTTCCATAATTTGTCGAAACTCTGTGCCTGCACTGCCGGAATCACTCCCAACCATAACAGCACCACCATACAAATCTGCCTTATTTTCATAATCTTTCTAGTTTAAGTTCGCTATAAGTCTCACTGTATAAATAACAAAGTAAAGAAATAAAGTTTAAACAATCATCTTTTTTTGAATAAATATAATAGATTTGCACAATCATAACAGATATAACAACCACAATGATTGTGATCATAAAACAGAGTTATCGCCGTTAATCCTCTCCTAACAAATTGTTTATGATATATATCTGTCACCTGTCACGAAACACGACCTAACCAAATGATTATGAGCGACTAAAGATGTGACAGCAACAAGTGACAGCAGCAAGTGACGGCAATAATGCTGTCACCTGGAATTGGATTGAACATGAAAAACTGACACTACGCCTTAACACTGTTGGTTTCGCGGCTCGAAACCCTGGTTCCATACGCTGGAAACTTCAGTTTCAGTTACTTGAAACCATTAGTTTCTTACCGATGAAACCATAGTTTCTAACTGATGAAACTTTAGTTTCAAGCAAAGGAAACTAACTCGGACGGTAACTGTTTTGTCGTACACAACCTTCTTCTATCGAAAAAAACAGTGAATAAATATCCGGGACTTATAAGAAGCAAAAAAAAGTGGGGATAACGCTTTCAATAACGTATCCCCACTGCAAACTTAGCTAATGTTCTCTCTCTCATTTTTCAATTCTGTACCCACATGCAAGCATTTCGTTACGACCTACTTCACTGAGGATTTTTCTAACTAAAGAACTTATTTTCTTCATAATCTTTAAACTTTTAAATTACTAATACTTGAAAACTAAAAAATTAAGCTTCCTCGTTCGGGCGAATATTAATTGTTGAATATCCCCAAACATGCACGTCGGCTTCGCCGATCTTTCTAAACAATCTTTCTAACCTTTTCATTTTGTTATCCTCTTATTTACATGTTATACAACACAAAAATACAGCCTTTGTTTATACATTGTACCCCAAAAAGGAAGAATTTTATGTTTTATAGCATATTTATTGATTTGCATCAATTAATTTATTTGTTATGAAGTAAAATCGTAATATTTAAGGCAGCAAATATGACAAAAAGGCACGGATGACATTTCATCCGTGCCTTTTTCTATAAGAGACCTATTATATAATAGGAAAGAATAGCATTTATTTCATTGGAGTCTGTTCCAAAGTTGCAACGAGGAAGTCATAGAACTTCTGTACAGTAGGAATCAATGCTCTTTCGTCCGGTGAATGTGGTGAGCGCAAGGTAGGACCGAAGGAAATCATATCCAATCCCGGAATAATGGCACCGATAATACCGCATTCCAAACCTGCATGAATCACCTTCACCGCAGGTTCCACGCCAAACTGCTGCTTATATGACGCTTTCATCGCGTGCAAAATCGGAGAATTCACATCGGGCTGCCAACCGGAATAACCTCCTGTCATCTCTACCTTCATACCTGCCATAGAGAAACAAGACTCAAGACTGGTAGTGAGATATTCCTTCATACTATCGCTGGAGCTACGAGCCAAAATTTTAATTTCCGCTTTTCCACCGGCAATTGTTATAATAGCAAGGTTGGAAGAAGTCTCTACCGTATCGGGAACGGTCGGAATCATACGGGTCACACCATTCTGACAAGCAAAAATAGCGTCAATCAGATTGTCCTGAATTTCTTCGGGCACTTGACCTGCCGGAACTTCCACACGTTCTGCCGTGAAACTGATCGGAGTCTCAATCGTCGAATATTCTTCATTGAACAGGTCTTCGCAATATTTCACCAAGCCCAACAATTCTTCTTCATTCTCAGCTGGAATGGTAACAACCGCGTGTGCCTCCCGTGGAATGGCATTACGCATATTGCCGCCTTCCCAACTTGCCAGGCGTGCTTCGTAACTGGCAACTGCCTCGCGGATAAAGCGAACCAGCAATTTGTTGGCATTGGCACGCCCTTCATTGATTTCCAATCCGGAATGCCCACCACGCAAGCCTTTCAACGTAACCTTAACAGCGATATCGCCTTCTTCGGGAGCTACCTCCTTATATTCCAGTGTAGCAGTGACATCCATACCGCCTGCACAACCGATATACAACTCGCCTTCATCTTCCGAATCGAGATTCAGAAGGATTTCTCCGTTCACTGTCCCCGGCTTCAGACCGAACGCGCCGTACATACCGGTTTCTTCGTCTTTGGTAATCAGTGCTTCCAGCGGACCATGTTTCAAATCTTTCGCTTCAAGCACAGCCATGATAGCAGCCACGCCAAGCCCGTTATCTGCTCCCAGCGTAGTTCCTTTGGCCTTTACCCAGTCGCCATCTATATAAGTTTCGATAGGATCTTTTTCAAAATCGTGCACCGTATCGTTATTCTTCTGCGGAACCATGTCCATGTGTGCCTGAAGAATCACACCTTTCCGGTTTTCCATTCCCGGAGTTGCCGGTTTACGGATAATTACGTTACCTGCTTCGTCTACAAAAGATTCCAGTCCCAAGCCTTTTCCGAAGTTAATCAGAAATTCTGTTACTTTTTCCATGTGTCCCGACGGACGGGGAATCTGTGTCAACGAATAAAAATGCTTCCATACGTTTTGTGGAGCTAAAGAAAGAATAGTACTCATAACAAATCTATTTTTATTAAGTGATTACTTTCGCTGTCTATTGGTCAACGACAAAGCCGCCAAACCATATACGCCCAACAAAACTACTAAAAAGGTTTGAATCCCGTGCACAATCAGGGCAAATATTCCGGCATCTGTTTCATTTACTCCATAAAGCATCATCATCGAAATGACCGCAAAATGCCATGGACCCGCTCCGTTCGGCGTAGGCACAATCACTGCAAAAGTACCGCCTACAAACATAACCAGCGCCGCCAGGATGCTCAGATGAGCAGTAAAAGCGAAGCAATAGAACGTAAAATAGAAGTGAAAAAAATAACATCCCCAAATAGCCAATGTATAAAAACTAAAGAGAGGTATATTGCGCACTCCTTTCAATGACATCACACCTTCCCAAATATTGAGCACAAAACCTTTCACTCTTTCATAAAAGAACAACGTCTTCCGTAAATAATAAAGAAGCATTCCCACTCCGATAAAACAGAACAGGACGATATAGAACCACACGGAAGTCAGCAGATGCAGGAGCGAAGGTATCTTGGTTCCAGTCTGCTGAAGAAAAGTAACAAATATCGGCAGCTGAAGCAACACCGTGACGCCTGTTATCAGAAGAATTGTCAATGTATCGACCAGCCGTTCTGTAACAACCGTTCCGAGCGACTTGGCAAAAGAAACATTATCATATTTGGCCAGCACGCCGCAACGGCTCACTTCTCCGACCCTGGGAACTATCAGACTCGCGGCATACGATATGAAAATAGCATTCACACAATCACTCCTTTTCGGGAAAGCTTCCAACGGCTCCAACATCTGCTTCCACCGCCAGCCGCGAAACACCTGTGCGAGCACCCCAAATAATAACGAAAAGAACATCCACCACCAGTTCGTACCGTGCAGCAACACCTCACCCACCTTTGTAAAATCAAAGTTGTGATATACCCAAAATAGAATAAAGCCGCCCAAAACAATCGGTAATATCAGTTTCAGCGTCTTCTTTAATAGTTTCTTCATGCTTAATTCTTCATTAGCTTCGCTGACACATCTATTTATTTTTTTTTAAATAGTGGTACGTTCTTCATTTAAAAGAATTACCTTTGTCGGCTGCAAAAGTAATTATTTAGTTGGTAAATGAAATTAGTAAAGCCTAAAAAGTTTCTCGGACAGCACTTTCTGAAAGATCTGAAAGTAGCGCAGGATATTGCCGATACAGTCGACACCTTCCCCGAACTGCCTGTATTGGAGGTAGGACCGGGTATGGGAGTATTGACCCAGTTTCTGGTAAAAAAAGACCGGTTGGTAAAAGTCGTTGAAGTAGACTACGAATCGGTTGCCTATCTCCGTGAAGCCTATCCGTCACTGGAAGATCACATTATCGAAGACGATTTTCTGAAAATGAACCTTCACCGGTTGTTCGACGGAAAGCCTTTCGTACTGACCGGTAATTACCCGTACAACATCTCCAGCC
>OKSN01001125.1_pt1 | contig 14674 bp, 14 predicted proteins | sample 1606191 | NCBI WGS metagenome assembly OKSN01 (sample SAMEA3879535, study PRJEB24766) | human gut metagenome | biome: human-associated habitat; feature: feces | place: USA | collected 1985/1987
TGCCCCCTCGAGCTCCCCCTGTGAGAAAGAAAGACTGCACGCGCAGTGGAGTTTATTGACACGCAGAAACGCAGAGACGCGGCGGCGTCTCTGCGTTTTTTACTTTCACTTGGCTACCGGTGCGTCCGGCCAGTAGATGACGTAGCACTCCTGCATCTCGCCCATGTAGAAGAAGATGTTCTCGCCCATTTCGATGTGCTCACCGAAGGTCAGGTCGGGCACGAATAGCCGCCCGCTGGTGCGCTTGGGACCCTTGATGGTGAAGCCCTCCGCCGTGGGGTGCTGCCGCAGGTCGTTGGCCGCCTCCTCCAGACCGGGGAAGTGCAGCGTCCGTTCCAGCTCCGCCAGCTGGGTCGCGCCGTTGATATAGACCAGATGATTTTCGTCCTTGAACCAGTTGATTCGCATGGTACTCCCTCCTTTGTGGTTGATAAGAGCAGTATACCACACCCCTTCCCGCTTGTCACGCGGTTCTCCCCTCCCCTGCTACAGCCGCCCCCGCTCGGTGATGACGGCGGGAAGGCGGACATCGTGGGGCTCTTGGGGGATATGGGTGCGGAGAAGGGCTTCCCGGCACAGGAGCAGCGCGTCGCCGGTGCAGCGGCGCAGGAAGCGGTCATAGTACCCGCCGCCTCTGCCAAGGCGGCCGCCGTCCGGGGACGCCGATGTACAGGGGACGATGGCGAGGTCGATCTCCTCGGCGGGGACGAGAGGCGCGGCGGCGGGCGGCTCCGGGATGCCGTAGGCTCCCGGCGACAGCGCAAGCACCTGCCGGCTCTCCATGACGCCGGGGGCGGTGCACAGGGGGACACACAGACGCTTGCCGTCCGCCAGCACCTGACGCAGCAGGGGCGCGGTGTCGATCTCGCTGCCGCGCCCCACGAAGGCGAACACCGTTCCGGCGCGGCGGTACTCCGGCGTGTGCAGCACGTGGCGGAGAATGGCGTCGTCGGAGAGGTGACGCTCCGATGATGTCAGTGCCGCCTCCGCCGCCGCTGCCTCCCGGCGAAGGGCTGCCTTTTGCCGCTGTATGGTATCCATGGGCACCTCCTGAAAAAAGAGCGGGCAGAGAAGCGCGGCGCGCTCCCCTGCCCTGCTGTGTTTTTACGCCAGCTTGGACGTGAGATTCTCCACCGCCTCGGACAGTGCCTCCTCGAAGGAGGGGTGAGGCCGCATGACAGAGAGCAGCTGCTCCGCCGTCAGGTGGTTCACCATGGCGGTGCTCAGCTGGGAGATCATGTCGCTGGCATGCTGGCACATGAGCTGGGCACCGACGATCTCGTGGGTGTCGCTCCGCGCCACCAGCTTCATAAAGCAGCGGCCGGGGTCCTCGATGATGGTACGGGCGTTGCTGAACAGGGTGCATTTGCCGGACACGGCGGGGATGCCCTGCTCCTTCGCCTCCGCCTCCGTCATTCCCACCACGGCGATCTCCGGCGCGCTGTAAATGCAGCTGGGGATCACGTTCAGATCGGTGGTGCCCTTGCCGCCGCACATACGCTCCACACAGTCCGTGCCCTGTGCCGCCGCCACGTGCGCCAGCTGCACGGCAGAGGACGCGTCGCCGATGGCGTACACGGTGGGGATGCTGGTCTGGTAGTTCTCGTCCACCAGCAGCCGCCTGCCGTTCAGCTCCGGGGTCAGGTCAGCGGCAAACAGCCCGTCGAAGTAGGCGCGGCGGCCGATGGCGCAGAGCACCTTCTCACCGGTGACGGTCAGCTCCTTGCCCTTCTGGGTCAGGTGGACGCACATACCATCCGCCGTCTGCTCCACCGACTGCACCATGGCGGAGGTCAGCACCTCCACCCCCTGCTTTTTCAGGATCTGCGCCAGATTCTGACCCAGCTCGCGATCCATCTGGGGCAGCAGGTTCGCCATGCCCTCCACCAGCGTCACGGGGCAGCCCAGATGGCTGTAAAACGTGGCAAATTCCACGCCGATCACGCCGCCGCCGATGATGACGATGGAGCGGTACGGCGTATCCGTGCCCTCCAGCAGCTCGTCGGAGGTCATCACGCCGGGCAGCTCCAGACCGGGAATGGGCGGGCGGACGTTCACGGAGCCGGTCGCCGCCAGAATACGCTCGGCGGTGTAGGTGACGGTGCCCTCCTCGCCGGTGACGGCGACCTGTCCGGGGGCGGTGATCTGCGCCGTGCCGGTGAGCACGTCCACCTTCGCGCCCTTCAGCAGCGCGTGGATGCCGCCGCGCAGCTTCTCGCTGACGCTGCGCTTGAAGGCGAACATCTCGCCTATATCGTAGGACAGGGAGCCGTGGACGCCTACGCCGCCGCCGTTGACGGCGTCGTAGTAGACCTGTGAGGCGTGGAGCAGCGTCTTGGTGGGGATGCAGCCCCGGTTCAGGCAGGTGCCGCCCACCTCCCGCCGCTCCACGATGGCGGTGTGCAGCCCCAGCTTGGCGGCACGGAGGGCGGCGGTGTACCCGCCGGGACCCGCGCCGATAACGATCAGCTGATACGCAGACATAGGAGTTCCTCCTGTGTTTTCAAATGTTTTTCCGCGGTGCATCGCACGCACAGAGCCTCACGCTCACGCGCTTCTCCAGCGCAGGACGGGCTTGCGCGCCGCCTGCACCTCGTCGGGCCGTCCGATGGGCATATTGTGGGGGGCGGTGTGCATGGACTCCGCGTCCTCAAACGCCTTGCGGTACAGCATACGGAGCACCTCCGCCGCGTGATCCAGCGTCTCGATGCCCTCCGTCTCCGTAGGCTCCAGCATCAGTGCCTCGTGGACGATGAGGGGGAAATACATGGTGGGCGGGTGGATGCCCTCGTCAATGAGGGACTTCGCCACGTCCAGCGCGGAGACGCCCGTCTCCTTCTTCAAGCCGCTGAGATCCAGCACGAACTCATGCATACACAGGCGGTCGTAGGCGGGGGTGAAGGTGCCCTTCAGCTTCGCCATCAGATAGTTGGCGTTGAGCACGGCGTTCTCCGCCGCCTCGGGGATACCCTCTCTGCCCAGTGCCAGCAGGTACGCCAGTGCGCGGACGACCACCAGGAAGTTACCCTGGAAGCCGCGCACCTGAATGTGACCCGGCTCCTCCGCCAGCGCGCTGTGGGGCAGGTACTCCTTCAGGAACTCCTTGCAGCCCACCGCGCCCGCGCCGGGGCCGCCGCCGCCGTGGGGCGTGGCGAAGGTCTTGTGCAGGTTCATGTGGATGCAGTCGAAGCCCATGTCGCCGGGGCGCGCTACGCCCATGACGGCGTTGAGGTTGGCTCCGTCGTAGTAGCACAGACCGCCTGCCTCGTGGACGAGGCGGGTGATCTCCAGAATGTTCTTATCGAAGATACCCACGGTGTTGGGGTTGGTGAGCATCAATCCGGCGGTATCCTCGCCCAGCGCGGCGCGGAGGGCGTCCAGATCCACGCAGCCGTCCTCGCCGGAGGCGATGTTCACCACGTCGTAGCCGCACATGGCGGCGGTGGCGGGGTTGGTGCCGTGGGCACTGTCGGGGACGATGATCTTGGTGCGCTTCCTGTCGCCCCGTGCATCGTGGTACTGCTTGATGAGCAGCACGCCGGTGAACTCGCCGTGGGCACCGGCGGCGGGCTGGAACGTCATGCCGTCCATGCCGGTGATCTCGCAGAGATACTGCGCCGCCGTGTCCAGCACCTGCTGCATACCCTTGCGATCCTCCGCCGGGGACAGGGGGTGCACATTGGCAAAGCCGGGCAGGGACGCCATCTCCTCGTCGATGCGGGGGTTATACTTCATGGTGCAGGAGCCGAGGGGATAGAAGCCGCAGTTCACGCCATGCACCTGCTTGCAAAGCTCCGTGTAGTGGCCGGCAGCACGGGCTTCGTCTCCCGCCGCAGGGAGCCGGGCAGGGAGACGCTCTCCACATCGCAGGCGGGCAGAATGGCGCAGCGGCGTCCGGGGACGCTCTTTTCGAAAATCAGCTTCATTTTGCCAGCACCTCCTTCACGATGGAAACCGCCTTGTCCAGCTGCTCCTTGGAGACCTTCTCCGTGGCGCACCACAGCACGCCGTCCTCGCCCACAGGCAGGCCGCCCAGAATGTCGCTCTCCGCCAGCGCGGTGAAGATCGCCTCGCGGTGGGGCGTGCGGGTGACGAACTCATGGAAGTATTCGCCGGGGTAGACCAGCTCCACGCCGTCGATGGCGCACAGCTCCTTGGCAAGATAGTGCGCCTTCGCCATGGACTGCTCTGCCGCCTGCGCCATGCCGTCGGGACCCATGGTCGCCATGTACAGCCCGGCGGTCAGGGCGCACAGTGCCTCGTTGGAGCAGATGTTGCTGCTGGCCTTCTCGCGGCGGATGTGCTGCTCACGCGCCTGTAGGCTCAGGACGTAGGCGCGGCGACCCTCCGCATCCGTAGTCTCGCCCACGATGCGTCCGGGCAGCTTACGCATATGCTTATCCGTGGTCGCCATATAGCCCAGATACGGGCCGCCGCAGCCCATGGGCAGACCCAGAGGCTGCCCCTCGCCCACGGCGATGTCCGCGCCGCAGTCCCGGGGCGTTTTCATAATGGCAAGGGCGATGGGGTTGCAGCCCATCACGTACAGGGCACCTGCCTCGTGTACCAGCTGCCCCAATGCCTCCGCGTCCTCCAGCTGCCCGAAGAAGTTGGGCTGCTGGACGTAGAAGGAAGCAACGTCCGGCGTCAGCAGCTCCCGGAGGGCGGCCATGTCGGTCTTGCCGTCCTTCACGGGCACCACCCGCAGCTCGTCACCGGTGCCGTAGCAATAGGTGCTAACGGTGTTGATGGTGTCGGGGTGCGCCGCGCCGGAGATCAGCGTCACACGGCGTTTGCGGTCACGGCACATGGCGGCGGCCTCGGCGGCGGCGGTGGCACCGTCGTACACGGAGGCGTTGGACACGTCCATGCCCGTCAGCTCGCAGATCATAGTCTGGTATTCAAAGATGGACTGGAGCAGACCCTGGCTCATCTCCGCCTGATAGGGCGTGTAGGCGGTCAGGAACTCCTCCTTGGCGGGGATATACTTGACGATAGAGGGGATATAGTGGTCGTAGGCACCTGCGCCGCGAAGCACCGTGCCGTACACACGGTTCTCCGCCGCCATGGCGGTCATGGCGCGGCTGACCTCCAGCTCACTCATCCCGGCGGGGATGTGCAGCGGCTCGGTGAGGAGCATCTGCTCCGGCACGTCCCGGAACAGCTCGCGGGTGCTGCTCACACCCACGGCACGAAGCATCGCCTCACGCTGCGCCCCGGTGGAGGGAACGTAGCTGCCCATCTCTTAGCCCTCCTCGGTGCAGAATGTCTCGTAGGCGGCGGCGTCCAGCAGCTCCTCGCTGTCCTCCACGTTCTCCACCTTGATGAGCCATGCGCCGTAGGGGTCACTGTTCAGCTTCTCCGGCGCGTCCAGCAGCTCCTCGTTGACGGCGCAGACGGTGCCGGTGACGGGGGACACCAGATCGGACACCGCCTTGACGGACTCCACGTCGCCGAACGCCTCGCCGGCGGTGACGGTGTCGCCCTCAGCGGGCAGGTTCACGAACACCACGTCGCCCAGCGCGTCCTGCGCGAAATCGGAGATGCCCACCACGGTGACGCCATCCTCGGTCTTGACCCACTCGTGGGACTTGGAATATTGCAGCTCAACAGGATACAACATGATACTTTACCTCCATTAAATCAATGTGTTGGTTTTTGTTTTATCCCCCGCCCCCGTAGGGGCGGGGCAGCTTCTGTTTTCAGTTGCGGGCAGGGCTGTGCCTTACACCAGCTTGGCACTCAACGCTTCCAGAGCCTCGTCGATCTCGGCGTCGTTGAAGCAGTAGCGCATCTCCAGATGCTCGCTGCGGAGCTTACGCACCTCGTCTTTGATCTCCGTGCCGCGGAGGATGCAGTCCGCCATCAGACCTGCCAGACGGTCAAAGTCCTTGGCCTCGAAGCCGAAGCGGGTCATCTCGCTGACGCCCATACGCAGCGCGCCGGAGGCGGTGAAGCCCTCCTCGTCGGGGGTCGCCTGATAGTTGACCACGATGTTGTTGCGCTCCAGACGGTCGGCGATGTCCGGACCCTCGCCGTAGCCCACGGACACGATGACCTGATGGGTCTCGGTGTAGTCGATGGCGGGGTCGCCTGCCACGTCCAGACCGTGCGCCTTCAGGCTGCGGGCGAAGGACTTGGCGTTGTCGATGACCGCCTTCTGGTACACGTCGCGGAACTGGTTCATCTCATACGCCGCCATCAGCATACCCAGCTGGGTGCCCAGATGGTGGTTGGACACGCTGCCGGGGAAGGTGCGGCTCTCGATGGTCTTCCACAGGCCGTATTTCAGGTCGTCCTCCTTGTAGTTGACGCCGATGATGCCGCGCTGGGGTCCGAAGAACGTCTTGTGGGTGGAGCCGGTGACGATCTCCGCGCCCTCGGCAAAGGGCTTCTGGAAGTGGTCGCCGATCAGACCCAGCACGTGCGCCATATCGTACATGATGGTGGTGGGGATCTTCTGCTCGTCCACGAACCTCCGGATCTCCGCCACAGGCTCCTTATGGAGCACCATGCTCTTGCCGAACACGATCAGCTCCGGGCGGTAGCGGTCAAGGAGCTTCTTCGTCTCCTCCACGTCCATCTTGTAGGGGTTGTCGGCGCAGACGGGGAAGTTCACCACGGCGGGCTTCTCCGTCACGGGGTCGATGGCGATATAGTCGTGGAGGGCACCCATGGGCTGGGCGGACAGGTGACCGCCCTTGATGATGTGGTTGTTCATCACGTAGCCCAGACGCTTCGCGTCGTGCTTACGATCCACGCGATTTTTCCAATCCATCAGCGCGGAGAACACCGCCATGTTGGACATCTGTCCGCTGAGGGTGCGGCTCTCCACCTCGGTGCAGCCGAAGTAGGCGCGCATTTCCTCCACCAGCAGACGCTCCACCTCGTCGATGAACTTGGTGCCCTGATAGTAGAACACCTCCCTGTCGTAGAACGCCAGCACCTTCTTATGCTCGGCGTACCGGCAGGCGGGGTCGCTGCCGCTGAGGAGCCGCACGGCGCGGCTGGGGGTATTCTCGGAGGGGATCAGGTTGATGCACTGCTCCTGACGCCACTGGTGGTTCTCCAACGCCTTTTTCAGCAGCTCCAACGCCTTGGGGGTGCGGTCGCCGCTGCCCACGCCGCGGACTTCCTCCTCCGCGCCGTACAGCAGGGGGCGGGCGAAGGGAGGCGCGCCCACGCTCATGTGGCGGGCGGGGATCACGGCCTTGAGACGCTTGCCGCGGACATCCACCTCCACGGTGTCGTCCTCCAGAATGTCGCTGTCGATATAGCAAAGACCGATGGCGCGCTTGCCGCTGGCCTCCAGAATGACGGTGGACAAGCCCTCGCCCTGGGTCTTGAAGTAGGGCACCATGGTGCCGCTGGTGACCCAGCCCACCAGCTTATCGCCCTGATAGATCTCCATGCCGGCGCGCATAACGCCGCGATCCACCAGCGCGATGGGCGCGATCTTCCGGGGCAGGGCGGACATATCGGAGAAGTCACGCTCCATGTACTTCACGAAGCACTTGTGCTGCTTTTCCAGCGCGGCGCGGCCGATATAGTCGCCCTTCTGCTCGGAGAAGCTGACGGCGAACTTCGCCAGAGGCACGGCGAAAATGGGGATCTCGCTGCCGTCGGGGGCGGTGCCCATCTCGTGACCGTACAGGGGCATGGACGCCTCCATACGCAGGGTGTCGCGGGCACCGAGACCGGCGGGACGGGCACCCATCTCCACCAGACGGTTCCACAGCCACGCGGCGTCCGCGCTGCGGACATAGACCTCGTAGCCCAGAGGCTCGCCGGTATAGCCGGTCTTGGCGACACGGGCGTAGTGTCCCTCCAGAGAGACGGTGCCCAGCGCGTTCTTCATAGGCTCGGTCATCTGCTTGCCGCCGTTGAGCTCCGTCAGCATTTCCTTGCTCTTGGGACCCTGCACGGCAACCGCCGCCCAGTCCTTTGTAATATCGGTGATGGTGCAGTCAAAGCCGGTCAGCGCGGCGCGCAGGTGCGCCAGATCCTTCTCCGTGTTGGCGGCGTTCACCACCAGCAGGTAGTTGTCCTCCTCGAACATATAGAGGTACGCATCGTCCACGGCACCGCCGTTCTCATCGGGAATGATGCAATACTGCGCCAGATTCACGTCCAGTGCCGCCACGTTGCTGGTCAGCACGTGCTGCAGGAACGCCTTGCGCTGGGGCCCCTCGATCAGCAGCCGCCCCATGTGGGACACGTCGAACAGGCTGCACACCTGCCGTGTGTACAGATGCTCGGCAATAATGCCGCCGGGGTACTGGATGGGCATTTCCCACCCGCCGAAGTCCACCATCTCCGCGCCGGCAGCCACGTGGACATCATACAGTTGGGTACGCTTCAGTTCGCTCATACGATTTTTCCTCCTTAAAGTTCGTTTCTTTTTGGCAGCAAAAAAGGACACAAAACCGCTCTGTACGGCTTTGTGCCCCCGTTGAGATACCTGAGAGATTCCCTCCCCGCCGGGGAGGTTGCACCTTCGGTGGTCGGGCGTCGCCGTCCGGCCTTTTCGGAGTATCGTCCGGAACCGGTCCTTTTGCCTGAGAGCTTCTGCGTTCCCCTTCGGCGCCGCTTGCGCGGTCTCTCCCGATCCCATCGTCCGATCCGTATAAAATTGTTGTACAGGCATGGAAATATCTGTGCCGTAAGTGTATCACCGGGAAAGCGGATTTGTCAAGGCTAAATTGCGGTGCGCCGCACGGCAAACGGCGGGGCGGTGCTCCCCTCCCCTTTTCCCCGGCGCGACCGCAGAGGCTCACGCCATTTCGTTGCGTATCCGCCGCAGATAGCGATAGACCGTCGGCTCGGAGATGTGCAGCTCCTTCGCCACTCTGCCGATGGAGCCCTTCGTCTGGAACACGCCTTGGGCGTCCAGTGAGCGGAGTATGTCCAGCTTGTCCGACGCGTGCATGGCGTCGGAGGGGATGCCGTAGCCCAAAATGGTGGAGTGGATCAGGTTGCTGGACAGCTCCGGGATGGAGTCGTCCAGATTCTCCGTGTACGCCGCCCGCTCGTCCTCCATGGGTAGGGAGAAGGCGTGGACAAGGTTGCTCAGCCGCTCGGACAGCACCAGAATGTCCTCTACGTCGTGGTTCACGCAGATCAGCCCCACCAGCTGCCCCTTCTCCTTAATAAAGTAGGTGGAGGAGACGAACCGCTTTCCGCCGCGGGTGCGTCCCTCGTAGTTCGCCACGTAGTCGTGCTCCTTGTATGCCCCCGTCCGCACCAGCTCCTTCGCCAGCTCCGTCATGGGGTCGCCCACGCGGCGACCGCTCAGGTGCTCGTTGCAGGCGGCGATGACGGAACGCTCCGGCGTGGAGACGTCGTGGAGAATGATCTCATAGTTCTTCCCGCAGATCTTGCCCATGAACTGCACTAAGGGGATATATCGCTCAAGACAGGCGTAATTACTCACGGTATCCCAACTTTCTTGATTACAATGATTTGAAAACCACATTTTGCTGTGCTTATAAGGATTAGTATACTGAATCCCAAGGAATAAATCAACACCGAATGTACTATATCGGGGTGGGAGACGCAAAAAGTTTTGCAGACGATGATAAAATATTGTCTTATGATGGCAGTATGAACAAAAAATTGTCGCGCTTCTTGGCACTTATGCGAGATTGACAAGGGTGATGTGATAAATTATAATCAGAAATGTAATTAAATTATCAGAAGGGAGGCTTGAGGTCACTCTTTTCCCCCCGCGTCATATTTTTAAGGAGGCATTTGTAATGGAAGCTGCAAACTACGGTATCCTGTCATTGATTCCCCTTGCGCTTACCCTGCTGCTGGCGTTCTGGAAGAAGGACGCCGTCTTTGCCCTGTTCATGGGCTGCATCTCCGGCGTGCTGCTGCTGGGACATGACCCCGCCTTCGGCTTCTCCGCGCTGGCGGAGGAGGCTCTGGGCAACGAGGACTTCATTTGGATCCTGCTGATCCAGGTATTCATCGGCATTATGATCGCGTTCTTCATGAAGGCGGGCGTGGTCAAGGCGTTTGCGGAGATGATCGCCGGAAAGGTGAAATCCCCCCGCAGCGTGAAGTTCGCCACCTGGTTCATCGGTCTGTTCACCATCGACGACTACATGAGCCCCCTGCTGCGCGGCGTGGTCATGCGTCCTCTGACGGATGAGATGCGTGTGCCCAGAGAGAAGCTGGCCTTTACACCTGCGCCTCCGTGTGCACCCTGATGCCCTTTATGGCGTGGGGGGCGTATGTGGCCGGTCTGGTGGCGGATCTGGGCGGCCCCGTGACCTCTAACGAGCAGGGCGTGAGCGTCTACATCAGTGCCATCCCCTTTAACTTCTACGCGATTCTGATGGTGCTCATCACGCTGCTCTCCGCACTGGAGATCTTCCCCGACTTCGGGCCCATGCGTAAGGCGGAGCAGCGCGCCCGCACCACCGGCAAGCTGTTGCGCGACGGTGCCGTTCCCATGATGGGCACCGAGCTGGAGGAGCTGCAGAAGGGCAACGACAGCGATGTGAAGCCCAACGTCATGCTGGACTTCCTCGTTCCCATCATTCTCCTTGTCGCCACCGCCATCTGGACGTATGTTGCCAAGGGCGGCGTGAAGATCTTGGAGTGCTTCATCATCACCGTGATCTATATGTCCATCGAGCTGAGCATCCGTAAGGTGTTCAAGAGCGTGACCGATCTGGTGAACACCGCCGTGCAGGGCATGAAGAGCGTCATGTCCGCCACCCTCATTCTGGCTCTGGCGTACTGCATCAACACCATCACCAAGTCCATGGGCGCAGCCGACTTCCTGCTGGGCGTCTGCGAGAGCTGGATGACCCCCGCCCTGTTCCTGTCTGTGACCTTCATCGCGGGCGCGGTGATCTCCTTCTTCACCGGCTCCTCCTGGGGTACCTTCGCCATCTGCATCCCCATCGCCGTTCCCATGGCCTACTCCTTCACCGGCGGCCAGCTGGGTACGCTGGTCTACGCCGCGGTGGGCGCGGTTGTCAGCGGCGGTCTGTTCGGCGACCATTGCTCCCCCGTTTCCGACACCTCGGTGCTCTCCTCTCTGGGCGCCGCCTGTGACCACATTGACCATGTCCGCACACAGCTGCCCTACGCGCTGCTGGCGGCAGGCATATCCATCATTCTGTGGATCGTTGTTGCACTGGTTGGTGGAGCTGCATGAAATACGATTTTGACACCCCCATCAATCGCAGAAATACCTTCTCCTTTAAGTGGGACTGCGATATGGACTATTTCGGGCGGGACGACGTGATCCCCATGTGGGTGGCGGACATGGACTTTGCCTGCGCCCCCTGCATCGTAGAGGCGGTGCAGAAGCGGGCGGCGCACCCCGTTTACGGCTACGGCGTGCGGCAGCAGCCCTACTTCGACGCGGTGCAGGGCTGGCTGAAGAAACGCCACGGCTTCGATGTGAGCATCGAGCATCTCGCCTTCGCGCCTCCCGGCGTGATCTACGCCATGAACGTGATGCTGCGTATCCTCACGAAGCCCGGCGACAAGGTCATGGTGCCCATGCCCAACTACGACCCGCTGTTTGACATGGTCACCCGGGGCGGGCGGAAGCTGGTGGAGAGCCCGCTGGTCTGGCGGGACGGCCGGTACACCTTCGACTTCAAGGACATGGAGGCGAAGGCCGCCTCCGGCGTGAAGGTCATGGTGCTCTCCAGCCCCCACAACCCCACCGGGCGCGTCTGGACACGCCAGGAGCTGGAGGGCGTCGCCGAGATCTGCCTGCGGCACAACATCTTCATGCTGGTGGACGAGATCCACTGTGACTTCGTCCCGCCGGAGCATCCCCACACCACCTTCGGTCTGCTGGGCGAGGAGGTGCTGCGCCACTCCATGATCTGCTACTCCGCCAACAAGGGCTTCAACCTGGGTGGACTGGGTATGGCCACCATCGTGCTGGCGGACGACGACCTGCGGTGCAGGTTCAACGAGGAAATGTCCATCGCTCAGACGCGGCTGGACAACATCTTCGGCATGGCCGCCCTCATCGCCGCCTACAACAACGGTGAGGAATGGCTCAACGAAGCCATCGCCTACGTGTCCGGCAACAAGGCGTATTTGGAGAAGTTCTTGCAGGAGCGCATCCCCCAGATCCGCATGATCCCCTCTGAGGGCACGTATCTGGTCTGGCTGGATTGCTCCCAGCTGCCCTACCGGGGCATGGCGTTGGAGCACTTCATGATCAACGAGGCAAATGTCGCGTTCTGCGCCGGCTATGAGTTCGGCGAGCAGGGAGAAGCCTTCCTGCGGATGAACGTGGCGTGCCCCCGGTGTACGCTGACGAAGGCGTTGGAGCAGATCGAAAAGGCGGTCAACAGCCTGCCCCGTCAGTGACACAAAAAGCCGCAGCCCTTGCGGCACAACGTAATCTCTTCCCTCCCTCACATATGGCGATGCGGCACGCCTTATTGCCGCACCCTCTCGGGAAGCAGCCTCCAGTGGAGGCTGCTTCCTTCAGGCTGTCGAAAAAGCCGTCGGCTTTTCTCGACAGCCTGCAATAATGCCGGTATTTTCGTGCCGCGAAGCGGCACGAAAATAGTCGCTTCGCGCCACGCACACCTTGCAGAGCAAGGCTTAGCGCGACATTTGATCCCATTCGAGGTGGGCGTTGCCCCCTCGAGCTCCCCCTGCGAGGAGGAAAGACTGCACGCACGGCAGGGGTTTATCCACACGCAGAAGGGAGGGACGGCGTCCCTCCCTTTTTCGCTTTACAATTCGCGGGAAATCGTGTATAATTGGACAGGAGAAGGAGGTGGACGGTGTGGACATTGCCTTTATTCAGGACAAGCTGGAGATCAAGTTTCTGATACTCTACATCGCCGCACGGCTGACGGAGCCGGCGGACGGGGCGGAGCTGCAGGATCTGACCATGTGCGACGAGGGCATCGACTACTTTGACTACGCCGAGTGCTTGAACGACCTGGTGAAAACGGAGCACCTGTACGTCCGGGAGGACGGGCGGTACGGCATCACGGAGAAGGGGCGGAAGAACAGTGCCATCTGCGAGAGCAGTCTGCCGTATTCCGTGAGGCAGCTGTCGGATAAGCGGATCGCCGAGTACAACAAGGCGGCACTGCGGCGGCAGCAGGTGCAAAGCGGCGTGACGCAGCGGGAGAACGGGACGTATACCGTGACGCTGCGGCTGCGGGACGACGTGGACAGCCTGATGGAGCTGGAGCTGATGGTGGCGGACAGGGAAAGCGGCGAGCGGCTGTCCCAGCGGTTCCAGAGGGAGCCGGAGAAGGTGTACGCCGAGGTCATCGCGCTGCTGTGCGGAAAGTAAATAGTGAGGTTCGGAGCACCCTGCGACGTTGGTTCGCAGGGTGCTTTTTCATGGGCATATTTCGGGACGAGCCGTCATACAGTGGGGTAAGAAATGCGAGGGAGGCGGCGGAATGGAGATCGGCGAGGCGGTAGGACGGTACGAGCTGGCGGCGGGGCTGCTGCCCAGCCGGTGGCAGCAGGCGGCGCGGAGAGTGCCGGAGCATCGGAAGGTCAGAACGGAGGAGTTCCGGCTGCGGGTGGGGCGTCCCATGACGCTGCTGACCTGTGAAGGAGAAGTGCTTGCCAGCGATGAGCTGCCAAGGGACACCGTGACGCAGGCGGACTTGGAGCAGCTGTGTGACGGGGTGACGGGGTATTCCCGGTACGCGGCAGCGGAGACCATGGCGAAGGGGTATCTCATCGGACGGGGAGGCTTTCGGATCGGACTGTGCGGCACGGTGGTGGTGCGCCCGGAGGGCGGGAACGCCATGCGGGAGCTGTCCTCCGCCACGGTGCGTATCGGCAGGCAGGTGCGGGGGCTGTGGCAGGAGGTGCCGGGAGCGGCGGAGGGCGGCTTCGACAGTACGCTGATCGCTGCGCCGCCCGGTGCGGGAAAAACCACGCTGCTGCGGGACATGGTGGCGGAGCTGTCCAACGGGACGGAAAGCCGCAACGCCATGCGCGTGGGCGTGGTGGACGAGCGGGGGGAGATCGCCGGAATGTACAGGGGCGTGGCGCAGCTGGACGTGGGGTGCCACACGGATGTGCTGGACGGGTGCCCCAAGGCGGTGGGCATCCCCATGCTGCTGCGGTGCGCCAACCCGCAGGTCATCGCCGTGGACGAGATCACGGAGGCGGAGGACATTCGCGCCATGACCGCCGCCGCCAACTGCGGTGTGAAGCTGCTTGCCACCATCCACGCGGAGAGCGGGGAGGAGCTGCGGCGGAAGCCGCTGTTTGCAGCGTTGGAGAAGGCGGGGGTGTTTCGCCGTCTGGTGTGCATCACCGTGGAGAACGGGCGGCGGCGGTACGCGGCGGAAACGCTGTGAGCGCAACGCTGTGGGGCGCGGGACTGGTGCTGGCATCGTCTCTGTGGGGGCTGCGGACGTACTGCGTACAGCGGCGGCGGCGACGGGAGACGGTGTGGGCCTTCGCGGCGGCACTGGGGACCATGGAGAGCGGCATACGGTGGCAGAGGACGCCGCTGCTGACGCTGCTGGAGGGCTTGCAGACCAGAGCGGGCTGCGGCGCGTGGTTCCGGGAGGTTCTGGAGGAAGTGGAAAGCGGAATGGCTTTACAGGACGTGTGGAGCAGCGTGTTCGAGCGGCTTGAGGACAGGGAGACGGGGGAGATACTGGGGCACCTGACGCTGTGCGGCGACGGAGAGCGG
>OKSN01001165.1_pt1 | contig 14341 bp, 8 predicted proteins | sample 1606191 | NCBI WGS metagenome assembly OKSN01 (sample SAMEA3879535, study PRJEB24766) | human gut metagenome | biome: human-associated habitat; feature: feces | place: USA | collected 1985/1987
TTTTTCCGCCGCATCACTTACATAAAAGGAGTATACACTGTGCTGTGCATCTGTCCCGTCATTTGCCATTTCTTTTTCATACAAAAGCTTTTTCAGATCCATAGCCGTTTCATATGCCGGATTCACAATCTTGATCTCCTCTCCGAGATAATCGCGGATCTTAGATCTAAGAAGAGGGTAGTGGGTGCACCCCAAAATCATAGCGTCAATCTGTGTGTGCCGCATTGACTCCAAATAATATTCGATCACTTCTTCTGTAACAACATGTTCCTTAAACCCTTCTTCCACCAGCGGAACAAACAGCGGACATGCCTTTTCGATCACTTCAATATCCGGAGCCATGCTTTGGATGACTTTCGTGTACATTCCGCTCTGTACAGTCGCATCCGTTCCTATAACTCCGACTTTCTGATTCCGGGTTGTCTCTACAGCCGCTCTTGCGCCCGGGATCACAACACCCATGATAGGGATATCAAATTCATCTCTCACGGCATCCAGCGCCAAAGCGCTCGCCGTATTACAGGCAATAACGATCGCTTTTACCTGCTTTGTTTTCAAAAAGCGTATAATCTGCTCTGAAAAACGGATGATTGTATTCTGCGACTTACTTCCGTACGGAACTCTTGCCGTGTCTCCAAAGTATACGATATTTTCATTCGGAAGCTGCCGGGAAATCTCCCTCGCAACCGTAAGTCCGCCCACTCCGGAATCAAAAACTCCGACAGGCGCGGTCTTTTTGCAGTCCATTTGCATGATTCCCTCCATCGTGCAAACAGCCGGTATAAATTTATACCGGCATGTTTTTAGAAATATATGTCTGTTTTTTCTTACAGTGCAAGTGTTTTTGCCACTTCGTACTGATACTCGGATACTGTTTTTTTCATAGCCAGAGCTTCTTCGATATCATAGTCTACATACTCGCCGTTCTTATATCCTACTACACGGTTTGTTTTTCCCTGACAAAGAAGATCAACTGCCATAGATCCCATGATCGAAGCATATACTCTGTCTTTACATGTCGGGCTTCCTCCACGCTGCATATGTCCGAGAATAGTCGCTCTCGTCTCAATACCCGTCGCCGCCTCGATTCTCTTTGCCATGTTGATCGAATCGCCGATACCTTCCGCATTGATGATAATGTAATTTTTCTTACCGCGTTTTTTATTTTTCAAAATATCATCAATGATCTCCTGCTCGTCAAAGTCATGCTCTTCCGGCATAAGGATACGTTCTGCTCCATTGGCAATACCGCACCACAAAGCAAGATATCCCGCGTCACGCCCCATAACTTCGATGATGCTGCATCTTTCATGAGACGTCGAAGTATCACGTACTTTATCGATCGCTTCCATCGCCGTATTAACGGCTGTATCGAATCCGATTGTATATTCCGTACAGGCAATATCCAGATCAATCGTTCCCGGAAGTCCGATTGTGTTGATTCCGAAGTTAGCAAGTTTCTGAGCTCCGGCAAAAGAACCGTCTCCTCCGATAACTACAAGTCCGTCGATACCGTATTTTTTACAGATTGCAGCCGCTTTCTGCTGTCCTTCTTCCGTACGCATAGATTTACAACGCGCCGTCTGAAGGAACGTACCTCCGCGCTGGATCTTCTCAGACACATCGCGCGCTGAAAGATCAATGATCTCCTCCTTCAAAAGTCCGTGAAATCCTCTTCTGATACCACGCACTTTCAGTCCTCTTGAAAGCGCCGTTCTTACGACTGCACGAATAGCCGCGTTCATACCCGGCGCATCACCGCCGCTTGTAAGAACTCCGATTGTACGGATCTGATCTTCAATCTCCTCTAAGTACTTTTCTTTTTGATTCTCTGCCATGATTTTTCCACCTTTCTGCAAAGTGTCGCTATTAATAATATTTATTCATTGTAATTTTTTTAACAATAGTCGAAAATTATTCTACATTATTTAGAAGTGGTTTTCAATAGCTTTTTCAACCCATGTTTGTTTCTCGACAGCTCTTTGGGTGCAAGATGTGGCTACCACAAGAGCAGTACATCCTGCAAGAATAGAGTTTTTCAATTTCATGATATAGATTCTTTATTATAAATGAATAATTTCCTTTTCTGAATGACCGAATACATATAATTGTATAAAATAATGAGAACACAAATATAAGTATTTTTTCTATCATCTAATTAAGATATTAATGTATGGCAAAATAGCACCATTTATTTTTATCTTATCTGACTAAATTGTCCTCAATAGTTGCATCTATTTTCCAAATCATCCAAATCAACGGGGAAAATATTGATTAATACAGATATAATTTTCATCTTTGCCTGCGACATAATAATCATACAACATCATGAAGAACATTAAAATACGCTTTTTTATTTTATGCCTTTGTCTGTCAGTAACAGGATATACATCCGCATCCGCCCGAACAGAAAAAGTAAAAACGGATATAGACTGGCCTGCTTTCATGCAAAAACAAGATTTGATCTGGGAAATACTGCCCGAATACTGGTATGAATCGGCTTATATGGGCAACGGTATGTTGGGACTTATGATTTATAAGGAACCGGGACAGAACTATATCCGGTTTGAAACCGGCAACTGCTCGGTACACGACCACAAAGCGGGATCGGACTTATTTGCCATTCCCCGACTGCTCACCGGGCACTTCGCCTTACATCCTGAAGGTACAATCGTAAATGGAACGATGCATCTTGACATCTGGAATGCCGAAACAAAAGCAGAGATAACCACCACAAAAGGAATCATCCGTCTGCACGCCTATGTACACGCCAATGATATGGTAATGCTGGTTCAGACTAACGCCACCGATGGAGAGAAAAACTTCCGTTGGGAATGGATACCTGCCTCCGCCCAAAGCCCGCGATATCTTTATGCAAAAGGAGAAGGAAAATGGATAAAGGTGCCTGAAGACTACTCTCTTAACCCGGCACCGGAAGTAAAACCGGAAGTATCCGTTCAGAAATTGCGGGCAGGAGGTGAAACAGCCGTTGCATGGAAAGAAACCCGAACTAAAAAAAATGAACGCACATACTGGATTACCGTAACCCATTCGTATCCCGAAGCCACGGCCGAAAAGGATGCCGCTCAAATTTTGGATAAGGCATTAGCAACAGGAACCGGAAAATTACAGAAACAACACCGTACCTGGTGGAATCATTACTATCCGAGCAATTTCCTTACGTTACCGGATGGTATGAAAGAGAATTTCTATTGGATACAGATGTATAAGCTTGCCAGTGCCACGCGCGGTGACCGTGCACTAATAGACAACACCGGCCCATGGCTGACCGTCACTCCATGGCCCAATGCATGGTGGAACTTGAACGTACAACTGACCTATTGGGCACTCAATGCATCCAATCATCTCGATTTGGCAGCCTCTCTGGAGAATGCTATTTACAACAATATAGAAAACCTTAAGAAAAACGTACCGGAAGCCTATCGCAAAGACGCATTGGCAATAGGACGCTCGTCGAATCTGGTATGCGAATCCGGCGAAATCGGAATCCCCGGTGTGGACAAAGCAGCGGAAGTCGGGCTTTTGCCTTGGGCATGCCATAGCTTATGGTTGATTTATCGCCACAAAATGGATGACGAGCTATTACGCAACAAACTCTTTCCTGTACTTAAACAAGCTATCAACTACTACCTGCACTTTACCTACAAAGGAAAAGACGGCAAGATACATCTGCCCCAAACATATTCTCCGGAATATGGCAGTGCGGAAGATTGTAACTTCGACCTGGCATTATTATCTTGGGGTTGCCGAACATTACTTGAGATTACCGGCCGGCTGAACATAGACGATCCGCTTATCCCGCGTTGGAAAACGATTTTGGAAGAACTTACACCGTTCCCCACAGACCCGGCCAACGGGCTTATGATAGGACGGGATGTTCCTTATGCTTTCTCGCACCGCCACTATTCGCATCTATTGGCTGCCTATCCTCTATATCTTATCAATAAGGAAAATCCCGAAGAATACGACCTCATAGAGAAATCACTCCTCTATTGGCAAGGCAAATCCGGGGCACATCAGGGATATTCATGTACGGGAGCATCCTCTATATCATCCGCTTTGGGTAAAGGCAATGAAGCGCTTACATACCTTGACAAGTTGTTTACTAAATTCTTATCTGTCAATACACTTTATCGTGAATCGGGCCCGGTCATAGAAACACCATTATCTGCCGCCCAGTCTATCCATGATATGTTGCTTCAAAGTTGGGGAGGAAAGCTGCGCATCTTCCCTGCCGTTCCCGACAGTTGGAAAGACATTGCTTATAAAGACTTCCGTGCTGAAGGTGCTTTTCTTATCACTGCCAGCCGGAAAAACGGTAAGACTGAGTTTATCACTATCAAAAGCCTTGCAGGCGAACCTTGCATTGTAGTGACTGACATATCTTCACCTGTCTTCAAAGGAAAACGCCAATTTGCGGCCACAGCTTTATCCGAATCTATGTACAAAATAGATTTACAGAAAGGCGAAGAAGTAATCATTTACTCCAAAGGTACTCAGCCGGACTTCACCATTCGTCCTGTGAATAATAGCAGAACGAATTGTTTCGGAAAAAAGAAACAGTCCTGAATCAGTCTGCCTGTTTCTTTTCTTTCCGGTAATTCTGAGGTGTACATCCGAACTGGTTTTTGAAGCAACGGCTGAAATATACGGGCGCATTGAACCCACTACGGTCACTAACCTCTGCAATGGGAAGATCAGGGTATTGCTTCAATAAAGTGGCTGCGTGCTTCAGGCGGTAATTTAGCAAGAAGTTATTGGGTGTCATGCCGGTTAATGCTTTGAACTTAGTATAAAGCAATGACCGACCGACACCTACTTCTTTACAAAGAGCCGGAATATCAAATTCCGTATCGTCAATATGTTGCTCAATCACCTGTGAAGCCCGTTTCAACAGATCTTTGTCCAAAGGATTTATGCTGGCCAAATCAATCTCGGACATCGGTTTCTTATCAAATTGATGTTGCATCAGCAAGCGGCTGCGTATCAGGTTATTGGCACGTGCCAGTAACAACTGTGCATGAAAGGGTTTCGTGATATAATCATCGGCACCACGGCTGAGTCCCTCAATGTTCTGCTCGGTAGAGTTGAGTGCAGTCAACAGAATTACAGGTATATGACATAAATCTATATTATTCTTAATCTGCAGACACATTTCTGTCCCGGTCATCTCAGGCATCATGACGTCACTGATAACTAAATCAGGAGAGTTCTCATAAATCTGACTGAGTCCTTCTTTCCCGTCATGGGCACAAATGATCTTATAGAAAGGCTCGAAAAGCTCTTTCAGCACTTGGAGCAACTCATCATTGTCTTCCACAAGAAGCACCGTATGAGTCTTGTTTTCCGTATCTTTAGTCTCAATAAGTTCTATGGGCGAATTCCCCTCATCTACAAATACAGGCATTGAATCGGGGATAATATCACTTTCAGAATCCTGAGTATAAAATTGTACATTCTTATCGTTCAGGAATACATCTTTCCGGCGGGGCAGCCGCACTGTAAATGTACTACCTTCACCAACAACACTTTTCACTGTTATCTCTCCATGATGTTTTTCCACAATTGTTCTGGTCAATGCCAATCCGATACCGGTTCCGCTAAACAGGCTTCCTTTCTTTTCTTGATTGTCAGCCTGAAAGAATCGTGCAAATATTTTATCTTTATCTTGTTCAGAAATACCGATACCGGTATCCGTTATATTAATTTTTATATCACTATTCGTTATCTCTCCCGACAGAATAATATTCCCTTTGTCGGAGGTATACTTAAAGGCATTGGACAAAAGATTGAAGAATACTTTCTCCATTAATTGCGGTTCAAACCAACATAAGACAGACAATTCCGGTAATTTGAATTCATAATTTATATTCCTTTGCTGTGCATAATCGACAAAAGAAAGATAGATTTCCTTCAAAAATACAATTATATCCTGTTGCTTTATTTGTATCGTTCCATAGTTCTGTTCCAATTTCCTGAATTCAAGCAACTCAGAGATCAACTTATTCATTTGTTGCGCATTTTTCCTAATCTTCGTTATCTGATTGTATATAGAAGGATTCAATGAATATTTTTGTAATAGAATATCAATATGACTGATAATCAGAGTTAGAGGCGTTCGGAACTCATGGCTCACATTTGTAAAGAAAACTAGTTTTTCCTGGTTAAGCTGCTTTATCTGTTGTTTCTCAAAACGTTCCTTTTCCAAAGAAAGAGCCAATGTGCGTTTTGCTATTTTACTATATACATAATAGAAAACGCACGCAATGAAAGCTGTCACATAGATTATCCATGCCCACCACGTATCATACCACGGAGAGGCAATGACAAGCTGCATCGTTATTTCCTCCAAGCTTTGCCCGCTCTTTTCATTTATCGAAGCCACATGCAACGTATATTTTCCCGGATCCAGATTAGTGTAATACAATTCCGTCTGTTTAGTCTTAATCCAATTCTTGTCCAAACCTTCGAGCTTATATTGAAACCATTTTTCCGATAATTGTTGTCCGTAATCGGACAAAGCAAAATGAATAATCAGATTATTCTGATCATAATTAAGTTTAAGTTCACGAGTGTACGGGAGCGACTGAGACAATATCCCTGTATCATCTCCCGGAATAATCGTCTTATTATCGACCCAAAGTTCTGAAAAGTAAAAGTTAGAATTCTCATTAGCAGTACCAGTTTTGTTAAACTCATTTTCTGAGAATACGGTTACTCCTTTTGTATCTCCAATGTAAATACTTCCCTCTCCGGATACCAAAATCCCACATCCGTTGATAATATGAGTCGAGGGAAAGTTTCTCATCAAATCAATCGTTGTGAAAGTGCCCTCGGAAGGAACAAAGCAAGTGACTCCCTTATCACCTGTTATCAGAATCTTTCCATCCTGGGTCCGGCAAAGATTATAGCAGAAATCACCCGGCAACTGATTGTTTCGGGAAGTATAATGAGCCATGTTACGCGTCTGCCTATCATAAAAAAAGAGCCCCATTCCTAACGTACCGATATAGACACCATCGGAGGTGGCAAGCACACGGGTAGGAGTTGCTTTACTATCTCCTTCTGCCAATGGAACATAGACTATAGACTCGGGATGTTCTACATGAGTACACAAAACATTTTTCCAACCCACCATATACAAATTACCTTCCGCATCAATATCGAAATGCTCATAAAATGCAAAAGGAATGTTGATCCTATGGAATTTCTGTGTCTGAGTATCCAACCGAAAAAAGCCATTATGGGCAGATATATATATTTGATCTTTCCATATCTTCACATGATAAACAATTTCATCAGGCATATCGGAAGAGTGACTCTCTTCTTTCCAATAATTATAAAACCGACCTGTATTCAAGTCATAACGTGACAAACCACCCAAATAGGTTCCTATATACAGACAATTCTTCTTTTCATCATAACAAATACTTTTCACATTATTATGAGAAATAGAGTTTTTTCCACCGGCTGTAAACTGCTGAAGAGTATTCCATTTCTTATCTACACAAGTGATGCCGCCCCCATCTGTACTAAGCCATAAATGCTCATTCTTATCAATAACAATTTCTCCGATATAAGAATAATATGAGTTTATCTTTCTCCCATAGTCATAATGTACAAAAGTATCATGTTGAGGGCTGAAATAATTAACTCCTCCATAGTAACTACCTACCCAGATAGTTCCGGCAACATCTTTATACAATGCAAAGATAGAGGGATGATTCAGCCCGCCCACATATTGGGGAATTTGAATGAGAGAATACTGTTTGTTACCAATACTGTAGCGATGAAGTCCGTCAAAAGTACCGAACCATATATTTCCCTCGTTATCTTCTACAAAATCACGAATCTGTTCGCTACTGATACCTTCCGAAGTTCCCGGCAAATAAGGAACTTTCGACAATTGTTGTTTGTCGTTCATTCGATATAATCCATGCATGCGGGTACCAATCCATAGCTCTTTTTGAGAACTTTCAAATATGCGATAAATCTCCACCCCTTCCAATAGTTGCTTTTGCTGATATGTACGGCGATCAATCAGATAAACTCCGTTATATGTCCCGATACCAATCTGATCGTCCATCATGGTCAGGCAACAAATACGTGAAGTGATATTCGTTTTTAATACAAAAGTTGGTTCTTTATCTGCTTTCAAACAAAATAAAGAATCATGTTTCATATACCACACTTGTCCTTCGGACGAAGTAAGCGCGGTGATAATACTTTCATTCGTGAGTCGGGAGAATTTCTCTGTTTGTATGTCATATTTGATTAAATTCTTATCAATTAAGAAATATAGATTATCCAAGCTGTCACCAACGATAAACGAAACTTCATTGCCCAACCAGACCGGTGGTTCTTCACCTACAGATTTTATCCAGCCTTTGAATATTCTTACACGGTTTCCATCATATTGGCTTATTCCTTCCTTTGTTCCAAACCACATTCTGCCCAACCTATCCTGATAAATAGCCATCACAGAGGGCTGTGTTAAACCTTCCGACAAACCAATATGTTTGAAATATTCAGCATATAATGGCAAAACAAAGAAAAAAGAAATAAACAACAGTAATAAATGACGTAACTTCATATTATTTTTTATTTGGTGTTGTTCTGTTAATCACAAATTAATCGCTTAAATATACTAACAATTTGCAATATTCGAAAAAATACTGGACATAAACAACATTTTTATAGGCGAATCAATCTATAATCCTGCCTTTACGATTCTAACAAAGGTTTTCTTCACTTATGTCAGATATAATAAAAAAGGTTGCAAATTTTATAGAAATTCACAACCTTTACTCTCAATTTTATAAGTATCAGAAATATTCTACTTTTAGCACATAAACAGGAAAAGAGTCTTTAGTAGAACGATGTATATTACTTATTTTTAACCCGTCATCATCCAATTCCCAGTCTACCTTCTTATGATTCTCCAATAATGTAACTTTCCTGATTTTATCCTTTTCCGAAGAAAAGGAACGCAATGTATAAGAAGCTTTAGTAACATGACGTACGATAATATATACACTTTTACCTCTCATGGTGAAGCGGACATCAGGTACAATATCTTTAGGAGTTCCATCATATACTGCATCGTGAAAAGGTTTCTGTTCAGTATCTTCTACTCTATTTACCGTAAAATCTTCTCCAAAGATACGCCAGGGAGTTGTTCCATAAATAGCCTCGCCATTACTCTTCAGCCACTTATGAAAAGTTTTCAATATTATATCCGTTTGCTCCGGAAAACATCCTGCTTGGTCTGGTCCCACATTCAACAATAAATTTCCACCTTTACTGACAATGTCTACAAAATTTCTGATTAATATATCCGGCTTTTTATAAACAGTATCATAACGATTGTACCCCCAGTTCTTACCCATCGTCAGGCAAGCCTCCCAAGGTTTGTTATTTATGCTGTTAGAAAGTTTCTGTTCGATAATTGAATAGTCTCCTAATCCGTTCCCAATGCGACTATTGATTAAACACCCCGGTTGCAACGAATGAATCAATTCACGTAATTCCTTACTCTGTTGCCTGGTAACCAGTTCAGGCGTATCGAACCAGATAACTGCTATTTCACCGTAATTCGTAAGTAACTCTTTTAATTGTGGTTTTACTTTGCGTTCAATATAAGCCGGTAACTGCTTGCTATCTTCATCCGGATAATCCCAAGTATTGCTGCGGCCTGCTTTTACAGGCCAGTTAGTAGGAACATCCGGATCTTCCCAATCACGTCCTAATGAATAATAAAGTCCCAGCTTGATTCCCTCTTTTTTGCAAACTTCCGCCAGTTCTTTTAAAGGATCTTTGGCAAAAGGAGTACACTTCACTATGTTATAATCACTGCAAGCTGAATTATACATGGCAAATCCGTCATGATGTTTAGTCGTATATACCAAATATTTCATTCCTGCGTGCTTGGCAGCCCGTACCCATTTCTTCGCATCAAATTTTACCGGATTAAAATCTTTGGCTATTGTTGCATATTCTTTTAACGGAATACGCTCATAAAGCATAAAGTGTTCGCCACCTTCGGTTGGATGGCCTTTCCATTCACCGGCTGTCTGAGAATATAATCCCCAATGTATAAACAAACCGAATTTTGCATCTTTGAACCAATGCAAATTGTCTTCGGTAGTAGCCATAGAATAATTGGATATAACTGTCAAAAGAACAATTACTATAAAAATTCTTTTCATACAAAACTTATTTTATACAACCATTAATGCCAACGTAAAGAACTTAATCCCAATTTCAAAGAAACATCCGGATTACGTTTATAATAATCTAATACCTCTTTAAGTTCCTCATCTATTTCGTACAATTCATCGATCACATATAAAGTTCCCGAAGGATTGTAAGCTTTATTGTAATCCGAACGTTTCTTATCGGGTTCATATTCTGTACCTACAAATTCAAGGTGAGTATATTTCTTGGAATCCAACAGAAAAGGTTTCCAGAAAACCACACTATTCCGAATAGAAGCTCCCCAATGTACATCCTTCTTATAGAAAGCTTCAGCAGCTTCATAACCTTCATACATCGCCTTCAAATGACAAAGACGAGCGAAGAACAATAAATCATAAGCATGATAAGCAAAAGCATCACGACCGAGTAAATCCGTAGTCGTTCCGTTAGGAAACAGGTTACCCTTCACCCAATCGTCATATGAGGAACGGAATTTATCGACTATAGCCTCATCTTCCAATACCGTGCCGAACAGATAAAATTGATATAACAGACAAGTACCCCAGTTATTGACCCTCAAGTCATTATCTTTAATAAATACCTCCGCCCTCTTACGTAGCCAGGTATCAATCAATTCCCGGTCAGACTGTCCGATTACTTTACGAATCAATGAATAACCTTCGACAGCAATATTATATGATTCTTCATGAATATTTCTTTTCGACAAGGCAACATTGATTTCAGACCATGCTTTCAGATATTCAACCGCTTTATTCAGATACGTCCTATCCTGTGTAAAAGCATACGCGAGACATAATTGATGAATAGCTTTCATTTCATTACTAATGTCTATCTTATCCGGATTTTCATCAATAGATTTAACCGGAGTCGTTTTCCGGTTACTCTCTACAATATTTTTAGCGGGAGTTTCTATCTGTTTGATATACCAATTCATCGGAAAAGCGGTATTATCAGCCTTCTCCAATGCTGTTTTCACTTTATCATAGTTTTCACGTGTGAGCACGACATTCGGAAACATTTTATCCACGTCCGAGGTTTGAGCCTTTACACAAGACATCCCCCATAATAACATACATATTAGAAAACATTTTCCTTTCATCCTTTTCCTCTCCTTCCGTTCTTATAAAATTTCAATATCATCTATGTAACATTTATACTTATTTCCCTCGGCCAAAGTGACTCCCGAACTATACGTCGGCAGAATGACTATGCCTGCTATACCATTCTTCAACTGTGTAGCGGCAGCACTGTATTCTCTTTTACTAAAAACAAACGTATATGTTTTCCATGCTCCTTCTTCTTTGAAATCAACCAACGAATTGGTTAACAAAACTCCTTCTTCCTGCTCGTAATCATTCACCGAATTAAACCTTCCTATCAGTTTAACTCCTAATTGTTGAGATACTGCTTTGGAAGTACCCTTCCACGTTTCTTTTCCTATCACATTGGCAGGTTGATAAATTCGGAAACGGATTCCTCTTAGTTCATCAATATCTACTGTTTCGGAAAAACGGAATTTCAAACCGTAATTCCGGGCTTCCATCGAAGTATATTCCAGCACTTTGGAGGAAGTGTTTTCTTCACTCTGAACCGGATTATCTATCACTATATGGGAATATGCCCAACGCGGATAATAATCGTCTATCTTACTACTGCCTGAATTGCCATAACGAAAGAAATAGGGGGTTGTATCATACGTTTCAAAGTCGGCGAATAAAGTTCCTTTATCGGGAAGAGGATCTTCTTTATCATCTTTCCCTTCGTTAGAATCAACTGCAGGATCATCGCTTGAACAGGATATAAAAAGTCCCCATAATATAATGAAAAATACATTGTAGCTATATTTCATAATTTACTTTAGATTTTAGTTAATGCCGGAAATTCATGTTTTAAATATAATGAGGGTGCCTTTCCTCGAATGAACTGACACCCTCATCGGTATATACTCGTTATCTCATTCCAAATTTACCACCCTGTGTTCTGTACCAGTTTATGGTTTTTGAAAAGTTCGGTATTCGAAATCGGATAGAAATACATTTTATCCTGAATATTGTAAGTGGCATGCAAAGCTTTCGTATATTGAATAGTACCGTCAGTTTGCTTAACTACTTTCACTTTATAAATATTCTGCATATCATCTAATTCTTTCCAGCGACGAAGATCCCAGAAACGTTGTCCCTCGAATGCAAATTCTACACGGCGTTCGTTTTTCAATCGTTTCAAAAAGGCATCTTTACTCATGTCGGCAGGATACGCCGGCATTTTCACATCTCCACGATTACGTACTTGGTTGACTGCATCGCGTGCACTCAGGCTATAAGAACCTGTGTAGTCAGGATCACCATAAGCATTTACCATTGCTTCTGCATAGTTCAACAGAATTTCTGCATAACGAAACAAGATCCAGTTATGCTGCTGGCTGGTAGTAGTTTCACCCGGTTCAAAAGTGACACTGTTATTCACATATTTTCTCAAGTAATATCCGGTAGTCGTGGCATTTTTTATAGGCTGACCGTTCTTACCTCCTTCAAACACTTCTACCGGGGTCGTTTTAGGCCATGCCATACCATTATATACTACGGTCATTCCCAGACGCGGGTCACGATTCGCATACGGGTCTTTAACCATTTCTGCATTACTCCAGTCAAAAGCTGTACCATCTGTCATTTCATAAGCACTTACCAAGTTTTCTGTCGGACAAGTGGTAGTAGAGCCTTTAGTAACTCCCATCGGGAAGTTTGCAGACTCAAAACTTGTACTTGCTCCCGTGGGACGGCACATGATGACTTCTTTACTTTGGTTATTGGTAGCACCGTACAAATTAGAATATTTCGGGTCCAGACTATATCCTAAAGTACCGGCCTGACTGATAAGATCGTATGCTGCCTGAGCGGCATTTTTCCATTTCTGCGTATCATCGGCAGAATACAAAGGGCTGGCAAGATACAGAGATGCACGAGACTTCAATGCAAGAGCCATACCTTTAGTAGCACGTTGCAAGTTACCTTCTCCACCAGGCATATTATTATAATTAACAGGCAATTTGTCGTTAGCCAGATCAGTACATTCACTGATGATGAAGTTCAGGATAGTAACTGCATCCGAAGGTTCTGCTTCGTTGGCTTCTTCCTGTGTCAGTGTCTTCGTTATCAGAGGTATATTCTGATAACGTTTCACCAACTCAAAGTAATAGAATGCACGCAGAAAGCGAACTTCATGCTCATAATTCAGGTAACTTTTATAATCATCGGCAAAACCGTCGGAATATTTCCATTCATCGAACGTCAGTCCGACACAGTTCTCAAGATAGAAGTTAGCATCATGAATAGCGTTGTAGTAAGTACCGAATACGTCATTGACCGTATAATTGGCTGACCACGTACCATTGACAAAACGTTGGATAGCAGATGATTCGTAAACATGGATAGCATCATCCGTAGCTGCGTCTTGCATAGCTCCCGATGTATTACAGAAGTCATGCGGCAAATAACTATATACCTGTGTAGCCAGTTGTTTCACACGGTCCATGTTATCCAGAATTTGTTGCTTTGAATAATAATCTGTTTCGCTGCAATCCATAAAATCACAAGCTGTGTACAGAGGAGCGAATGTAACCGCAAGCAACAAGGCAATATGTTTGATTTTAAAATACTTCATGTTCATTTTACTTTTTAGAATGATAAGTTAACACCAAAAGTATACTGAGTCATGGTCGGATGATTTGTTCCGATATTTTCAGGATCTAATACTTTAATCTTATCTACACAGAAAAGGTCGTGACCGCGCGCAAAGACTTTGGCACCTTTGATGAATTTGCTCTTCTTCATCATTTCCTGTGAGAAATTATAATAAAGTTCCAATGTACGCAATTTCATATAAGACGCATCAGCCACCCACAAGGAGTTAGTCGTATAGTTATTGGCGGAACCTTCTGAAGTCAGACGCGGATATTTAGCATTCGGAGTATCCGGAGTCCAACGATTGTTATAATATTCGGTGGAAATAGTACTGTTACTAATCAAAGGCCAATACACACTTGAAGTGTTCAAAAGACGGCTCTGATTTCCCGTTCCTTGGAACAAAGCATAGATACCGAAACCTT
>OKSN01001191.1_pt1 | contig 14099 bp, 11 predicted proteins | sample 1606191 | NCBI WGS metagenome assembly OKSN01 (sample SAMEA3879535, study PRJEB24766) | human gut metagenome | biome: human-associated habitat; feature: feces | place: USA | collected 1985/1987
ACGGTACGCCGGCAGGGGACAGGCTTCTTTTTGAGAAAACCGGCGGACTCGCATATACCAAGATGTGGACACATTACCATGCCACCGACCTTACACTGGAGTTCAACGTGATGGAAATCTGGAAAAACCGGACGGACAAGCGTTTCAACCTCTACGCGGGAGCGGGTTTCGGCTGGCTCTTCGCCAAAGGCAACACCTATAACATTGCCATGGGCAATGAGCGCTGGAAAGAAAAGTACAAGGAGACTACCGACATCTGGCTCAAGGCCGAAAACACCCGCCACAACTATAATACAGGATATGTTCCAATGCTGGTTTCCGCGGAATTTGACGTGAGCCCTATCGTAACATTGGGATTACAAGGCAATTACAAGCGGCTCCTCAAGTGCGACAATGCCCCGAAGGGAATCGGCACCGTGTCTATGGTCGTGAGGCTGAATCTTCTCGGCGGAAAGTCCGGATACAAGAGCAAGGCCCGCAGATTGCGTGAATCAGAGGATGCTTTGGCAGCCATGAGGGACATGAATGCGGCAATAAAGGAGGATTGTGAGGATTCAGTACATTCACTGAAAGATGATCTTGCAGAATCGGAGAATGAAGTGGCCAAGCTGAAGTCCCAGTTGGAGGACCTCGAAAAGGAGAAAGAGGCACTCAAGTCGCAAGCGGAGGATAAGCCAAAGCGTGACACGCTCGACACCGGCTGCATCCTGTTCGACTTCGACAGCTGCAAGTTGCGCCCGAAGGCCAAGACAGAGCTCAATGATTTCGCAAATAGGCTCAAGTCAATGGAGGACTATGATCTGGTGGTCATCGGCGAGGCTTCTGCAATAGGCGACAGCAGGTATAACCAGAGACTCAGTGAACTACGTATAGACAGTGTAATCAGCTATCTGAGCAAGAAGGGTATCGACTGCAGCCGCGCATATCGTCAGGCGCTTGGAGATTCCAGAAATGACAAGACGGAATCAGCCCAGCAAGCCACGATACTGGTTGTCTCTGATATGTAAGACGTTCCTGCTTTCAATGAAAAAGCAGTATATTTGTTCTGTAATTTCGTGAGGGCGTTCGCGAACGGCCTGGATTGACAGAAATAATGGAACAAAAGAGAAATTCGAATGTGGAAGTGCTGCGCCTGGTCCTGATGCTGGCCATATTTGCCTGGCACATATTGGTGCACGGCTATGGATTCAAGGATGTGGCACAGAGCGGAATGGCATTGACAGGCAATGGAGCGTGTATCATACTCGCTCCATTGTTTGCCCCCGCCACATATTGCTTCATGTTCATATCCGGATATTACGGCATGAAGTTTTCCGTGAAGAAAGGGCTCACGATAGAACTGTGGCTGCTAATAACATCCCTTCTGACATTTTTCATCTGCACTTTCTTCTTCTGGCCATTCTCGTCAGGAGGATTCTTTAAAGCCTGCTTCCCGATCAGCTCGATGAGATGGTGGTTCATGACTTATTACATGATCATATTCCTGCTCTCACCGATACTGAACAAGGGATGCGAAAGTCTGGGCAAGAATGGCTTTCTACTGATAATCAGCCTGTTGGTGCTATATCAGACCATATCATTCATCAGAATCGAACCGAGCGGCCGCTGCAATTTCCTGGGGTTGTTGACGATATTCCTGATGGGCAGGTATTTCAGAATCCACAAAATCGAAATTGAACGTAAAAAGGCATTGACAATATTCCTGTCATGTTGGGCAGGGCTGATAGGGCTGCTGTTTCTTTCGGCACATTGTTTCAGGAAGTGGGTGTTCATACTGCTGAACTACAACACGCCTCTGCTTATGTCAATGTCGGTGACCCTGTTCTACTTCATGAAGGGCCTCAAGCCGCACTACTCGCTGAAAGTGAATAAGTTGCTGAGACCGGTGCTGTTCATTTATCTGATAACAGACGGCCTCTACATTCCGTTTTACGAATGGGTGGCTTCTGTCTTTGAAGTCAATGTTCTGTACGGAGTGCTGCTTTATGTGGCGGTAGTTGTCGTATGTCTCCTGACAGGCCACGCGGTAATCAGACTGTCCGAATGCATTCTGAGCAAAATCAATACACATAAATTCGAAGATTATAGTATATTTGTAAAATGAGGACAATAATATTGACAATAATATCTGCATTGGCATTGACCCCGGCGATGTCGGCGGCATCAGCAGACATAGTACAGAATGACAAGGACTCCACAGCCATAAAGAGATGGATTGACAATCTCGTGGAATCTGAAATGGATGAGTATCTGGCCAATATGCCGAACATCGAAGTCGGAAAAGGAGTTTCGTTCAGCCCGAAGGACAATTCATTCAAGACCACGCTCCGCTTCATGATGCAGAATCTGGCCGGAGCCAACTTCGACGACAAGATGAAGGTCAATGATACGGACGGCCAGGTTAAGCGGCTCCGTCTGCGTTTAGACGGCTATATATTCTCCCCGAAATTCATCTATTCCATACAGTTGGGCTTCACAGGCAGTGATGCCAAGCCGACACCAAACGGCAAGATGAACCTTATACTGGACGCCATAGCCTACTTCAAGCCGAACTCGTCATGGAACTTCGGATTCGGCCAGGCGAAAGTGAAGACAAACCGTGCCAGAATCAACTCCTCCGGCTCGTTGCAGTTCTGCGACAGGAGCATCGTGAGCAGCGAATTCGGAACAGACAGGGACTTCGGATTCTTCGGAGAATACCACTACGGCGGCATTGACAAATTCGCATTGTCCGCATTGGCCTCGATAACGATGGGCGAAGGCCGGAACTGGGGCTCGACCGACAGCAAAGGGTTGGCGTACTCAGCGCGTTTGGAGGTGTTCCCGCTTGGCAGATTCCATGCAAAAGGCGAATATATCGAGGGTGACACATATTTTGAGGAAACGCCGAAACTGATGTTCGGCGGCGGCTATTCGTACAACCATCACGCGATGATGTCCCGCGGCATGAGCGGCAGCATCCTCCCGGACACGAGGAACATAAATCTGTACTATGCAGATATGAGCTTGAAATACAGAGGTTTCTCGCTCAATGCGGACCTCATGGGACGTCACACCTCCTCGCCGGTTTTCACGGGAGGCAAGACTTTCGTCTATAACGGGGCCGGTGTCAATGTCCAGGCAAGCTATCTCTTCGACAGGAAATGGGAGGTTGCGTTGAGGAATTCGTCAATGATTCCAGAAGGGGAGGTGAGGCCTTTTGCAGGATACAAAGTGTGGAACCAGAGTACATTAGGTGTGACCAGATATATTATAGGACATAGTCTGAAAGTGCAGCTGGATCTCTCGTTCAACAAGATGGTGGAACCGGTTTCGCACGATTATGACCGTCTGGGAGTAAGGCTGCAGCTGGAACTCGGTCTGTAGCAGGTGCTTGGCGGGGCAGAAGCAAAAATTGAAACATACATAACTATGGCGAAAGTAATCAGCGGAAAGGAACTGTCCGCAAAACTGAAAACAGAAATGGCGGCACAGGTTGCCACATTCCCGGAGAAATATGGACGTGTGCCGCATCTCGTGGTCATTCTCGTGGGAGAAGACCCGGCCAGCCAGTCTTACGTGAAGGGCAAGGCTAAAGCGTCAGAAGTAGTGGGCATCAGGAACACCACTATCCTGAAACCGGCGGACATCACAGAAGAAGAACTTTTGGGACTCATTGCCCAGCTCAATGCAGATGACTCCGTGGACGGTATCCTGGTCCAGTTGCCTCTGCCGAAACATATCGACGAAGATAAGGTGATAGCGGCCATTTCCAAAGACAAGGACGTGGACGGATTTCATCCCCTGAATGTGGCGGCGCTCTGGCAGAAACAGCCTTGTACAGTTCCGTGCACCCCGAAAGGCATCATCAGAATGCTTGAGGAGGCAGGTGTGGAAATCAAGGGAAAACGTGCCGTGGTGATAGGCAGAAGCCAGATTGTGGGCCTTCCGGTAGCGAAACTCCTCCTGGACAGAAATGCGACAGTGACCATTTGCCATAGCAGAACCGCTGATCTGCCCTCAGTTACAAGGGAGGCTGAGATTCTCGTGGTAGCCATCGGCCGGGCCAAATTCGTGACCGCAGATATGGTGTCACCGGGTGCCATGGTAAAGCCCGGCGCCGTTGTGATTGATGTGGGTATTCACCGTGACGAGAACGGCAAACTTTGCGGCGACGTGGATTACGAGGCAGTGGAACCGATAGCATCAGTCATCACCCCGGTACCTGGCGGAGTCGGCCCTATGACCATAACCTGCCTGATGGAAAATACCATTGAACTTTTCCTCAAGAAGATGAATGCTTAGGGTAATGTGAGACTAAAACTAATAATGATTTGATATGAAGAAGATTACAGTATTGGCGGCGCTTCTGGCAAGTGCGCTCATGTCAGCCCAGCCGGCTCCCGGCAGTTTCGAACAGAGTTGGAAACCGGGGCCTGACTGGCTGAAAAACGGCGTGATATATCAGGTTTATCCGTCTTCCTATAAAGATTCTGACGGAAACGGAATCGGTGACATACGGGGAGTCATCTCCAAACTTGACTACATAGAAAGCCTCGGAGTGAGAGCCATCTGGTTCAACCCGCTGTTCGAATCAGGCTGGATAGACGGAGGTTACGACATCATTGACTTTTATAAAGTGGATCCGCGCTTCGGTACGAACAACGATCTGGTCGAATTGGTGGAAAAAGCTCATGCGAAGGGCATCAAGGTGATGCTGGACTTGGTTGCGGGCCATACATCCGACAAGCATCCGTGGTTTGTCCAGAGTTCCGAAGACACGAATCTGCAGTACTCGGATTACTACATCTGGTCAGACAGGCTTCCGGACAAGAAAGCGGAAGCCGACCTGGAAAAGATGCTGCAGGACCCTAACTATATGCAGAATACCATCGGAAAATGGATGCTCAGCAAATATCCGAGAAACAAGTACTACTGCAAGAACTTCTATGCCTGCCAGCCGTCGCTCAACTACGGATATGCAAATCCGGATCCTGACCATCCGTGTGAACGAGCCTGGCCCGAAGGCTGTACGTCAGGAACTCAAGAACATCATCGCGTTCTGGTACGGCAAAGGTGTGGACGGATTCCGTGTGGATATGGCAAACAGTCTGGTGAAGAACGATAAGGACAAGTCCGCAATTCTGGACCTCTGGAGAGAAGTCCGTGAATGGTCCGACAAGAACTATCCGGATCACGTGCTGATGGCGGAATGGGGCTCCCCGAAATATTGCCTTGCATCAGGATTCAATGTGGATATGGACCTGAACAGCACCAGGGCACATAACCGCAGAATGTACTTCGACAGAAAACACCAGGCCGACGGCGGCTCATATTTCTCATTGAACGGCGGCCAGCCGTCAGTAAAAGACCTCTATGGCAATGACTGGAAAACCGACAAGATAGACCGGAACACCACTCCGGCCCAGATGCTCAAGGAGTATTACGACTACTTCACGGATTGTCTGAACAGCACGTCCACAATGGGATATTTCGCCACGATCTCCGGCAATCATGATCATCTCCGCCTGAACATGGGCGCGCGCAACACCCCTGACCAGCTGAAAGTCATGCTGACTTGGGTGCTGTCAATGCCGCTTCCGATCATCTATTACGGTGACGAAATCGGAATGCGTTCACTCGTGGATATGCCTAACGTAGAAGGCGCGAACCACAATGGCAAGGAACGTGCCGGCGCACGTAGCCCGATGCAGTGGAGTCCGGGGGCAACCGCAGGATTCAGCACCTGTTCTCCGGACAAGCTTTATCTGCCGGTGTGCCCGGACTGGACCCCGGCCACCTCATATCCGCATTATCTCGAATGGAAAAAGGATTTCGAAGCCGGAAAGGCCAAGACTGTCGCTGCCGGTGCCCCGACCGTAGAGGCACAGGACAATGATCCAGAGTCAATGCTGAATTGGGTCCGCTCTCTGATCAAGTTCAGGTCGGAGACTGAGGCATTCTGGGCAGACAGCAAGTTTATCCCTATTTTCAATGAGGCGCAGCCATATCCGATGGTCTTCCTCAGAAGCAATGGAAAAGACACCTACCTTATAGCATTGAACCCTACAGGCGAGCGTAAGACATTGACACTCAGTAGTGAAATCAGTGATTACAAATGCGTGACGAAAGGTGCTAAAGGACTTGTGGTTCCGGCAAAATCGCTAGGAAAAGCTACATACAAGTGCTCTGGCAAAGGGGATGTGCTCACACTCGGGGCTACATCGGCTCTGATTGTCAGGTTGTAGATTTCAGGTAAACTTGGCAATCTGCAACCTGTCAGATGTAATCATTACCGCAGAAAAAACATTAAAACTATAGCCGACTATGTCTATTCTGAAAAAAATGTTGGTACGGATACCGACTAAGAAATCTTATCTGGCGATGGCCTGGGACGCTACGGCCAAAGGTCAGACTGACTTGGCGACACATCTGTTCAAGCTTGCTTATGCACAGGAGACGACTGCGGAGAAGAAAGCGGAAGCGGCATGGAACATTTATGTTGACTGCAAGAACAAGGAAAAGTATAACGAGGCTTACCTCTGGTGCGAGAGAACCGCATTGCTCGGATATGTGAAGGCAATACGCATTTTGGGCAAGGCGCATTTCTACGGACTCGGCATTGTCCCGAATTACAGAAAGGCGGTGAAGTGGTTCAAGACTGGAGCGGAGAAGGGCGATGCCGCATGTATGAGGCTGCTGGGTGAGTGCTATGCCCGGGGCAAGGGCGTGCTGAAAAATGAAAGGAAAGCCTATGAGTATTTCCGTCAGGCATACGAACTGAAGGAAAAAGGCAGTTTTTACTGGATGGGCCTTGCATATCGTTTCGGCAGTGCGGGATATGATAAAGACCCGGCCAAGGCGATGAAGATATGGAACGAAGGAGTGCCTGATTCCAGGTGTCTGTTTGAACTCGGCAAATGCTATTTCTGGGGAGAGGTGGTGCCTGAAGACCATGCCCTTGCATATGATTATATGAAAAAAGTCTCGGACCATGACAAGGACTTCGCGGATGATTACCTTTCTCCTGACAAGAAATCGCTCCGCACAAAAGCTGAGGTTGAGGCACTTATAAACTTCAAGGAATGAACATTTTCAATCCCGAACACGACCTGTGTCTTGCAAATGGCGACCCGAATTTCGTGCCGCCATTTTCTGCGTTGGAATTTGCGGAAGACTGCGCGGGGCTTACCAGATGGATAGACGAGGCAAAAGATGATGAAGTGATTCCATGGGGCTGGGACAGTCATCTGAAATGCAGGCTGCTGAAGCAGGGCATTGACGAGAAACTGCTGCCGTCCGATGCGGAACTGGAGACGATAAGGGAGTTGTCGAGAAGAGGCGTGGCATCGGAGGCGGAATCTTATGTCAGGAAAACATTGACAGAAGCGGAACTTGAATTTGTCCGGCCGGAGGGTGAAGTGGTGGAACTGTCTGATGTTGATGAAGTTATAAATACTGTCGGCAGATTTGGCGATGCGGTGCTGAAGGCTCCGCTGTCGGGCAGTGGAAAGGGACTGCGCTGGGCACGGGCGGATGAATTGACTGCCAGCGATTTGGGCTGGTGCCGGAACGTCATCTCCAGGCAGGGGAGCGTGACAGTAGAGCGCCGCCACAAGGTAGTCCAGGACTTCGCGATGCTGTTCCGTGTCAATGCGGACGGGACAGTGCTGTTCGAGGGGCTTTCCATGTTCTTCAATGACAACGGAATATACAAGGGCAATGTCCTGGCTTCGGATGATTATATTCTGAAGAAATGGAGCAGTTATGTGGACGAGGCATTGATCCTGAAAGTAAGGGCGGCATTGACAATGTTCCTGGCCGGGAAATTCTCTGGCAGATACTGCGGTTACGTCGGGGTGGACATGTTCGTCTATGAATCGGACGGCGGCTTCCGTCTGGCGCCATGTGTGGAGATGAACGTGAGGATGACGATGGGACTTCTTGCCCGCAGGGTTTTCGACAGAAGCGATTATGTATCAGGAGATTATGTCATGACGGTGGAGTATTCGCCGGCCGATGGCGAACTGTACCGGAAATATGCAGGAGAGGAAAACAAGACATTGACCCGGATCACTCCCTCAAGTCATTATGCTGTGGTCATCGGGTTTCGTGGATAGAATGATGCGGGTTATTTTTTGACGGTTGCCAAATGATTGCTAAATTAGCAGATTGGAAAAAAAGAAACAGTTATGCGTGAATTATATCTGACAAATACGCTTTCTCATAAGAAGGAGCTTTTCGTGCCTATTCATCCGGGTCATGTGGGTATGTATGTCTGCGGACCTACGGTTTACGGAGACGCTCACCTCGGCCATGCAAGACCGGGAGTCACATACGACGTGCTCTTCAAATTCCTCAAGCATCTCGGCTACAAGGTGCGCTATGTCCGCAATATCACGGATGTGGGCCATCTCGAGCACGATGCCGACGAGGGAGAGGACAAGATTGCAAAGAAAGCACGCCTGGAGCAGCTCGAACCTATGGAAGTGGTGCAGAGCTATACTCTCAGATATCATGAGGCGATGCGTCAGCTCAATGTTGCGCCGCCTTCCATCGAGCCGCGCGCTTCAGGCCACATCATCGAGCAGATAGAGACCGTGAAGAAGATACTCGATGCAGGATATGCCTACATAAGCAACGGGTCAGTGTATTTCGACGTGGAAAAATACAACAAGAAGTTCCATTACGGCATCCTGTCCGGCAGAACTCTTGAGGACACATTGGAGGGAACGCGAAACCTCGACGGACAGAGCGACAAACACGCTCCGTATGACTTTGCATTGTGGAAAAAGGCTGAACCTCAGCATATTATGAGGTGGCCTTCACCTTGGGGAGACGGCTTCCCTGGATGGCATTTGGAGTGCTCCGTGATGGGTGAGAAATATCTCGGCAGGGAGTTTGACATCCACGGAGGCGGAATGGATCTGATGTTCCCGCACCACGAGTGCGAAATCGCCCAGAATGAGGCCTCACGCGGAACTCAGGGCGTACACTACTGGGTGCACAACAATATGATCACCATCAACGGCCAGAAGATGGGCAAGTCATTGGGCAATTTCATCACGCTTCCTCAGCTTTTCGCCGGTGCACATGAGAAACTCGAGCAGGCATATTCGCCGATGACGGTGCGTTTCTTCATACTTCAGGCTCATTACCGCAGCACCCTCGACTTCTCTAACGAGGCCCTCCAGGCTGCCGAAAAAAGCTATCGCCGAGTGATGCAGGCCGCTCAGGACCTCCGCTCGATCGCCTCTGCCGCAGGAGTTCAGGTCAATGTCGCAGGCACGGAAGGTGACGCTGCCAATGCTCTGAAATACGGCGAGTTCCTCACGGACGTCGCTCCTGATACCTGCCCTGCCGACAGCGAGGCGGTAAAGGCTGTGTTCAATGGCGTGTATGACGCGCTGTGCGATGACTTGAATACCTCAGTTGCCCTTTCCCATATATTTGATGCAGTGAGACTTGTCAATACTGAGAAAGAGAAGAAGGGGACATTGACAAAAGGCGATATCGAGACATTACTCCGCCTTTTCGACGATATAGTTTACGGTGTGCTCGGTCTTGTCGATGAGTCCGGCGATTCCGGAAAGGCAGGCAAGACCATAGCCGGCCTTATGGATATGGTCATTGAGGAGCGTGCCAAGGCCAAGGCTGCCAAGGATTGGGCGACGAGCGACAGCATCCGCGACCATCTCAAGGCTCTCGGTATTGTGGTAAAAGATACCAAGGACGGTGTAGAGTGGACATTGGAGTAGGCCTATGAAACTTGTTTCGTGGAACGTGAACGGGCTGCGGGCCTGTGTAGGAAAGGGTTTTGAAGACTCTTTCAAGTCGCTTGACGCTGATGTGTTCTGTCTGCAGGAAACCAAGATGCAGGAGGGCCAGCTGAATCTCCAGTTCCCTGGTTATGAATCCTATTGGAATTACGCCGACAAGAAAGGCTACTCGGGTACGGCTATCTATACACGCGTGAAGCCACTGTCAGTGACGATGGATATGGGTATCGACCTGCACGACCACGAAGGACGTGTGATAGCGGCGGAATACGAGAAATTCTATCTCGTGTGCGTCTATGTGCCCAATTCCCAGGAAGAGCTCAAGCGCCTGGACTACAGGATGCAGTGGGAGGATGACTTCCGCGCTTATGTGACTGCCCTTGCGGAGAAGAAAAGCGTCGTGATCTGCGGTGACCTCAATGTCGCCCACGAGGAGATCGACCTGAAGAATCCTTCTTCCAACAGGCGCAATGCCGGATTTACCGATGAGGAGCGCGGCAAGTTCAATGAACTGCTCTCGGCAGGCTTCATCGACTCGTGGCGCATGCTGAATCCCGACACCGTGAAATATTCCTGGTGGTCATACCGCTTTCAGGCGCGTCAGCGCAATGCGGGATGGCGTATCGACTATTTCCTCGTTTCCGATTCGCTCAAGGACTCCGTCACGGGAGCTGAAATCCACAATGAAATCCTCGGCTCTGACCACTGTCCGGTAGAACTCGACCTAGCGTAGAGCACTCAGTCCTACAGCAGTGCGGCGAAAAGTCGTATCACCTTCTGGCTGAACTTCTGGTACCACGGACGCTGCTCCCATTCCTTCAGTTTCACCTCTTTAGAGGCCTCCATGTCCTTCAGGAAAATCGCTTTGTTCACCTTGGCGGCCGTTACGTCATAGATGTAGGCATTCAACTCGTAATCCAAGTTGAAACTTCTGAAGTCCATATTTGCGGAGCCGATTTCGGAAAGGTAGTCGTCACTCACGAAGGTCTTTGAATGGATGAATCTTCCGCTCCGCTCATATATCTTTATACCAGCCTCCAGGCATTCTGTGAAATACGACCTGTTGGCAGGCCCCATAAAGAACAGGTCGGCCTTCTTGGGCACCATGACCCTCACGTCCACACCGCTCAATGCCGCTGACTGAAGTGCCTGCAGCATCGGCTCAGGCGGAACGAAATACGGGGTCTGTATATAGATGTATTTCTTGGCATGCTGGACCGCCCATACGGCTCCCATGTGGATATTAGGCCATCTGGACTCCGGCTCGTCCGGAACAATCTGGATGAGCTTGTCCCTCCCTTTCAGTTTGAAATTCATGTCGAGACTCTGTATCGGAGCCTTTGCCAATGCTTCCGCAATGCCGTTGCCTTCGGTATCGTTCTCAGTGTCAATGTTCTCAGTGTCAATGCTCTTTTTGTCCGCCAGAGCCGCATCGGTATCTTCTGCATCTTTGCACATCGGGAAGTACTTTGAAAAATCATTGTCCACTTCACCGTCGGCAGTTATCCAAGAGTTGAGGAAACTGTATTGCAGGCCGGCCACAGCATTGCCCGTGATACGCATATGGGTGTCACGCCACCTTACGAAGTAGTCGTCACTTATGTTCATGCCTCCGGTGTAGCCGATCTTGCCGTCGATTACCACGATTTTCCTGTGGTCACGATAGTTCAGCTGGGTCACGAGGTTCACCAGCGGCCATCTCGGTTTGGTGAACTTCTCCACCTCCACGCCGGCCTCTTTCATTTCGTTGTAGTACTTCGGACGGATGACGATGTTGGCGATATTCTCGTGTATGAATCTGACTTTCACGCCTTCACGAGCCTTCTGCATCAGCATTTCCTTGATCTGCTTGCTGCCCTGGTCCTGGCGGAAATAGAAATACTCCATGTGTATGGATTCCTTGGCATTCTTAAGGTCTTCCATCAGGAGTTCGAATTTCCTGTGCCCGGAAGTGATGATTTCCAGGCCGTTGCCGTCAGTCACGCAAGTGGAGCCGTCGCACGACAGAAGCTTGGTGAGCGTCTTGTAGTCACGTTTTACGAGATTGTCCTTCTCATGTCCGAAAAGCAGTCTGAAGACCTTGTCATTGGCCTTTGTCCCGAAAACCTCAATGAATTTCTTGTGTTTCTTCTTGAAATACCACGAGTGGCGGAAATTGATGCCGACCATAAAATAGAGAAGCAGTCCGACTATCGGCAAAATGGTGATAATCAGAAGCCAGGCGATTTTTTTTGCTGAGTCACCGTTATCGAATATGATGACGATGATGGTACCCGTTATCAGCAGGGCCAGCAAGACGGAGAAAACGATGGACATGAGTGACATTGTCAATGTTAATAGACGAGAATGTATAATAATGCTGCCACAACGCAGCCGGCCATAGGACCAACTACCGGTACCCAGCTGTAGCCCCATCCGCTGTCACGCTTGCCCTTGATCGGGAGAATGGCGTGCGCGATACGTGGACCGAGGTCCCTGGCAGGGTTCATCGCATATCCGGTAGTACCTCCAAGGGACATGCCCAGAGCCATGATCACGCAGGTCACAGGGAATGCCCCGATGCCGCCCACAGTGATTGCAGCCCCGTTGTATGCAGCCGTGTTTCCGCTGGTCCCGAGTGCAAGAATGAGGAACACGAGCAGGCAGGTGGCGATAGTCTCGCTGAGGAAATTGATGCTCTTGTGCTCTATTGCAGGCATTGTGCAGAATGTCCCTAAAATACCGTCAGGATTTTGCCACGATGCCTTGTAATGGTCACAATAGAATACGTAAACCAGCATTGCGCCGACAAATCCGCCGAGCATCTGGGCTGCTATGTACGGAAGGACTGCATTCCATGCGAAATTGCCGGCAATGGCGAGTCCGAGTGTGACTGCCGGATTCAGGTGTGCGCCTGAATACGGGCCTGCGATGAATACGCCGCACATTACTGCGAAGCCCCAGGCCAATGAGATCACGACCCATCCTGCTCCCTTCGATTTGGATTTTTCCAAGGTGCATCCTGCGCAGACACCGTCTCCGAGGAGTACAAGTACAAGTGTTCCGATAAATTCGAATACACATTTAGTGAATAGCGTCAGTTCCATTATGATGTGAATTTTTATTGTCCTTTACCTGAAAGTGTTCTCCTGATGGCATCTGCCCAGCCTTCTTTTGCGAGGAGCACCTTTTCCGCAGGTGCAAGCGGCTCGAATTCCTTGTCTGCTTTCCACTGCTTCCTGATGTCGTCGAGCGAATCCCAGTAGCCGGTTGCAAGGCCGGCGAGGTAGCAGGCTCCCATGGCTGTAGTCTCCGTAACTCTTGGCCTGATGACCTTGCAGCCGAGGATGTCAGCTTGGAACTGCATCATGAGGTTGTTGCGGGATGCTCCGCCATCGACTTTGAGTTCTTTCAGCCTGATGCCGGAATCTTTCTGCATTGCATTGACGATATCCATGGTCTCGAAGGCGATTCCCTCCAATGCTGCACGTGCGATGTGAGCGGCGGTAGTGCCTCGCGTCAGTCCGCAGATGGTGCCTTTCGCGTACTGGTCCCAGTATGGGGCGCCGAGTCCGGTCAATGCCGGCACGAAATATACTCCTCCATTGTCCGGAACGGTCATTGCCAGACTCTCGATCTCCGAAGAGGACTTTATGATGCCGAGCCCGTCTCTAAGCCATTGGACAGCAGAGCCTCCGACGAAGATGCTGCCTTCGAGGGCGTAGTTTACCTTGTCGCCGATTTTCCATGCGATGGTGGTCAGCAGATTGTGGGATGACAGGATAGGCTTTTCTCCGCTGTTCATAAGCAGGAAACATCCTGTTCCGTATGTGTTCTTCACCGAACCCGGGGTTGTGCACATCTGTCCGAACAATGCCGCCTGCTGGTCGCCTGCGATACCTGCGATAGGCACTTTGTGTGCGAAAATCGTGGTCTTGGTGTGGCCGTAGATCTCTGAAGATGAACGTACTTCAGGCATCATTGATACCGGGATTCCGAAAAGCTTGAGCAAGTCTTCGTCCCATTGCAGAGTGTGGATGTTGAAAAGCATTGTCCTGGAGGCATTGCTGACATCTGTCACATGCACTTCGCCTCTGGTTAGATTCCAGATGAGCCATGTGTCCACTGTTCCGAATCTGAGCTTGCCCGCTTCAGCTTTCGCTCTTGCGCCAGGCACGTTTTCCAGTATCCAGCGGATTTTCGTGGCGCTGAAGTAAGCGTCAATGATAAGGCCGGTCTTCTCCCTGATGTACTGCACCAGGTTCTGTGCTTTCAGACCGTCACAATATTCTGAGGTCCTTCTGTCCTGCCATACGATCGCGTTGTGCACCGGCTCGCCTGTCTCTGCATCCCACACGATGG
>OKSN01001204.1_pt1 | contig 14031 bp, 9 predicted proteins | sample 1606191 | NCBI WGS metagenome assembly OKSN01 (sample SAMEA3879535, study PRJEB24766) | human gut metagenome | biome: human-associated habitat; feature: feces | place: USA | collected 1985/1987
GTTCTTTGATGACGAGATAGACACAATGCGCACATACGACGCAGTATCTCAGCGCTCGATAGAGAACATAGACCGCTGCGTCATCCCCCCGGCAACGGAGATGCCCCTTACGAAGGAAGCACGCACGCGCGGCATGCGTGCGCTGCGCAAAACCGAGGGCATGAAGGAAGAATACGACCGGCTTTCCGAAGGCGGCATACCCCTTGGGCTTGAAATGCTGATGCCCCTTTTTTACCCGGAGGCGTTCATTACCGATTATCTGCCCGAAGGCGCAATAATATTGATAGACGAGCCGCAGCGCGTTGAGGAAAGCGCAAAGCTTGCCTTCACAACGCATCTTGACAGGGTTGGGTCATATATCCATGAAGGCACGGCGCTGCCCGAGCAGGCGGAGCTTATATGCCAGCCCTCGCACATATTGCAGAGCCTTGACACGCCATATACGGCCATGCTTTTCGCCCTTACGCGGACATACGGACTGATAAAGCCCAAATGCCTTTTCCGCTTTGAAACGCGGCCGATGGCGAAATACATAGGCAACACGCCAGCCCTTGCCGCGGACATTGAAGGCTGGAAACGCGGCGGCAGCACCGTTATGATATACGCGGGCGCGCACGCAAAGCGCATAGGCGATATGCTGGGCGATGAAGGCGTTACTATAGGCATTGCCGAAGCCCTTACGCGGGACATCATAAGCGGGGAGCAGCTTATTGTGGGCCAAAGCATAGCGCGCGGCTTTGAATACCCTGAGCTCAGGCTTGCGGTAATAAGCGAATGCGAGCTATACGGCACGGAATCGCGCCGCAGTGCGTCATCCTCCAAGAAGAAGCCCAAATTGGCCTTCAGCGAGCTTAGCGTGGGCGATTTGGTCGTGCATGAGCTGCACGGTATAGGCCGCTTCGTGGGCGTTGTAACGCTTCAGGTGGCGGGCGTATCGCGGGACTATCTGCACCTTGTTTACGCGGGCGGGGATAAGCTTTACGTGCCTACGGATCAGCTCGACCGCGTGCAGAAATACATTGGCGGGGACGAAACCACCGCCCATCTTTCCCACCTTGGCACGGGGGAATGGCAGCGCACGGTAAACAAAACGCGGGAAAGCGTTAAAAAGCTGGCGTTCGATTTGGTAAAGCTTTACGGCGACAGGCTGCACAGGAAGGGCCATGCCTTCCCGCCTGACACGGCGTGGCAGAAGCGGCTGGAGGAAAGCTTCCCCTATCAGGAAACGCCGGACCAGCTTACGAGCATTGCCGAAATAAAGAAGGACATGGAAAGCGACCGCGTTATGGATAGGCTGCTTTGCGGGGACGTGGGCTACGGAAAGACGGAAGTCGCCCTCCGCGCCGCGTTCAAGGCCGTGACGGACAGCAAGCAGGTTGCCTTCCTTGTGCCAACGACAATACTTGCGCAGCAGCATTATAACACCCTTGCCGCCCGCTTTTCGGGCTTCCCCGTTAACGTTGCGCTGCTTTCGCGGTTCAATACCCCTTCAGAGGAGGCACGGGTGATAGACGGGCTTAAAAAGGGCACGATAGACGTTGTTGTCGGCACGCACAAGTTGCTTTCAAAATCCGTGCAGTTCAAGGACCTTGGCCTTCTTATAATAGACGAGGAGCAGCGCTTCGGCGTTGGCCACAAGGAGCAGATAAAGGAAATGCGCAAGGATATAGACGCGCTCACCCTTTCCGCAACGCCTATACCAAGGACGCTGCATATGTCCATGACGGGCATACGCGATATGTCAGTCATCGAAACCCCGCCGGAGCAGCGCTACCCCGTGCAGACATACGTTATGGAATACAGCGAGGCTGTTGCGCGGGAGGCCATAATGAAAGAGCTCGGCCGCGGGGGGCAGGTGTTCTTCGTTTACAATAACGTGCGCGGCATGGAAACGTTTGCGGAAAAGCTGAAGCAGCTTGTACCGGAGGCGCGCATAGCCTATGCCCACGGGCAGATGGGCGAACGGCAGCTTGAGCGCACGATGCTGGACTTTATGGAGCAGCAATACGACGTTCTGCTTTGCTCCACAATAATAGAAAGCGGGCTTGATATACCCAACGTAAACACCATTATAATATACGATGCGGACAAAATGGGCCTTGCCCAGCTTTATCAGCTGCGCGGCAGGGTAGGCCGGGGCGCGCGGCTTGGCTATGCATACCTAACGTTTATGCGGGACAAGGTTTTGAGCGACATTGCCGAAAAACGCCTGAGCGCCATACGCGAATTTACCCAATTCGGCGCGGGCTTCAAAATAGCAATGCGGGACCTTGAAATACGCGGCGCGGGCAACCTGCTGGGGCCGGAGCAGCACGGGCATATGGCAGCCGTGGGCTACGACCTTTACTGCAAAATTGTTGAAGGCGCGGTGAAGGAAGCCAAGGGCGAAAAGGAGCCGGTAAAGATAGACACGGTTGTGGATATCCCCGTCCCCGCCAGCATATCCACGCATTATATTCCGCGCGAATCGGAGCGGCTTTCCATGTACAAGCGCATAGCGCTGATAGAAACGCGGGACGATCTTTACGACGTGCAGGATGAGCTTATAGACCGCTACGGCGACATTCCGGAGGACACGGCGAATTTGCTCAACATTGCCCTTATAAAGGCGGACTGCTCCCGCGCGGGCGTTACGCAGCTGAGGATACGGGATAAGGAGGTGCGCTTCGTGTTCGATAAGCAGGCGCCCATAGACGGGGCAAAGCTTATTGCCGCCGCGGGCAACATAGCGGGCGCGCGCATGACCTTCGGCGATACGCCGAGCATGGTTATAAGCCGCCCCAAGAGCGACGCCGCCGCGCTCTACGCCATGCTGCCACAGTTTGTTTACATGCTTGCCGATTGCCTAAGCGCAAATTGATGCTATAATACATAATACTGACTTGCGCAGCCATTGCTGCACATGATATGGAAGGAGAAAACGATTTGAATACCAAGAAGCTTATTGCCCTGCTGCTGTGCGCCGCTATGGCCGCAAGCATACTGTGCGCATGCCAGCTGAGCGACACCGATACCCCCAGCGGCACCGCTGAGCCCACAGACTCCGCCGCGCCCGCATCCACCGCCCGAAGCTCACGCTCACGGCCCTGCACGTGCGCATGGCCAACATCGACTACGAACAGCGCAGAGCTTGACCTGACTGCCGCGGTAGCCAAAATAAACGGCGAAACCGTGCTTACGCTCGCCGATGTTAAGACCATGTTCGATATGTACGTTGAGTATTTTGCCAACTATGGTTACGACGTGATAAGCGATCAGGCCACGCTTGAGGAGTTTCAGGACGACCTTATCAACCTTATGGTTCAGGACAAGGTTATAGAGGCCAAGGCGCGCGAGCTGGGCTACGCCAACTTTACCGATGAGCAGAAGGCGGAGCTTGAAAGCCGCATTGCCGAAAAGATAGACGGGCTCAATTCCTATTACCGCGACATAGCCGAACAGGAAGCCGAAACGGACGAAAGCGTGAACGTGGACGAAAGGATGAACGAGCTTATACTCGAAGAAGCCATTGCCAACATGGGCGATGAGAACGCCACCTATGAATCCTACTGCGCAAAGCTGAGCGAGGACGTGGAGGTTGAATACCTTGTCGAGCTTATGCGGAACGACCTGACCAAGGACGCCGCTGCGGACGAGGCGGACATTGAGGAGCAGTTCAACACCAACTCCATGACCGATATGGACACATATAATAACAATCCCGAGTACTACAAGGACGATGAGGACGCCTACGAAGCAAGCCAGGAAGGCGTTCCCCCGCTCTATGTTCCTAAGGATTACCACAGGATATATGATATCTACGTTGCCTACGAAGGCGACATTCCGCAGGAATGCACCGATGCTAACACCGCAATGAACAATCTCAAGACCGAGTATTGCACCCTCGCCTTTGACGATGCAATAAACGGCACAAGCACCAACGCCGCACGCATAGCGGAAATAATAAGCGAATACAAGGCCAAGCAGGCCGAATACGACAAGTATTACGCCGAATACACCGCCAGCGCCTATGAAAAGATAAACGCTGCCTACGCGCGCCTTGAAGCGGGCGAGGATTTCAAGGCCGTTATGGCCGACGTGACGGAGAATACCGACTTTACGGAGATTGATGCTTACGCGGACGGTATGCTCATATCCAATTCCTACACTTCCTCTTCCGATTGGTCATCGGCCGTTAAGGATGCCTTTGCCAAGCTTTCCCTTGGCCAGTACAGCCAGGTGTTCGAGGACACCAACGGGCTGCACATAATCTATTACGTCAGCGACGAAAAGGCCGGCTCCAAGACCCTTGACGAGGTACACGACGCCATAGCCGCCACCCTCACCGCCGACAAGAAGGACGAGGTTTGGAACGCGCTTATCGAAGAATGGCTCAACGATGGCTCCGTGGAGCTGGTGACCGAGGTTTACCGCCAGCTCGGCAAATAAATAAACACAGCATGTATTATGCGGGGACGGATTACCGTCCCCCTTTGTTTTGTTACTTACCGCAACCCCTCAGTCAAATAAACACAAAAAACAGGGACGCATAGCATCCCCATATCCTTATAATTTCTCATGCTCACACGCCATTAGGCGTATTTCACATGGCGGAAGCAATATTTCACTGCGCCTAAGCGCAATTTCACTACGGGCGTAAGCCCATTATTGTCGGTATATGCCAAATCTCCTCCGCGTATTCCTTCAGCGCGCGGTCGGAAGAGAACTTGCCCGCGCCTGCGGTGTTCATAAGGCACTTGCGTCCGAAGGCCGTGCGGTCGCGGTAGTCGCGGTTGGCGCGCAGCTTCGCCTCCATGTAGGAGGGCATATCCAGCAGCAGATAGTATTGGTCTGGCGTATGCCATGCCGCGCCGTACAGCAGCGAATCATAAAGCTCCTTGAAGCCGCCCATGCCGCCGTCCGTAAACGTGCCGTTCACCAGCGTGTCCAGCGCGCGCTTTATGCGGGGGTTGGATTCGTATATGCCCTTCGGGTCGTAGGAGGAGCGTATTTTTGCAATATCCTCCACCGTTGCGCCGAATATATAGTTGTTCTCAAGCCCGGCCTGCTCGGCAATTTCTATGTTCGCCCCGTCGTATGTGCCAAGCGTTACCGCGCCGTTGAGCATCAGCTTCATGTTGCCCGTGCCGCTGGCCTCCGTTCCGGCGGGGGATATCTGCTCCGATATATCCGCCGCGGGTATTATCATTTCCGCATAGGAGCAGTTGTAGTTCTGCACGAACACAACGCGCATAACGTCCTTCATGGCGGGGTCTGAATTGACCATGTTGGCAATTTCGTTTATGAACTTTATAATGTTCTTCGCCCGTATGTAGCCCGGCGCGGCCTTTGCGCCGAATATGAACGCCGTGGGGGTGAAATCCGTAAGTGTGCCATCCTTTATGGAATAGTATATATCCAGTATGGAGAACGCGTTCATAAGCTGCCGCTTGTATTCATGCAGCCGCTTCACCTGCACGTCGTAAACAAAGTCCGTTGGCAGCAGCACGCCCTCCTTTTCGCTTATAACGGAAGAAAGCCTGCGCTTATTCTTGGCCTTTATTTCGTTGAAGTGGGCTATAGTGTCGTCATCTATATGCTCCTTCAGCTTGCTTATCTGGCTAAGGTCGGCAATGAAGTCGTAAGACCCCGTCTTTTCGGCAATCAGCGCCGCGTATTCGGGATTGCACAGGCCAAGGAAACGCCGCGGGGTTATGCCGTTGGTCTTGTTCTGGAAGCGTTCGGGATAGAGCGCGTACCAGTCGCGGAACAAATCGTTTTTCAGTATGTCCGTATGTATCTTGGCAACGCCGTTCACCGCGCTTGAAACATAAACCGCCAAGCGGGCCATGTGTATGGTGCCGTTGTCTATTATCTGCATACGGCTGCGCATTTCGTCGCTTGCGCCGCGGGCGCGCAGCTCGTCGTTAAGCCGGTCGTTTATGCGGTAAATTATGCCCGTCAGCTCCGGCACAACGCTCGAAAACAGCCCCTCGTCCCAGCGCTCCAGCGCCTCGCTCATAACGGTATGGTTGGTGTAGTTAAAGGTTTTGCGCGCGGTCTCAAACGCCGCGTTGAAGTCCATTCCTTCAAGCATCATAAGCCTTATCAGCTCCGGTATGCTCACCACGGGGTGCGTATCGTTAAGCTGAATGGAGCAATGCGAGGCAAACATGCTCATGTCCGTGCCGCGGGTGCGCTTATAGCGGCGCACAATGTCCTGCAGGCTGGCGCTTGAAAGGAAATACTGCTGCTTTAGCCTAAGCCGCTTGCCTGCGTATGTGCTGTCGTTTGGGTAAAGCACGCGGGTAATATCCTCCACCATGTTCTTTTCCCGCACGGCAAGGGCATATTCCTGCTCGTTGAACAGATTGAAGTCGAATTCCTCTATCGGTTCGCTCTGCCACAGGCGTAGCGTGCCGCTGTGCGCCGTGTTGTAGCCGAAAACGGGCATATCGTACGGCACGGCAAGCACCTTCTGGTCCGCAAATTCAACGGTAACGGTTTTGTCGTCCCTGCGCTTGCTCCATGGGTCGCCGTATTTAAGCCAGTCGTCCGCCTTCTCCACCTGGAACCCGTCAACAAAAGTCTGCTTGAACAGACCGAATTTATATCTCAGCCCGTAGCCTTCAAGCGGTATGCCCAGCGTGGCCGCGCTGTCCAAATAGCAGGCCGCAAGCCTGCCCAGTCCGCCGTTGCCGAGCGCCGCATCGTCAATTTCCTCCATTGCGGAAATGTCCGCTCCCCTTTCGCGGAGGAGTGTGCGCATTTCGTCCAGTATCCCCAAGTTGTACAGGTTTGAAAATACCGACCTGCCCATCAAATATTCCGCGCTGAAATAATATGCCCTGCGCACGCGCTCATGCGCGCGGCGGCTTTCGCGGCAGTCCTTCGCGGTAACGGCCATAACGGCCTCCGCCAGCGCGTTATGCAGCTGCACCGTTGAAGCTTCGTGCAGCTCTATCTGATAATCCGCACTGAGGCGCTCCTCCATGCGTTTTACAATCTCGTTGCAATCAATACGGCTCATAGGCCCTCCGTTTTGATAAAAAATTATATCAGCATATATCATACCACAAAGCGACATATGCCGCAAATGTTTTCGCATGGCCTTGACTAAGGGGCGGGTTTACAGGATAATAATGCTAAGTATTTTTCCCGGAGGATACATGCCCATGAACGCGCCCACAGCAGCCGCAAGCGAAGCGTTTTGCGAACTTGTGCGCACATATAATGCCTGCATGCAGAAAACGCTGAGCAAATACGGCCTTTACCCCGGCCAGCCGCAGGTGCTTTTTGCCATAAACCGGCTGGGCGCGCCCACGCAGATCGAGCTTGCTTCCCAGCTTGGCGTTACAAAGGCCAGCGCGGGCGTGTCGCTGCGCAGGCTTGAGGCGGCGGGCTTCGTTAAGCGCGTGCGGGATAAGCTTGATACCCGCTGCGTAAGAATCCGGCTTACCCAGAAGGGCGCTGATTACGCCCGCTGGTGCGATATTGACTTCGAAATGATATACACCACCATGATGGAAACATTCTCCGCAGAGGAGCGGGACGAGGCGCTGAGCATACTGAACGAAATGAACAAAAGCCTTACCGGATTGAAGGAAAGGCTGGACGGATAGGCATAAGCTGGCAATTTTGCCCGTTTTTCGCAATTTTTACATATCATATTTAATAGCGGTGTTGACAAAACTGAACAAAGGTAGTATATTACATATGAAATCATACTGCATTGGTAGGAATTGAGGTGACGCGGTAATGTTCTTCTCCACAAAAGGGCGCTATGGATTAAAGGCCATGGTAGATCTTGCCATTGAATACGGCAACGGCCCGGTAAGCGCGCTGAGCCTTGCGCAGAGGCAGGACATAAGTACGTCCTATCTTGAGCAAATGATAAGCCAGCTTAAAAAAGCGGGGCTTATAATCGGCTCCCGCGGGGCATACGGCGGTTATGAGCTTAGCCGCGCGCCGGAGGATATATACGTAGGCACGGTGCTAAGGGTGCTTGAAGGGGACACGGATTTGGTAAGCTGTGTAGGCACGGAAAACGCCGCCTGCATCAATGCGTGCAGCTGCTCCGCCCGCCCGCTTTGGCTCAAGCTTCAGGGTCGCATAAACGAGGTGCTGTTTTCCACCACCCTTGCGGACATGGCGGAGGATTATAAAAGCCAGCTTGAACGCTGCGGCAAGGGCGACGAATACCATATTCCAATGGTGCGCAGGCCCGCGCCGAAAGGCTCCTACACCAAGCGCAGAACAATAAATATGGATAAATTTTATGCAGATCAGGAGACAGAGGACAAATGAGAAAGGTTTATCTTGACAATGCGGCCACAACGGCCCTTTCCCCAAAGGTGCTTGAAAAGATGATGCCGTACCTTACGGACATATACGGCAATGCATCAAGCCCGCACTCCTTCGGCCAGACCGCCCGCATAGGCGTCGAGCATGCACGTGAGCAGGTGGCCCGCGCCATAAATGCCGACCCGAGCGAAATAGTATTCACCGGCTGCGGCACCGAAAGCGACAATACCGTGCTTTTCGGCGTTGCGGAAAGATATGCCAAGAAGGGCGACCATATAATCACCACCAATGTGGAGCACCACGCAATACTGCATAGCTGCGCCGCGCTTGAGAAAAAGGGCATAAAGGTGACCTACCTGCCCGTTGATAAGGACGGCCTTGTCACCCCGGAGCAGGTTCGCGATGCCATTACCGACAAAACCATTCTTGTAAGCGTAATGTTCGCCAATAACGAAGTGGGTACCATAATGCCCATTCCGGAAATTGCCGCCGTGTGCCATGAAAAGGGCGTACTGTTCCATACGGACGCCGTGCAGGCAGCGGGTCATATCCCCATTGACGTTAAGGCAATGGGCATAGATATGCTATCCATCTCCGGCCATAAGTTCCACGGCCCCAAGGGCGTTGGCGTGCTGTATGAGCGCAAGGGAATACGCCTGCCCAGCTACATAATAGGCGGAGAGCAGGAAAAAGGCCGCCGCGCCGGTACCGAGAACGTTGCCGGTATAGTTGGCCTTGGCGAGGCGCTTGAGCTTGCCGTTACCAACATGAGCGAAACCTCCGCCCGCATGACAAGGATGCGCGACAGGCTGATAGAGGGCATAGAGGCCACCATTCCCGAAGTTAAGCTGAACGGGCACAGGACAAAGCGCCTGCCCAACAACGTGAACTTCTCCATTAAATATATCGAAGGCGAAAGCATACTGCTTATGCTGGACATGGCCGGCATAGCGGCCTCCAGCGGCTCCGCCTGCACCAGCGGCAGCCTTGACCCGTCCCATGTGCTGCTGGCGCTGGGTCTTACGCATGAGGTTGCGCACGGCTCCGTCCGCATGACGTTGGGCGACGACACCACCGATGAAGATATCGATTACGTGCTTGAAACGCTGCCCAAGGTGGCGCACAGGCTCAGGGCGATGAGTCCCATCAGCCCCATAGACTAAAATAAGCTAAAACGGAAGGAGAAAATATAGATATGTATACCGAAAAGGTTCTGGACCATTTTGAGCATCCCCGCAACGTGGGCGCATTGGATGATGCAAACGGCGTAGGCATGGTTGGCAACGCCAAGTGCGGCGACATAATGCAGATGTTCCTCAAGGTAAATGACGACGGCATCATCGAGGACGTGGGCTTCAAAACCTTCGGCTGCGGCGCGGCCATAGCCACCAGCTCCATGGCTACGGAGCTGATAAAGGGCAAAAGCATAGAAGAAGCGCTCCAGCTTTCAAATTCCGCCGTTGTGGAGGCGCTGGAAGGTCTGCCCCCGCAGAAGATACACTGTTCCGTGCTTGCCGAAGAAGCCGTCCGCGCGGCCATAGCGGACTACTACCGCAAGAAGGGCATGGAGGACAAGGCCAAGGAAGTTGAAAACACCAAATGCTCCTGCGAGCATGAAGAGCCGCACGAGCACTGAAAGCCATAAGTACCAAAAACTCCCCCTGTGGGGAGTTTTTTTGTGCTACCACCATCCCAAAGCTATCCCCGTTTACGGGGAAAGTGGACACGAACGGAGTGAGTGTCTGAAAGGGGAACGGCTCGAAGATGCCAAGCTATCTTGCTGTTCCCCCTCAGACAATCCGCCTTACGGCGTATTGCCAGCTCCCCCGCATGCGGTGGCGCCTTTTGAGGTTGGCCATAAAAAATCTTAGCCTCGCTCCCCCATCTTCTTCGCCAGATTTTCCCTTGAAAAATTCTGTCCAAATTACAAAAGCTAAATAAAAAGTGCGAAAGGAGATAAGGGGCATGAAAACTGTAGCTTTTGCGGCGGGCTTGGCCGCCGGCATGGCGGTAGCGGCCGCGGCCGTGTGCGCAATGTATCCGGACGTATCCAGGCGAGCCGTCCGCGATTCAAAAAGGATGATAAAAACCGGCAAGCGCGCCATTGACCGCATGTGCAATTGGTAAGCTGAACGCAAACGGGACGCATGGATAACCCCTGCGCCCCGCTTTTTATTCAATCTCAAGGTTTGGCGGAATATCAAATTCCTTTGGTGTGCTTGCTCCGCTCTTCTTCCGCTGGCGCACACATTCGCTCAACAGATATTCAATCTGGCCGTTTACCGATCTGAAATCATCTTCCGCCCATTGTGCTATCGCGGCATATAGCTTGGGTGATAATCTAAGCGGTATCTGTTTTTTTGCGTTATCTGCCGCCATATGTCAATACAAGCTGCCGCTGTTAACAATAGGCTGCGCATCACGATTGCCGCAAAGAACAACAAGCAGGTTTGATACCATTGCCGCCTTGCGTTCGTCATCAAGCCGCACAACATTGTTTTCGCTCAGCCGCTCAAGCGCCATCTCAACCATTCCCACCGCGCCGTCAACTATCATTTTGCGGGCGTCTATTATTGCCGACGCCTGCTGGCGCTGCAGCATCACCGCCGCAATTTCCGGAGCATAGGCAAGATATGTTATGCGCGCTTCTATTATTTCAAGCCCCGCGTCCGCTACCTTCTGCTGAATTTCATCGCGTATGCGGTTGGCTACAACCTCGCTGGAGCCGCGCAGACTGCCTTCGTCCGCTATGCCGTCGCCCGTGGTGTCAACATTTGGCGCAACGTCGTAAGGATAAATGCGCACTATGTTCCTCAATGCGCTGTCGCATTGCAGCGAAAGGTATTCCTTATAATTATCCACGTTGAAAACAGCCTTCGCCGTGTCCACAACGCGCCACATTACCGCTATGCCTATTTCAACAGGATTGCCAAGGCAGTCATTTATTTTCTGACGGTTATTGTTAAGCGTCATAATCTTGAGTGATATCCGCTTGCTCGGTATTTCGGCGTTTGCCGTCGCCATCTCCGCCGTGTTTATAAGCACCTGCTTGCTCCCGGCTCCGTTAACGTCCCCGCTCTGGCTCAGCTTTGTTTTTGCGGCAGGATTTACCGCAGTGCAGAATGGGTTAACAAAGTAAAACCCTGCCTCTCTTATCGTTCCTATATATTTACCGAAAAGCGTAAGCACAAGCGCTTCCTGCGGTTTAAGCACCTTCAGCCCCAAAAACAGCATCCAACCCAAGCATACCCAAAGTATGCCTATAACGTAAAGCAGTGTTATATCGTATATCGCGCCGAATACAATAAGCGCTATTGATACAAAATACAGCAATACGCTTACAAGAAGCATAAGCATACCGTTTTTCTTGTTTGATAGAATCTTTTCCTGCATAATAAAACGCCTCCTTCATGATATTATTATGATATCATTTTGGAAGCATTTGTCAATGGCATTTTTACAGCCTTATTATTTCGTATACCGTAAGCGTGTCCCCGTTCACCTTAAAGCGTACATCAAATCCGGCGTATTCAAAGCCGAACGGCGTATCCGGCTCCGTAATGTATGCCGGCCTTGGGTCCTGCGAAAGGGACTCCGTCAGCGCGTCGCGTTTACTTTGGGGTATCATGGCCATAAGCTCGTCTGGAATTTCAACCTTCAGCGCATAACTCAGCCGCTCCCCGGCGAAGCCGTTCTTCGCATCGGGATGGCTGTCCGTAAATGAAAGATATGGCTTGATATCGTATATAGGCGTGCCGTCCATAAGATCCGCACCCGATACTATAAGCACCGTGCCAAGGTTCGGCCGCTTCTCTATCCCTTCAAGCTTTACAGAGGAAAGCCCTATCGGGTTCGGCCTGTACGGCGAGCGCGTGGCAAACACGCCCATGCGCTTGTTCCCGCCAAGGCGCGGCGGCTTCACCATTGGCGACCAACGCTCCGCCTTTACCTCGCTGAAGCCCCATATGAGCCATATATGCGAATAGCCGTCCAGCCCGCGCAGGGCGTTTTCGTCGCGGTATTCGCTTTCGAATACTATTGTTGAAAGCTGCGCCGCCGCAAGCCCGCTTTGGCGCGGTATGCCGAACTTTGTTGTAAAATCGCTCCTGATGGTGGCAATCGTCTTTAATGCGTCCATAATTTAACATAAAAGGACTCCTCCTCTTGCGTGGGGGAATCCTTACGTCCCGTGTTTATCTGTTCTCTATTGCTTCGCGCGCCTTATCCGGATAGTTGGTTATAACGGCCTCTATGCCTGCGGACGCCAAATCGCATACCACCTGCTCGTCGTTGCAGGTCCAGGGATGTATCTCAACTCCCGCCTTTTTGCAGCCTTCTATCAGCCCCGGGCAGCCCAGCGCCGCCAAATAATGCGGATGTATCGCGTCCGCATGCAGATAGTTTGCGTATACCCACGGGTCTACCATGGCTTCGGAATAAAGCAGGCCTATCTTCGCCTTGGGGTCAACCTCCCTCAGCTTCATCAAAACGTAATGGTTGAAGGAGGAATAGATTATCCTGCCCTGCATACCCATTTCGCGCTCAAGCTCTATAACCTTATCCCAAATGCCGTAGTATATAACCACGTCGCACTTTATTTCAACGTTTATGGTAAGGTTCGTGTTCTTCAGCAGCCCGTACACCTCTTTAAGCGTAGGGATGCGCACGTCCTTATAGCCCGGCATGCCGTTTGAAAAGTCCAGCTTTTTAAGCTCCTGGCAGGTCATGTCCACCACGCGGCCCATGCCGTTTGACGTGCGGTCAACGGTTTCGTCGTGAATGACCATCAGCTTGCCGTCGCTGCTCAGATGCACGTCCAGCTCAACGCCGTCCGCCTTCTGCTCCACGGCCAGCTTAAACGCAGGAATCGTGTTTTCCGGCGCATAGCCGCTGGCGCCCCTGTGCGCCCAGACTTTGGTTGCCATATATTCATACCCTCCTTGTTTTGTTTATGCGTTTATAAGTGATGCAAACGTGCTTACGGCGTATTCAACATCCTTGGTAGAAACATCGTTATTGGTAACGAAGCGGAATTCGCCAAGCTCTTCGGGGTTTATAAGTATGCCCTTCTCCTTCATAAGCTCGGGCAGCCTGCTTTTCTCCGCCGCGTCCCATTCCACCTTAAAGAATACCATATTTATCTGCACCGCGTCCATATCAACGCTTACGCCGTCAATTTTATTGAGCAGCTCCGCCATATGCCTTGCGTTGCGGTGGTCCTCATCAAGCCGCTTTGTCATGTCCTTTAGCGCTATTATGCCCGCCGCGCCCAGTATGCCGCACTGCCGCATGCCGCCGCCGAGCATTTTTCTGCATTTCCTTGCGCGCTCTATTGTGGCCTTAGGCCCCGCCAACACCGCGCCAACGGGGGCGCACAGGCCCTTGGACAGGCAGCAGGACACCGTGTCTGCATATTTGGTTATTTCCTTCACGTCAACGCCCAGCGCCGTTGCGGCGTTGAATACGCGCGCCCCGTCAAGATGAATGGGCAGGGAATGCGCGTCCGCAATCTTTCGTATTTCCGCCATTGTTTCAAGCGGTACCACGCGGCCGTTCGCCAGCGCGTTTTCAAGGCATATAAGCGTTGTAGGCGGTTCGTGTATATCGTTTGGCCTTATGCGCGCGGCTATCATCTCCGGCACGGGTATGCAGTTCGGGTAGTCAATCTGCCTTATGCTCACGCCGCTGAGCACCGCCGCCGCGCCCACTTCGTGCATAACTATGTGGCTTTCCGCGCCGGCGATTATT
>OKSN01001210.1_pt1 | contig 13959 bp, 9 predicted proteins | sample 1606191 | NCBI WGS metagenome assembly OKSN01 (sample SAMEA3879535, study PRJEB24766) | human gut metagenome | biome: human-associated habitat; feature: feces | place: USA | collected 1985/1987
CCCCTGTAATGCGGAAGGACTGCACACACCGGGGGATTTATCGACAAGCAGAAAGCACCGCCTCAGCGGTGCTTTCTTGTATGTACCTTTACGCGTCGATACCGCGGCTGGTGAGATACTTCTTGACCATCAACGCTACCTTGAACGTGATGGCGTCGTCGAACTCCCGCAGGTCGAGACCGGTCAGCTTCTTGATCTTCTCCAGACGGTACACCAGCGTGTTCCGGTGGACAAACAGCTTCCGCGCCGTCTCCGACACGTTCAGGTTGTTCTCGAAGAACTTGTAGATGGTGAACAGCGTCTCCTGATCCAGCGCGTCGATGGGGTTCTTCTTAAAGACTTCCTGCAGGAACATCTCGCACAGCGTCGTGGGCAGCTGATAGATCAGACGGCCGATACCCAGATTCTCGTAGTTGATAACGTACCGCTCGGTGTCGAACACCTTGCCCACCTCAATGGCGATCTGCGCCTCCTTGTAGCTCTTTGCCAGATCCCGCAGGTGCAGAGCCAGCGTGCCGATACCCACGAACACACGGCTCTCGCCGTTAGCGCGGAGAGCCTCCTCAATGCGCTGCGCCACGGCCTCCATGTCCTTGGCGGAGGCGTTCTCGTCCATCTGGTGAATGAGAGCCACATCGTGCTCACCCACGCTGAGGACGAAATCGTTCTGCCGGTCGGGGTACAGGGACTGCACCACATCCACGGGCACCGTGTCCAGCCGGTCGTCCACCGGACGGATCACGAACACGCCCCGCGCCACCTCTGCGGCGACGTGCAGCTCCTTGGCGCGCATATAGATGTCGCTGATCAGGATGTTGTCGGAGATGATATTCTTGATGAAGGAGCCCTTGTCGTGCTTCTCCTCATAGTAGTTCTTGGCGGAGTTCAACGCCACCGCCGCCATGCTGCAAACCGTGCGGCTCATGCTGTCGTCACCGGTGGCGAACACTGCGTAGTCAAAGGCGTTGCTCCAGCTGGGCAGAGCCTTGAAGTACTTGCCCTCCAAAGCAACGCAGGCACCCTCTGCCGCGGTGATGGGCTCCACATACTTGCCCCACTTTTTGCCGATGGCAGTCAGCTCGCTGCACGCGATAACGGTTCCCTCGCCGTCGATCACACCGATGGTGCGGTCTGTTGTTTCCTTGAACTGAAGAACAGAGTTCTGAAAAATTCTGCCGGACATAGTCTCTCCTCCTGCATGACCCGCGTGGGTACTTTGTGCAATCTGCTCAGTTGACACTCCTATTATATCGTCATAATCACGGTTTTGCAAGCATTTTTTTATCTTTTATACAAAAAACTTGCTTTGTTTTTTGTGGTTATGTCAAAATAATCACAGACCGCACGTCCGGTACAGTGCCGCAACCTCCTCCTCCCGCAGCATACGGTGCTCTCCGCGCCCCAGCTCGTCCCCCAGCACCAGCGGCCCCATGGACAGCCGCTTCAGATACACCACCGGCGCGCCGCAGGATGCCAGCATCCTTTTCACCTGATGGAACTTCCCCTCCCGCACCGTGACGATGCACCCGTTGTCCGGCAATATCTCCAACCGCGCCGGCAGGCATTTCAACCCGTCCCCCAGCGTCATGCCCTTGGCGAATGCCTCCGCGTGCGCCGCCGTCAGGTGCCCGTCCACGCGGGCAAAATACCGCTTATCCACGTGGTACTTGGGGCTTAACAGCCGGTGGGTCAGCTCCCCGTCGTTGGTCAAAAGCAGCAGCCCCTCCGTGTCCTTGTCCAGCCGTCCCACCGGGGCAAGCCCCACCCGCCGCAGCTCCTGAGGCAGCAGCTCCATCACCGTCTCCTGCCGCCGATCCTCCGTGGCGGTGAGCACGCCGCCGGGCTTGTGCAGCAGCACATAGGTGAACCGCCGCAGCACCACCGTCTCCCCATTCACGGTGATGACCGCCGTTTCCGGGTCGCACTTCTCCTCAGCGGAGACCGCCGCCGCGCCGTTGAGCCGCACCAGCCCCTGCCGCACCAGCAGCTTCACCTCCCGGCGCGACCACCTGCCCGTGCCGGCGAGCACCTTGTCCAGACGCTCCATCCTCCGCGCCCCCTTCCCGCTTTTTTCCCCTATGATAGCATATTCCCGCCGGGTTGGAAATAGGTAATTATGAGGTGATGAACATGGTGATATTGCATATCTCCAAGCGGCGGTTTGCCGGCTTCGCCGCTATTGCGGCGGCGGTCGCCGCCACGGCGGTGGTGCTGGCGGGGTGCTTCGCCGGCAAGGCGGAGCCCATTACACTGTCGGACACGCAGGCGATGACGAGCTATCTCCGCCAGCTGGGCTGGCAGGTGGAGGACGCCCCGCTGGAGACGCTGGATCTCCAGCTTCCCCCGCAGCTGACGGACAGCTGGGGCGACTACGGTCAGATGCAGGCTGAACAGGGCTTTCCCTTTACAGACTATGCGGGACAACCGGTGCGCCGGTACACCTTCCGCGTGACCAACTACCCCGGCGTGGATGCCGGTGTGCAGGCAAACCTGTACCTCTGCGGTAACGTGCTCATCGGCGGCGACATCGTCGCCACGGGGAAAGGCGGCTTCCAGCACGGCTTGCCCTTCCCCGCGGTGTAGAAAAACGATACAATTTGTAGAATCCTGCCGAAATTATACAGAGCATTATCTCCCACCGCCGGTATTTCCGCCCTGCGCCCTCTCCCCACGCAAAAAAAGAGGAAGCCCTTCGGCTTCCTCTTTTTTGCTTTATCCCTGTGGGGGTAAATTACTCGTCGATCTCGATAACAACGCCGGAACCCACGGTACGGCCACCCTCACGGATAGCGAAACGCAGACCGTTCTCGATGGCGATGGGGGTGATCAGCTCGACCTTCATATCGACGTTATCGCCGGGCATGCACATCTCGGTGCCCTCGGGCAGAGTGATGACGCCGGTCACGTCGGTGGTACGGAAGTAGAACTGGGGACGATAGTTATTGAAGAAGGGGGTGTGACGGCCACCCTCGTCCTTGGTCAGAACGTACACCTGACCAACGAACTTGGTGTGGGGATGAATGGAACCGGGCTTGGACAGAACCTGACCGCGCTCGATCTCGGTCTTGGCAACGCCACGCAGCAGAGCACCGATGTTATCGCCGGCTTCAGCGTAGTCCAGCAGCTTGTGGAACATCTCGATACCGGTAACGGTGGTCTCGCGCTTCTCATCGGACAGACCGACGATCTCGACCTTCTCGTTCAGAGTCAGCTTACCGCGCTCCACACGGCCGGTAGCCACGGTACCACGGCCGGAGATGGTGAACACGTCCTCGACGGGCATCAGGAAGGGCATATCCTCCTTGCGGTCGGGGGTGGGGATCCAAGTGTCAACAGCGTCCATCAGCTCCTTGATGCAGGCATACTCGGGAGCGTTGGGATCGGTGGACTCGGAAACCAGAGCGTTCAGAGCGGAACCACGGATGATGGGGGTATCATCGCCGGGGAAGCCGTAGAAGTCCAGCAGCTCGCGAACTTCCATCTCCACCAGCTCCAGCAGCTCCTCATCGTCGACCTGGTCGCACTTGTTCAGGAACACCAGCACGGAGGGCACGTTCACCTGACGGGCCAGCAGCAGGTGCTCACGAGTCTGCGCCATGGGGCCGTCGGAGGCAGCGATAACCAGGATAGCACCGTCCATCTGGGCAGCACCGGTGATCATGTTCTTGATATAGTCGGCGTGGCCCGGGCAGTCAACGTGGGCATAGTGACGGTTGGCGGTCTCATACTCCACGTGGGCGGTGTTGATGGTAATGCCGCGCTCGCGCTCTTCGGGAGCCTTATCGATGGAAGCGTAATCGGTGTACTCAGCACCGCCCTGCAGAGCCAGGAACTTGGTGATGGCTGCGGTCAGGGTAGTCTTACCATGGTCGATGTGACCGATGGTACCGATGTTAACGTGGGGCTTAGTTCTCTCAAATTTCTGCTTAGCCATTTGAAATGATCCTCCTTAACATTTTTGTATCATGTGTGGGCAGCGTTACAGTCTAACACTGCCATTTTACAATATTTCGGTGGGAAAATCAATCGTAAAATACGTTTTTACAAATTTTCCTTACCGGTGCGCTTGGCGATGAGCTTCTCCTGCAGACCCTTGGGCAGCTCGATATAGTGGCTGGGCTCCATGGTGTACTGACCGCGCCCCTGTGTACGGGAACGCAGGTCGGTGGCATAACCGAACATCTCAGCCAGCGGAACGAACGCGTCGATCTGCTGTGCGCCGGAGCGCATCTCATAGCCCTGGATCTGACCGCGGCGGGCATTCAGGTCGCCGATAACGTCGCCCATATACTCGTCGGGCACGATAACGCAGACCTTCATAATGGGCTCCAGCAGCGTGGGCTCCGCCTTACGCATAGCCTCCTTGAAGGCCATGGAGCCGGCGATCTTGAACGCCATCTCAGAGGAGTCCACCTCGTGGTAGGAGCCGTCGAACAGAGTGACCTTCACATCCACCACGGGATAGCCAGCCACGGTGCCGGAGAGCATTGCGCCCTGGATACCGGCGTCGATAGCGGGGATATACTCCTTGGGGATCGCGCCGCCCACCACTGCGTTGACAAATTCGTAGCCCTTGCCGGATTCGTTGGGCTCCACGTGGATCTTGACGTGACCGTACTGACCCTTACCGCCGGACTGACGGGCATACTTGGTATCCTGATCCACCGCCTTGCGGATGGTCTCCTTGTACGCCACCTGAGGTGCGCCCACGTTGGCCTCCACCTTGAACTCGCGGAGCAGACGATCCACGATGATCTCCAGATGCAGCTCGCCCATACCGGCGATGATGGTCTGACCCGTCTCCTCGTCGGTGTAGGTGCGGAAGGTGGGATCCTCCTCCGCCAGCTTGGCGAGAGCCACGCTCATCTTCTCCTGACCGGCCTTGGTCTTGGGCTCGATGGCCACGCGGATCACGGGCTCGGGGAACTCCATGGACTCCAGAATGATGGGATGCTTCTCATCACACAGGGTATCGCCGGTGGTGGTGTTCTTCAGACCCACCACGGCGGCGATGTCGCCAGAGTAGACCGTATCAATGTCCTCGCGGTGGTTGGCGTGCATCTGCAAAATGCGCCCCATACGCTCGCGCTTGCCCTTGGTGGCATTGAGGACAGAGGAACCGGTGCTCAGCGTGCCGGAGTAGACGCGGAAGAAGCTCAGACGACCCACATAGGGATCGGTCATGATCTTGAATGCCAGCGCGGCGAAGGGCTCGTCGTCGGAAGACTTACGCTCCTCCTCCTCGTCGGTCTTGGGGTTGACGCCCTTGATAGCGGGGACGTCGGTGGGGGCGGGCATATAGTCCACGATGGCGTCCAGCAGCTTCTGCACGCCCTTGTTGCGATAGCTGGAGCCGCAGACCACGGGCACCATCTCCACGGCGCAGGTGGCCTGACGGATGGCGTTGCGGATCTTTTCGGTGGGGATCTCCTTCCCCTCCAGATACATCTCCATGATCTCGTCGTCGAACATGGAAACGGCGTCCAGCAGCTTCTCGCGGTACTCGTTGGCAAGGTCTACCAAATCCTCGGGGATAGGCTCCACGCGCATATCCTTGCCCAACTGATCGTAATAAATATCGGCATCCATCTCCACCAGATCGATGATACCGCGGAAGGTATCCTCTTTCCCGATGGGCAGCTGGATGGGGACGGCGTTGGCCTTCAGGCGGTCATGCACCATGTCCAGCACGTGGAAGAAATCCGCGCCGGTGATGTCCATTTTGTTGACGTAGATCATCCGGGGGACATGGTAGTGATCGGCCTGACGCCACACAGTCTCGGACTGCGGCTCCACACCACCCTTGGCACACATAACAGTGACGGAACCGTCCAGCACGCGCAGAGAACGTTCCACCTCCACAGTGAAGTCCACGTGACCCGGTGTGTCAATGATGTTGATACGCGTCTGGGGGAACTGATCCTTGGAGCCCTTCCAGTAGCAGGTGGTGGCGGCGGAGGTGATGGTGATACCACGCTCCTGCTCCTGCTCCATCCAGTCCATGGTAGCGGTACCCTCGTGCGTCTCACCCAGCTTGTAGTTCACGCCCGTATAGTACAAAATACGCTCTGTGGTCGTGGTCTTGCCTGCATCGATGTGTGCCATGATGCCGATATTTCTCGTATTTTCCAGTGTAACCTTTCTCGGCATACCGTTCTCCTTTTTGCTTCGTTGGTAAGCTTACCAGCGGAAATGGGCAAAGGCCTTGTTGGACTCTGCCATCTTGTGGGTGTCCTCGCGCTTCTTCACGGCAGAGCCGGTGTTGTTGGCGGCGTCCATGATCTCGCCGGCGAGACGCTCGGCCATGGTGCGCTCACCGCGGGCGCGGGAGTAGTTCGTCAGCCAGCGCAGACCGAGGGTCTGGCGACGGGCGGGGCGAACCTCCATGGGAACCTGATACGTGGCACCGCCGACACGGCGGGCCTTGACCTCCAGGCTGGGCATGATATTCTCCATAGCCTGGGTGAACACTTCCAGAGGATCCTTCTCGGTCTTGTCCTTGATGATGTCAAAGGCACCGTAAACGACCTTCTGTGCAACGCCCTTTTTACCGTCCAACATGATGCTGTTGACCAGCTTGGTCACCAGCACGGAGTTGTACATAGGATCGGGCAAGATCTCTCTCTTGGGAACATTACCTCTTCTGGGCACTATGCTTCCCTCCTTCATAAAAATATGATTTCACAGGTACTCAACAGCTTGCGTAGGCTGTTGTACGGCCTGCCAAAGAGGTAATTATATTATATAGAATATAAGAAACCTTTTCGGCAAAGCTCATGCTGCAAGTTTTACTTGCTCTTGGGGCGCTTTGCGCCGTACTTGGAACGGGCCTGCATACGGCCGGACACACCCTGGGTATCCAGCGTACCACGGATGATGTGGTAACGGACGCCGGGCAGGTCCTTGACACGGCCACCGCGGATCATAACGACGGAGTGCTCCTGCAGGGAGTGCCCCACGCCGGGGATGTAGGCGGTGACTTCGTAGCCGTTGGTCAGGCGCACACGGGCGATCTTACGCAGAGCGGAGTTGGGCTTCTTGGGGGTCGCAGTTCTGACGGCAGTGCAGACGCCGCGCTTCTGGGGGGAGCTGAGATCAGTCTCCTTGTTCTTCAGCGTGTTCAGACCCTTCTGCATCGCGGGAGAATTGGACTTGTAGGTGCTCTTCTTCCGACCCTGCTTGACCAGCTGGTTAAAAGTAGGCATTTGGTTTCTCCTTTCATAAGATTTCCGGGACATTGTCCCTTTATTTTTCCACGGAATGGGTGACCCCTATTCCGAACGGAAACAAATTCATCGGCTCAACAGAGCCACGGCAGCGGCGGGAACGGCGATACCGCAGGCACGTCCCAGCTCCTGCAGCGTCATGCTGCCGTCCCAGGGGATGCCCTCCTGTGTGCACAGGGCGCGCAGCGGCTCAACGAGCCGTTCTTCGGCGTCGGAGGCGAGATAAACGCACCGGGCGGTGCCCTGCGTCACAGCGCGGCGAACCTGTTTCAGACCCACCACTTTCTCCTTGACGCTCAGCTCTCCGGACACGAACGGTTCCCTCCCGTCATCGCACAACAAATCTCGCGGAGCGATTCCCGCGCAATTTGAAATTATAGCATAGCCGAGGGCAAGCGTCAAGTGCGATTCCGGGAAAAATTGTGGAATCCACTGAAATCTGCGTGCAAATTTCAGTGGTAATCACGAAAAACGGCTCGTCCCTACGGCAAATATCCCCCGGCACAAGGCCGGGGGATATTGCAGTATGGGTTTTTACGCCTCGTCGGTGTTCTCCGGGGCTTCGGAGACCTCCGTCTCCTCCGTCTCCGCGAAGTCCTCCGCACTGGCGGGCGACTCCGGCATCGCGCCCTCAGCGTCAGCGGCAGGCACCACGGTGTGGGTGGCCTCCGCCTCGTCCTCGCGCTCTGCCTCCGTCTCGGGCACCATCTGCTCTGCCAGCTGGCGGTAAGCGGTCAGACCCGCGCCTGCGGGGATCAGCTTACCGATAATGACGTTCTCCTTCAGACCCACCAGATGATCGACCTTGCCCTTGATGGCGGCCTCGGTCAGCACCTTGGTGGTCTCCTGGAAGGACGCAGCGGACAGGAAGGAGTCCGTGGCAAGAGACGCCTTGGTAATACCCATCAGCAGCTGGGTGTAGGTGGCCTCCTGCAGCTCCTCGCCGTCCTCCCGCTTCTCGCCTGCGGCGATGCGGGCGCGGACAGCGGCGTTGGCGTCCTCCACCTCCATGATGTCTGCCATCGCGCCGGACAGCAGCCCCTCTGCGTCGTTGGCGTCCTCTACGCGCACCTTCCGCATCATCTGACGGACGATGACCTCGATGTGCTTATCGTTGATGTCCACGCCCTGCTGGCGGTAGACCTTCAACACCTCTTGAATGAGGTAGTTGTGCACGGCGGATGCGCCGCGGATACGCAGCACGTCATGGGGATTCAGTGCGCCGTCCTGCAGCTGGCGGCCCTTCTCGATGACCTCGCCGTTCTGTACCAGCAGACCGGTGTGGGGCACCGCGTAGGTGCGTGTATCGCCGTCGTCAGCGGTAACGATGATGTTCAGCAGGCTGCCCTTGGTGGCCTCCTCGAAGCGCACCTTTCCGCCGATCTCGGCGATGGTCGCCATCTTCTTGGGACGGCGCGCCTCGAACAGCTCCTCCACTCGGGGAAGACCCTGGGTGATGTCGCCGCCGGCAACGCCGCCGGTGTGGAAGGTTCGCATGGTCAGCTGGGTACCGGGCTCACCGATGGACTGCGCCGCGATGATACCCACGGCCTCGCCGGGGCCCACAGGCTTGCTGGTGGCAAGGTTCATGCCGTAGCACTTGGCGCAGATGCCGCTGTGTGCGCGGCAGGTGAGCACTGTGCGGATCTCGGCGGTGTGGATGTCGAAGGACTCCAGCAGCGCGGCGTCGTCCTCGGTCATCATGTGATCCTTGGACACCAGCACCTCGTCGGTGCCGGGCTTCAGAATATCCCGCACGGGGAACCGCCCCTTAATGCGCTCGGAGAACTTCTCGATGACCTGACCGCCCTCGCTGATCTCGGACACCACGATACCCTTCTCCACGCCGCAGTCCGCCTCGCGGATGATCACGTCCTGGCAGACGTCCACCATGCGGCGGGTCAGGTAGCCGGAGTCGGCGGTACGCAGAGCCGTATCCGCCAAGCCCTTACGTGCGCCACGGCTGGAGGTAAAGTATTCCAGCACGCTCAGACCCTCACGGAAGTTCGCCTTAATGGGGATCTCGATGGTCTTACCGGCGGTGTTGGCCATCAGACCGCGCATACCGGTCAGCTGACGGATCTGCTTCATGGAGCCACGGGCACCGGAATCCGCCATCATAAAGATGGGGTTGTACTTGTTCATGTTGGCGGTCAGCGCGTCCGTAACATCGGCGGTGGTCTTTTCCCACTCGCGCACCACCAGCTTATACCGCTCCTCGTCGGTGATAAAGCCCATGTTGTACTGCTCCTCGATGTCCACCACGCGGTGCTCCGTCTCGTTGATCAGCTCATACTTCGCCTTGGGCACCGTCATATCCGCGATGGAGATGGTGATGGAGCCTCTGGTGGAGTATTTATAGCCGGTGGCCTTGATGTTGTCCAGCACCTCGGCGGCGATGGTGAAGCCGTACTGCTTGATGGTGCGATCCACGATCTTGCCCAGCAGCTTCTTGCCGCAGGTCTCCGTCACCTCGTAGTCAAAGAACTTGTCGGTGGGCGTGCCGTCCTCGTTGAACCGCTTCACGAAGCCCAGATCCTGAGGGATGTTGCGGTTGAAGATAATGCGTCCGGGGGTAGCGCGCACCACATGGCGCACCTCCTGCCCGTTCAGCTGCTTCGTCACCCGCACCCAAATGGGCTGGTGAATACCGATCACGTGCTCGTTGTACGCCATGAGAGCCTCGTCCTCGTCGCGGTAGATGTTCAGATGGACGTTCTCCCGCTCCTCGTCGGTCAGCTCGTCGTAGGTCTTGCCCGCCAGCGCGAAATCCACGCCCTCCGGCCAATACTCGTCGTTGGTCATCTGGCAGTAGCCGTTTTCGAACCGCTCAAAGGTCAGATAGTAGGAGCCCAGCACCATATCCTGCGTCGGCACGGTGACGGGGCCGCCGTCCTGGGGACGCAGCAGGTTGTTGGCGGACAGCATCAGCAGCCGCGCCTCCGCCTGCGCCTCGGCGGACAGGGGTACGTGAATGGCCATCTGGTCGCCGTCAAAGTCGGCGTTGAAGGCGGTGCAGTTCAGAGGGTGCAGCTTCAGGGCGCGGCCCTCCACCAGCACCGGCTCAAAGGCCTGGATACCCAGACGGTGCAGCGTAGGCGCGCGGTTCAGCATAACGGGGTGATCCTTGATGATCTCGTCCAGCGCGTCCCACACCTCGGTGCGGCCCTTATCCACCATCTTCTTGGCGGATTTGATGTTGTTGGCGGAGCCGTCCTCCACCAGCTTCTTCATGATGAACGGGCGGAACAGCTCCACCGCCATCTCCTTGGGCACGCCGCATTGATAGATTTTCAGCTCGGGGCCTACCACGATAACGCTTCGGCCGGAGTAGTCCACGCGCTTGCCCAGCAGGTTCTGGCGGAAGCGTCCCTGCTTACCCTTCAGCATATCGCTGAGGGACTTGAGGGCGCGGTTGTTTGCGCCGGTAACAGGGCGACCGCGGCGTCCGTTGTCGATAAGGGCGTCCACCGCCTCCTGCAGCATACGCTTCTCGTTGCGGACGATAATATCGGGAGCTTTCAGCTCCATGAGCCGCTTCAGACGGTTGTTGCGGTTGATGACACGGCGGTACAGGTCGTTCAGATCGGACGTAGCAAAGCGTCCGCCGTCCAGCTGCACCATGGGTCGGATCTCCGGTGGGATCACGGGCAGCACGTCAATGACCATCCACTCCGGCTTGTTGCCGCTGAGACGGAAGGCGTCCACCACCTCCAGCCGCTTGACCACACGCGCCTTCTTCTGCCCGGAGGTGGTTTTCAGCTCCGTGTGCAGCTGCTCGCTCAGCTGCTCCAGATCGATCTGCTGCAGCAGCTCCTTCACCGCCTCGGCACCCATGCCGGCGCGGAAATCGTCCTCATACTTCTCCCGCATATCGCGGTATTCCTTCTCGGAGAGGATCTGGTTCTTCGCCAGGGGCGTCTCACCGGGATCGGTGACGATATACGCGGCAAAGTACAGCACCTTCTCCAGAATACGGGGGCTGATGTCCAGCAGCAGACCCATACGGGAGGGGATACCCTTAAAGTACCAGATATGGCTGACGGGCGTAGCAAGCTCGATGTGCCCCATGCGCTCGCGGCGCACCTTGGCGCGGGTGACCTCCACGCCGCAGCGGTCGCAGATCTTGCCCTTATAGCGGATCTTCTTGTACTTGCCGCAGTGGCACTCCCAGTCCTTGGTGGGCCCGAAGATGCGCTCGCAGAACAGACCGTCCCGCTCCGGCTTCAAGGTGCGGTAGTTGATGGTCTCCGGCTTTTTCACCTCGCCGTAGGACCACTCACGGATCATTTCCGGAGAAGCGATGCCAATTTTGATGGCGTCAAACGTTGCGTAACTCATAATTCTGCTCCTCCCTTTCCTTAAAACTCGTCGCCTTCGTCGTCATCGGCATAGGAAGCGTCCACTTCCTCGTCGGCGACGTAGTCAAATCCGGCGTCAGCCAGCTCGTCCTCGTCGGCGTAGCGGTTCTGTCTCTCGTTGTCGGCGTCCATACGCGCCAGATTGAAGGTGTCGAGGGCGTCCTCGTCCTCCTTCAGCTCGATCTGGTTGCCGTCGGCGTCCAGCACCTGAATGTCCAGACACAGGGACTGCAGCTCCTTGACCAGCACCTTGAAGGACTCCGGCACACCGGGGGTGGGCACGTTGTGTCCCTTGACGATGGACTCGTAGGTACGGACACGACCCGTCACGTCGTCGGACTTGACGGTCAGGATTTCCTGTAGCGTATAGCTTGCGCCGTAGGCCTCCAGTGCCCAAACCTCCATCTCGCCGAAACGCTGACCGCCGAACTGCGCCTTGCCGCCCAGAGGCTGCTGGGTGACCAGAGAGTAGGGGCCCGTGGAGCGGGCGTGGATCTTATCATCCACCAGATGGTGCAGCTTCAGGAAGTACACATAGCCCACCGTAACGCGGTTGTCGAACCGCTCGCCGGTGCGCCCGTCGTACAGCCAGCTCTTGCCCTCCGGGTCAAGCCCGGCCAGCTCCAACGCCTCGGCGATGTCCTTATCGGTGGCACCGTCGAAAATGGGGGTGGCGACCTTCCAGCCCAGGGTCTTGGCGGCGTAGCCCAGATGAACCTCCAGCACCTGCCCGATGTTCATACGGGAGGGCACGCCCAGAGGATTCAGCACAATGTCCAGCGGCGTGCCGTCGGGCAGGAAGGGCATATCCTCCTGCGGCAGCACGCGGGAGACAACGCCCTTGTTGCCGTGGCGGCCTGCCATCTTGTCGCCCACCTGGATCTTGCGCCGCTGGGCGATATAGACGCGAACGACCTCATTCACGCCCGGCCCCAGCTCGTCGCCGTTCTCGCGGGTGAACACCTTCGCGTCCACCACGATACCGCTCTCGCCGTGGGGCACCTTCAGGGAGGTATCGCGAACCTCACGTGCCTTCTCGCCGAAGATGGCGCGCAGCAGCCGCTCCTCGGCGGTGAGATCCGTCTCGCCCTTGGGCGTGACCTTACCCACCAGAATGTCGCCGGCGTGTACCTCTGCGCCGATGCGGATGATGCCGCGCTCGTCCAGATCCTTCAGCGCGTCCTCGCCCACGTTGGAAATATCGCGGGTGATCTCCTCCGGCCCCAGCTTCGTGTCGCGGGCGTCGATCTCGTATTCCTCAATATGGATGGACGTGTACACGTCCTCCTTCACCAGCCGCTCGTTCAGCAGCACAGCGTCCTCGTAGTTATAGCCTTCCCACGTCATAAAGCCCACGAGGATGTTGCGTCCCAGCGCGATCTCGCCCTGATCGGTGGCAGGGCCGTCCGCCAGCACGGTAGGATCATCGCCGCCATGGACGCGCTCGCCCACCGCCACGATGGGCTTCTGGTTGATGCAGGTACCGTGGTTGGAGCGCAGGAACTTAATGAGCTTATAGTCCTTCGTCTCGCCGCTGTCGTACTTGACGGAGACGTTGGTGGCGTCCACCTTCGTCACCACGCCGTCGCCCTCGGCAAGCACCGCCACGGCGGAGTCCAGGCAGATCTTGTGCTCCATGCCGGTGCCCACGATGGGAGCCTCCGGACGCAGCAGGGGCACGGCCTGACGCTGCATGTTCGCGCCCATCAGCGCGCGGTTTGCGTCGTCGTTGGGCAGGAAGGGGATCATGGCGGTGGCGATGGACACCATCATGCGGGGGGACACGTCGATGTAGTCCACGCCGCTGCGGGGCACCTCCACGATCTCGTCCCGGTGGCGGCAGGTGATACGCTCGTTGGTCAGGCAGCCGTCCTTATCCACCGGCTCCGCCGCCTGTCCCACCACGTACTGATCCTCCACGTCCGCGGTCATATAGGTGATCTCGCTGGAGACGTGTCCCGTCTCGTGATCCACGGCGCGGAACGGGGCTTCGATGAAGCCGTACTCATTGATCCGGGCATAGGTGGCAAGATAGGAGATCAGACCGATGTTAGGACCTTCCGGCGTCTCAATGGGGCACATCCGCCCGTAGTGGGAGTAGTGCACGTCACGCACTTCCATGTTGGCGCGCTCGCGGCTCAGACCGCCGGGGCCCAGCGCGGAAAGACGACGCTTGTGGGTCAGCTCCGCCAGCGGGTTCGTCTGATCCATGAACTGGCTCAGGGGGCTGGAGCCGAAGAACTCCTTAATGGCCGCCGTCACAGGGCGGATGTTGATCAGGCTCTGGGGCGTCACCACGTCCAGATCCTGAATGGTCATGCGCTCGCGGATGACGCGCTCCATGCGGCTGAAGCCGATGCGGAACTGGTTCT
>OKSN01001216.1_pt1 | contig 13933 bp, 12 predicted proteins | sample 1606191 | NCBI WGS metagenome assembly OKSN01 (sample SAMEA3879535, study PRJEB24766) | human gut metagenome | biome: human-associated habitat; feature: feces | place: USA | collected 1985/1987
TGAATCTGCCGGTATGCAGAAGTATCTGCGCGAGCTGCGCCCCACAGTGTTCGAAGACCTCATCGCCATGAACGCCCTCTACCGCCCGGGACCTATGGACTACATCCCGTCGTTCATCGCCCGCAAGAACGGCAAGGAGCCAATCACATACGACATCCCCTGCATGGAGAAGTATCTGAAGGACACCTACGGCATCACGGTCTACCAGGAGCAGGTGATGCTTCTCTCGCGCCAGCTCGCCGACTTCACCCGTGGCGAGTCCGACGCATTGCGTAAGGCGATGGGTAAGAAGAAGAAGGCCATCGTTGATGCCATGAAGCCTAAGTTCATCGAGGGCGGAAAGAAGAACGGACACGACCCGAAGGTGCTCGAGAAGATCTGGGGCGACTGGGAGAAGTTCGCATCCTACGCCTTCAACAAGTCGCACGCCACGTGCTACTCGTGGGTGGCTTACCAGACGGCGTACCTCAAGGCGCACTACCCTGCCGAGTTCATGGCAGGCAATATGAGCCGATGCCTTAACGACATCACTAAGATTACGAAGCTCATGTCCGAGTGTCAGGCGATGAATATCCCCTGCCTCGGTCCCGACGTGAACGAGTCGGAGCAGAAGTTCTCCGCCAACAAGAAAGGCGAGGTGCGCTTCGGACTCTCCGCCATCAAGGGCATGGGCGAGGCAGCTGCCACCAACATCATCGCCGAGCGACATAAGAACGGACAATACAAGGACATCTTCGACTTCGTGCAGCGTGTCAATCTCTCCGCCGTCAACCGCAAGGCGATGGAGTCGCTCGCACTGAGCGGCGGCTTCGACTCGTTCGGCATACGCCGCGAACAGTACTTCGCCCCCAACGCCAAGGGCGACACCTTCGTCGAGACACTCCTGCGCTATGGTCAGGTATACCAGTCGGAACAGTCGTCGATGCAGAATTCGCTGTTCGGCGACATGGGAGGCGTAGAGATACAGACACCGCCCGTGCCCGACTGCGAAGCATGGAGCACCATGGAGCTGTTGAAGCGCGAGCGCGAGCTGGTTGGCATCTACCTCTCGGCACATCCCCTCGACGACTACGCCGTCGTGCTCAACCATATGTGCAACCTCCACTGTCCACAGATAGGCCGCGAGATGGACAAGAAGGCGTTCGCCTCAATCGAAGAACTCACCTTCGGCGGCATCGTCACCTCCGTTTCACAACGATGGACAAAGAACAACAAGCCGTTCGGCATCGTCACCATCGAAGACTTCGAGGGACAAGGCGAGCTGGCACTCTTTGGCGAAGACTGGACAAAATGGCAGTCCATGCTGCAGGAGGAATACCACATCTATATCACAGCACAATGCGTGCAACGCTTCCGCAACAACCCCGATGCCTACGACATGGTAATAAAGAAGATAGAGTTCCTCAGTGACGTAAAGGAGAAGTCGATAGAGAAGTTCACGGTGTACATGGATTCCACGATGTTCAACGACGCACAGCTCACCGATCTGGAGACAACACTGAAGAACTCCACCGGCAACGTACCGCTCTACATCAACATCCACGACGCCAAGAACAACACCAACATACAGCTCTACAGCCGTAACATCACAGTCGACGTGAACAAGAAGCTGCTCACCTCACTCGACGAAATGGCAGAACAAGGCGTGCGCTATGGCATCAACTGACAGGGGGTGCACTTGTCTCAAGTGCACCAACAGAGAAGTGCACCAACAAATAAGCACATTGGCACAGATTTTGATATTTAATCATTATCTTTGCATTTGCATCGCATTGTCTTTGCATTGTCATTAAATAAAGAATAATCACTAACAAATAAACGAATACAACTATGGAAGTAACAATCACAACAGAGAACATCGAACAGTACAGAACTGGCGAACTGCCATTGGTAGTAGACCTTTGGGCTACATGGTGCGGCCCGTGCCGCATGATTGCTCCTATCGTTTCTAAGCTCGCAGAGGAGTACGACGGCAAGATCGTTGTAGGCAAGTGCGACGTAGAGGAGAACGACGACGTAGCAGCAGAGTACCGTGTACGCAATATCCCGACACTGCTCTTCTTCAAGGGCGGCGAGCTCGTTGGCAAGCATGTAGGTGCCATCACAGAAGGCGACCTTCGCAAGAAGTTCGACGAACTCCTGTAATCCCAGGGGGTGCAGTTGTCTCCGCTCGGCTTTGCCGCTTGCCAGAGCAAGAACTGCACCAACCAAGCAGAATGCACCCAATTAGTAAATAGGGGTGCACTTGTCTCAAGTGCACCAACCATGTAGAATGCAACTAATTGGCAAATTGGTGCAGTTGAGACAACTGCACCCCCTATAGATAAACGCCGAAACAACCCGTCAGCATGACACGCCGGGTTGTTTCGGCGTCTTTGTTTTCCATAAAAGCAACAAAAAGTTTGTCACTTCCATAAAAAAACGGTAACTTTGCACAGAATATATGTATCCGTACAATGGCTGTGTACGTGCATACGATTTTACGACAACCGATTATCAACAACTAATTTACACATACCGAACCAAACAATGATCAAAAAGATAAAGAAACTAAAGAAAATACGTCTTCACCGCGAAGGAACCGACACACTCGTTTATGGCTTCATCGTTATCGCAGCAATCGCGTTGCTGCTTTGGCGTTTCATAGACAGCAAGGTGCCGTTCTGGTGCTTCACGGCAATCATGGGCACCGTCTACTGCATCGTCATCAACTTCTTCCGTTGCCCCATACGCTTCTTCCCCGAAGAAGACACAACGGGCTTGGTAGTAGCTCCAGCCGATGGCCGCGTAGTAGTAATCGAGGAAGTCGACGAGGATGTCTACTTCCACGAGCGTCGCATCATGGTGAGCATCTTCATGAGCCTCTTCAACGTACACGCCAACTGGTTCCCCGTTGACGGCAAAGTGAAGACCGTAGCCCACCACGACGGCAACTTCCACAAGGCATGGCTGCCTAAGGCGAGCGAGGAGAACGAGCACGCCGACGTAGTCATCACCACCCCCGAAGGCATCGACATCCTCTGCCGCCAGATAGCAGGCGCAGTGGCACGTCGCATCGTCACCTACGCCAAGCAAGGCGAAGACTGCTACATCGACGAGCACCTCGGCTTCATCAAGTTCGGCTCACGCGTCGATGTCTACCTGCCCCTCGGCACCGAAATCTGCGTCAAGATGGGACAGCTGACCACCGGCAACGGAACAATAATAGCAAAACTGAAATAAAGTAATGGCTAACTTCATAACACGCAACATACCCAACACCCTTACATGCGGCAACCTCGTTTCGGGTTGCATCGCAACCGTAATGGCACTCGGAGGCGACGCACGCTGTGCGCTGATATGGATTATTATCGGTGCCGTGTTCGACTTCTTCGACGGTATGAGTGCCCGCCTCTTCGGAGTATCATCACCCATCGGCAAAGAGCTCGACTCGCTTGCCGACGACGTGACATTCGGCGTAGCCCCCTCGGCAATCGTCTTCGCACAGTTGAGCGTGATGGAATACCCCACAGTGCTCGCCAGCGTAGAGCCGTACATCCCCTACTGCGCATTCCTCATCGCAGCATTCTCAGCCCTTCGCCTCGCGAAGTTCAACCTCGACACACGCCAGACCACCTCGTTCATCGGAATGCCCACACCAGCCAACGCCCTCTTCTGGGGCTCGCTGCTCGTGTCGCAGCCCACACTCATCGAGTCGTCAGCATGGATGATTCCCGCGATACTGCTGCTCGTAGTGCTCACAAGCCTTCTGCTCGTCAGCGAGCTGCCCATGTTCGCCCTTAAGTTCAAGCAGTGGGGCTGGCGTGGCAACGAGCTTCGCTACTCGTTCATCGCCCTCTTCGGCGTCATCGGCGGCATGTGGATAGTCATCACCCTCTACTTCCTCACCTCCGTAGTAGCCGACATCGTGAGTCGCACACATACCACGGTCGACATCGAGAAGTAGACAACAAGAGAGTGGAAACGGATTGTAGCACCAAACAAACCATTCCTATGACATTCATCGGACTATTTCTGAAAAGTATATTTATCATGGTGCTGATGGTAGCCATCTTCCTCATCGGCATCGTCAGCTTCATCTATCTGCGCGTAAAGCGCATGACGAAGCAGTTTCGCAACGGCACCACCCACACCAACCGTCGCCAACAGCAACAAAACTCTACTGCGGGCAGCACCAAGCGTCGCAGCGCTGAGTACGACGACGGTGTAGTCGTGGAAGAAGAACTCTACGACGAACGCTCACCACGCCAAGCCAACCGCAAGATATTTGCGAAGGACGAGGGCGAGTATGTCGACTTCGAGGAAGAAAAATAAAACGTAGGAGGTATGGGCATCTTGCCCATACCACGCAGCCTTAGAAAGCATTTAATGGTAAACGGTTTATATAAAGTACTTTTGCGTTTTTATCTTCCATCTACCATTTTCCGCCTTTTTCCGCCGCAACTCATTGATACTCAAATACAGCGAAGGCTGGAAGATACGCTTGTAATCTTCCAGCCTTCGCATTTATCTGTCAGCCGGAGAGGGGTAGTTTGAACGCTACGGCTGGCAGGTGGAAGCGGTCTATCTCGGCAACTCGATGCGCCACGACGAGAAGTATCTGCTTATCAATCAAGGCTTCGCTGGCAAGCAACGCCTCATGCCATTCTTCAACCGTAGCAACAACCCCGACCTTATCCTTGCCATTCAGTCGGCAGGTGTATCAAGAGGGCGCAACGGCTTCCGCAAGGACAAGTCTGGCGAAAAGCTCGCCGAATCAAAAGAAGACCACCTCGAACACCGCACCGACGGCTCTGACGCTTTCGATACCCTCTACATCGGTTGCGAGAAGTTCCCCGTCCACGACATCGTGAACGTACCTGTAAGTGGTGTGATATAGTATAAAACCCCTCATAAACGGCAAGAAACTTATCCTTCTTGCCGTTTTTTTGTCTCATCCACACAAAAACTTCACTTAGAGAATGTAATGTGCCAATAATTTAATAACTTTGCACAAAACATTAAGAAAGCCGAATGAAAAAGATGAACCGCATAAAAAGTGTCCTTGCAGACACAGGTCATACTGATAAATGGTTGGCAGACCAATTGGAGAAAGACCCTGTCACTGTTTCAAAATGGTGCACCAATACTTCACAACCCAGTTTGGAAACCATTCACAGAATAGCAAAAGTTCTTAATGTACAACCAGGAGATTTGCTTACAAAGATATAATTGCAATGACAAGCAACGCTATATTTAAGTCATTCTGCAAGCTACATGATGAAATTAAGCAGTATGCAGAACAGTTAAATGTTGACAAGGGTAATGTAGTATCCTTGTCTGTTTTGCTGTATTATATTCATGTTAGTATATCAGAAGAGCAAGGTTTGTTTGCAGCAACAAATCGCAGAGAATCCTATATAAAAGATATTTGTTCAATCTCACAAACAGATAGTAAAGATATAAAGAAAGTCATTGATAATATAGGTGCCGAAAAGAGCCTTGTTTTTTTGAATACAATCTCCAAGTGGGGCATATCTAAGTCTAATTATGAGTCGTTGTTTAGAATTATTTTTGAAAAATATTTAACAAAGACAGACACCGCCTCATATTACACAGATGATTTGACAACAACTTACATCGTTGAGGGTACAGTCGTTGGATTTTTACACTCTTTGTTTGATAAAGAGTGTATAGTAAATCATGTGCTATCGTTGAATGATTTGAGTAAATTCATATCAACTTTGGATGACAAGGAGATTACATTGATTAAGAACCATGTAGCGACAATTAAACTAATTGATCCCACATGTGGTACAGGCTCTTTTGTTATAAAAGCAATAAACATTCTATGCAATATCTACAAATTGCTTCAAATGCCATTAGGCGCATCTGACATCCAACACATTATCAAAAACAATGTGTTTGGCGTTGATATTGATGAAGAAGCTTTAGAGATATTGAGGTATAGACTCTTTTCAACTGCCTTATATGAGTTTTCTTTCAAACTTACGAAGAAAGATTTAAAGAACTTCAAATTGGGCAACACAATTTCCGATGATACATTCCTTTGGGAAAAAGAGTTTGGAATTGTTTTCAAAAAAGGAAGATTTGACTGTGTCGTAGGAAACCCTCCTTACAAGGAATACACCGTTGCAAAACTTAATTATTCGTTACCTGAATATTTTAAGACTGTTCCTGTGGGAAACCTGTATGCTCCTGTTATTGAACGCTCTATTTGTAATTTAGTATCATCAAGAGGAACAATTGGATTTATCGTCCCTATATCAATCGTTTCAACTCCAAGAATGAAGCCCTTACGTGAATTGCTACAAGATAAATTCACAGAGTTGTTCTTTATAAACTTTGCTGATAGACCATGCTCATTGTTTCTTGGTGTTCACCAAAAACTTACAGTCATAATTGGTACAAGAAACCGCTCAAATCAGAGTGTTTTTGTATCAAAATATAAGCATTGGTATAAGGATGAATGGAACGAGTTATACAAGGATATACAGTTTGTTGAACTGGATAAAGATGCATTATCAGGTAAACCAAAGTTTTGCTCTGAACTTTCAAAAAGTATATCTGACAAAGTGATTAACAATAATCAGATTTCGTTGCTTGAAAATGTTTGTGCAAACGGAGAATATGCAGCATGGTTGAATCAAAGAGCAACTTTTTGGTGTAAGTGTTTTACTCATGCAATGAAATCAAACGAGTATAAAAAATACACATTTTCAAAAGAGGATGATGCTTGTTTATTTTCAGCTATATTAAACTCTTCCTTGTTTTATTACATTTGGGAGATATATTCTGATTGTTGGCATATTACAAAAAAAGAACTTGACTTGATACATTTGGATTTTTCCTTGGTTGATAGCAAAGCCAAAAAGAGAATAGTTAAACTGTATAAGCAATTAGAAGAAGAATTAGAAAATAGTAAAAAGTATATAGGTTCAGTTCAAACCGACTATGTCTATCAGCATAAACTGCATAAGACAACCATTGATAAAATAGATATTCTCATTGGTCGGTTATTCTATTTGAATGATGATGAGATAAACGAGATTATCAATTACCAATTAGCGTATAGATTAAATACAGAAAGGAAATGAATGTAGTAGATATATTTTCTGGGGTCGGTGGCTTGTCGGTAGGTTTTGAGAAGGCAGGATTTAATGTAGTTCTTGCTAATGAAATTGATGAACAGATAGCACAATCCTATAAAAGAAACCATATACACACGATAATGGTAAACGAAGATATACGTTCTTTTGTTGACCATTTCGATGAAAGTATATCAAAAGCAACAGAAGGACTTGATTCCTGTTGTAAAGAAAAACTTTACCAAGAACTTCATAATGTCAATGTGGTTATTGGTGGTCCTCCATGTCAAGGCTTTTCTATGGCAGGAAGTCGTATTAGGAAAACATCAGAGTTCATAGATGACCCTCGTAATTTCCTTTTCCGCTACTACTTTAAGATAATACAAAAGTTTGAGCCTCAATATTTTGTATTTGAAAATGTTGTTGGAATCCTGAGTAGCAAGAATGGTGAGATTCTTGAAACGATAAAGAGTATCTTCGAAGATGAAAGTAATTTCAAGAATGGTCGATACTACTTGCATATAAAAGTATTCAAGGCTGAGGAGTATGGAGTTCCTCAGCAACGTCGTCGTGTTATTATCTTGGGTACAAAATTTGATTTTGACCTTGACGGGGAATTAAAATTGATGAGGGAGAGTTTGCCGACAGAATTGCAAAGTGTTTTCAATAGAAGAGAAACAATTAGAGATGCTATCTTTGATTTGAAAGACATTGCTACCGATGGTAGCAGCTCTGTACCTAATCATGTTTCTTCAAAACATAATGGTATAGCTTTAAGAAGAATGAAACAAATTAAAGCTAACGAAAACTGGCAAAGCCTTGATGAAGAGATACACTCTGTTCATAGTGGAGCATATGGTCGAATGGACTGGGATAAGCCTTCAATGACAATAACAACACGGTTTGACACCCCTGCTGGAGGACGTTTTACCCATCCCGAATTAGACCGAACACTTACAGCAAGAGAAGCTGCACGAATACAAACTTTCCCTGATGATTTTATATTTTCGGGTTCAAAGACAAGTATCTGTAAGCAAATCGGAAATGCTGTTCCACCAAGATTAGCAGAGTTCCTTGCTCATTTTATATTATATTTAAATAGTAAGTATAACGGCAATGAGAATAAGTGATATAAAAAAAGCAGAAATAGCATCTGCTGACAATATGGATTCTGTTTGGTACATAACCAAGCAGAATCAGTCGTTTGCCGATTTGTGCTATATGTCGCACATTTTGGAGGATTGGAATAACGATGAGTTTGAAAACTACGAATCTTTTTTTAATCGCAGCAAAACGAAACAAGAATATGGCTCTCTGAGTGAAAATACACCGCACAGAGCCACAATTAATTGTGTTCCTGCGGGGTTGTTGACAACCAATGACCCATATAATTCAGACAATCTAACTCCATTATATTATTCTATTAAAGAAAGATGTAATGCAAATTTTGCTAACACACAATCGTACCAAGACCTCATCAATAATCAATTGCAATCATTTGTATTAAGAGTAAATAACAACAATATGAATCCATTATTGTTCCTTTTGAAAATTCTCCTTCAGATTGGCGATGCCACAGGAGAATATAAAATCACTATAAACGAATTTAAGTTGTTTGTAGCGACAACGTCTCTTTGGAAAGACTATTTCAAAGTGACAGACTCTATTCTAAGATATAGAGAAGATAGTGTTTATAAAAATGAATGTGATAGCGCACGAACTCAGTCAGTTCAGGACGTTCGCATACAAAAGTTTTTAGCGAATCATGAATTTATTGAGACAGAGGGCAAAGAGCTAGTTTTGCAAGACCAATTTATTATGCGTGCTCGTAAATTGGTCGCAAACTTTGAAGTAAATGGCACAACAGCGGAACAAAGTAGATTGACATATTATGTGAATGGAAAAGATGCTACTCTTAACAAGGACGTTGTTTCATATCTTTCTGCCATCCGCACGAAACCTTTCTTGCTCCTTGCCGGTATCTCTGGTACTGGTAAGAGCCGCATTGTGCGTAAGTTGGCACAGGCTACTACTACGGCAGAGTTGGAGAATTGTGACGAGCAAACACTAAACAGCAACCGTTGGGATTTGCATAAGCCTGCCAACTTTGAGATTATCCAAGTGAAACCGAACTGGCATAACTCTATGGATGTGGTGGGGTATCAGACTAACATCCCGACACCTCGCTATGTGTTCACTCCTTTCGTGGAGTTCATTGCCAAGGCATGGCAACACCCCACCGTTCCTTTCTTCCTCTGCTTGGACGAAATGAATCTTGCACCTGTGGAGGAATACTTTGCAGAGTTCCTAAGTGCTATAGAGAGCCGAAGCAAGAAAGGCAACACTTACGAGACCGATCCTATCATCAAGCCTTTCAAAGATTTCAACTATGAAAACGAACAAGGCAAGAATTGTTCTTTGGCTGAAGATATGGTGAACATTCTTCTGCCTGGTTATAATGCTGGAAATATGCCACAGCATATTATCGAACTCAGCAAGCGTTTCAAAGAGAAAGGCTTGACACTGCCTGAAAATCTTGTGGTCATTGGCACTGTGAACATGGACGAAACCACGTTCTCGTTCTCTCGCAAGGTGCTGGACCGCGCCATGAGCTTTGAAATGAACGAGGTGGACTATGACAGTTTTCTTGAAGACACTGCCGACATCATCACCGAGCCGTTGACTGCCAAAGCATCAACACTGCTTGTTGATCGCCCAATTAAGGCACAGGATGTAAAGGATAAAGTTGATGCCGACTTCATCGTAAGCTATCAGAAAGCCGTGAACGAGAAACTGGATAACACGCCGTTCAAACTCGGCTATCGTGCAGCCAACGAAGCCATACTCTATGTGGCTGCGTCACAGAACTTCTGTCAGAAGAACATCGCCTCCGTCATTGACGAGTTTACTACGATGAAGATACTAAGCCGCATCGAGGGCGACACCACCAAACTGCGTGTGGACGACAACAGCGACAAGACCATCCTCGACGAACTGGAAACAGTTATCAATGACTTCTTGAAACCAGCCAACAAGCCAGCCGTTCCCCAAGAAGAACAGCCTGCTGAAGAGAATGCCAACGGAGAAGACAACGCACCAGTTGAAGATGTGGTAGTGGCAGCTCCTGTGGAATTGAAGTCGCTTGACAAAATTAAGCGCATGAAAGAGCAATTAAAGCGCAACAGTTTCGTTTCTTATTGGGATTAACACAGAAAGATTATGAGCAAGGACGTTTCATCAATAGCATCGGCAGTACAAGCCATCAAGACTGCCATACTGCAAGGACAATACGAGGCGAGCATAGGCGTGAACCGTGTGCAACTCGCCACCTACTACGGTGTAGGCCGCTACCTCAGCCAACACACACGCAAAGGCGTGTGGGGAACTGGTGCACTCAAAGCCATCAGTGAACAGTTGCAGCGTGAAATGCCTGGGCTGAGAGGATTTTCAGACAGAAACCTCAGAAATATGCGCTTGTTTTACGAGCGTTGGGAAATGTTGGACGGAAAATCGGCAGTCGCAACTGCCAAATTAGAAGAGAAAGAATCCAACGATGTTTTGGCAGTCGCAACTGCCAAAACAGATACTGGCTGCAATTCGTCGGTTGCAACGGAAGAATTACAAGTGATTGACGAAGACGTGAATATCGATTCGGTAATCACGATTACCCAAATAAAGGACTTCCCTGTGGAAGACTTCTTCAGAGTGCCCTTCACCCACCATGTGGAGATATTCGCAGCCAAGACCTTGCCTGAACGCTACTACTACATTCACCGCACAGCGGAGGAGCATCTGTCGGTAGATGGGCTGAAACGTGCAATAGCGAATGATGCCTATCACCATCAAGACACGCTGCCCAACAACTTCAACACGACAATCAGCAATGCTGCTATGGCTCGCAAGGCTGTGATGATGTTCAAGGACGAGTATATGCTCAACTTTATCAACACGGAGCAGATTGGCGAGCGAGATTCTGAAGATGTGGATGAGCGTGTGGTGGAGCATCGGATAGTGCAGAACATCAAGAACTTCATCGGCAACCAGTATCTGCTGGAAGTGTATGGCGTGGAGCACTTCCCCGACTTGCTATTTTTCAATAGGGAATTGAACTGTATGGTTTGTGTTGAACTCAAAACAGGCACATTCAAATCAGCTTATCTTGGGCAACTCATGGCATACCTCACCATCCTTGATGACAAGGTGAAGAAAGTACACGAAAATCCGAGCATCGGCATTGTGCTTTGCAAGGACGCGAAGAAAGAGTATGTGGAGTACATCATCCGCGACTACAATAAGCCTATGGGCGTAGCCACCTACAAAACAGCAAGCGATATGCCAGAGCCATTGCGCCGTGCATTGCCTAACGAAGAGCAGTTTAGCAAACTGCTTGAAGGCTATAATCTAACAGAAGAAGAAAAAGACTAATGACAGCAAACTTCAACTTCACAGTTACCACAGAAGACCTCATCATCAAGTTCTCTTGTGCCAACCACAAGAAACGCATTGATGCGATGGTCAAGAACTTGCAGATAACAGGCGGAGAGAACGAGCACAAGAAAATGTGCCGTTTCTCGTCGCCCGACAGCAGTGTGCGCTTTTCATTCGACGGTGAGGAAGTTGAGGGCAACAACATCAGCCACGAAGCCGTGTTCTTTGAGAATATCGACTATCCGCTTATCGTGCGTGGACGAGGTGGCAAGAAGTTGCAGCGCATTGAACTGTATATCGCAGACCACAAGCGCAGCGATACCGACAAGAAAGACACCATACAAAGTGATGATGGTGAACTGTTCGGCTCGCTGAACTTCCGCAACCAAGTGGGCGAAACAGATTTCAAGATTGAGTACACCACCACCGACGGCAAGCAGCACACGGTGCAGTTTGCTACCGAGGTGCTGAGCTACAAACTCGACTACCGCAGCGACTTGAAGACCATCATTGCCGATGTTGAACAGGAGTATGCCATGCTCAGCTACTCGCTTTTGAAGGACACCTATCTCAACTTCCGCACAAAGTCTGGACGTAGCACAGAACTGATATGGTGGCAGATATTCAAGTCGTGTTACGACGACATCATGACCGCCACACGCATCATCATCGACCGCCCCAAGCGCAGACTGCGCACAGTGGCGAAGCATGAGCGTGCCGAGCGTTTGCAGTTTCTGCCACGCACGCTTGAAACAGAATATGAGGTACACAAGAACAATCCTGCCTACCTCTACCGTACTGAGGAACTGGTGTTGAGCCATGACACTATCGAAAACCGTTTCTTGAAGTATGCTATCCGTGAGATGCACCAGAAGTTCACCACCATTGCCAAGCACATCATGACGGCTATGCGCCTGACGGACAACAGTCGATTGAGTGGCGACATTGACAAGATGGACGATGAACTGCGCCGCATGGTAAACCATCCGTTCTTTCGTGGCATAGGAGCGTTCAAAGGTTTCTCACAAGACAGCCTTGTGATGAAACAGCAGCATGGCTACAAAGAGATATTCCAGAACTGGCTCGTTCTGCAACAAGGCTACGACTTGGAAGAGGGTATGCGCAAACTGGAGGTGAAAGACATCAGCGACCTGTACGAGATATGGTGCTTTATCAAGGTGAAGAACATTGTGCAAGACGTGCTGCATGAACTGCGTCTCGATGCCACCGCCAAGGTGAACGGTCGTGATGTAACTCGTGATTTCATTCCGCAGTTGCTCTATGGGGGCAGCGTTTCTTTCTTACAGGCTGATGGCGTTGAACTTGCAAGCGTAAGCTACAATGCACAGGTGGAGAAAGAAACTACAAAAGCAGAATCGGCAATTATAGGAACTGACACACTGACCACCGTGCAGCGTCCCGATATAGTGCTACGACTGACCAAGGAGAATGACAATATGCTCTTTACCTATCTGTTTGATGCCAAGTACCGCATCAATGATACGCAGATAGGTGGGCACGACGTGCCACCGCCTGATGCGATTGACCAAATGCACCGATACCGCGATGCAATTTACTACAAGGAAGACGACAACGACAATCTCAAAAAGGAGATAGTCGCTGGCTATGTGCTATTTCCTGGCAATATCCCAGGCGAGGCAATGGACGATGGCAGCTACTACTACCAAAAATCCAACAAACGCATTGGTATCGGCGCATTCCCTCTGAAACCCGACCAACAGCTACGCAACGAGAACGGCGAGTTAGTAATCAACCCCAACAGTAGTGAACAAGCACTGCGCAAGCAAATCCGTGAGTGGTTGGAGGACAACGATGCCAAGACGACACTGCTACACAACGCCATTCCACAAAAGGGATTGGAGTACACCGACGAGCCTGTGGTGGAGGGTGCTTACCTGCTGACAATGGTTGATAACGACGTGAACGACGACCATGCAGCCATTGTTGACGGACAGGCAAAGAAGTTCGTGTCTGGGTTCGCATTGTTAGAGGTCGGTATGAATTTCCAACGCACCAAGTACCTTGCTATCGTTGAAAACCACATAGTGAAAGGTTACTACCGCATTGAGAAAGCCAAGATTGTTGACATGACACAACGACTGGAGACTATTGGCTCACGTCATAAAGACAAGCCTTTCCGCGTGGAGTTCACCTTGGAAGCATATAAGGTAATCAAACCACTTACCTACGGCATCGACATGCTCGCCCGCCGTGGTGTGGTGCTGACACGCCAAAAGTTCTTGGAATATCAAAGAAAAACTTAAACTTGACATATAATGAGTAACAAAAAAATATACAAGGGTTTGATTGATAAATCTATTGGTAGTATGCTTTCTGCCATAGAAATCTACAATAAACCTGACTTTAAGTATCGCGAAGAAACCTTTGCGATATTG
>OKSN01001239.1_pt1 | contig 13788 bp, 11 predicted proteins | sample 1606191 | NCBI WGS metagenome assembly OKSN01 (sample SAMEA3879535, study PRJEB24766) | human gut metagenome | biome: human-associated habitat; feature: feces | place: USA | collected 1985/1987
TCAGAAGGACTTCAGCGTATCTTATGATAATGATGTCGTTGTCGTCGTGTCCTACGAACTTGACGGTCTCGGGCTCGACATACTTTCTCGTGTAGTAGCCGGTATAGGTCATGCAACCATCCTTGTTATTGTCAAATTTAGGATATGTGAAGATTGATTTGTCTGTATTCAGCAAATCGCCGCTTGTTCCGCCTTCCCATTTTGTTCCCGGGGTGAGGATGGACATAGTCATTCTCGGGTCTCTGTCTTTGAATACATCTTCGTATTTGGTCACGCTGTCAGGATTCCAGATTTGTCCGTCCTTAGTGAGATAGCACTCTATCATGCTTGCTGTAGGAACGAATCTGGCATAGTCCCCCGGCACCCAACATTCCCTTGAAAGGTTGTGTGATGTCCTTGCCGTCTCGCCGAGGTCATAATTATAGACGAACGCGATAAGGGTTTCGTGATTTTCGCTGTTCCTTGAAGCTCTGCCCTTGTAGGTGAAGAGGTCAAGGTAGTCGCTTTCAGGATGTCCTGTGCTGTAGAGTTTGTAATAGGAGGAACTCATTGCCCTTTCGCATGCTGAAACGGCATCCGCATATCTTCCATTGTAAAGGTAGATTCTGCTCAAAAGGGCGAGAGCAGCAGTCTGAGAAATGTGTCCGAAGTCTGCCGAACCTGCCGCAATGTATTCCGGGAGAGCCTTGTAGTGGTCCTCGAGGTCTTTAGTTACTCTGTCGATTACATCTTCTCTCTTGTCTCTTCCTCTGTACACGTCAGGAGAATCGACATTGAGTTCATCGGTAATGAGAGGAACGTCGCCGAAGAAGCTTGTGAGAACCCAGTAGTTGTAGGCCCTGTAGAAATATGCCTCTGCGGCATATCTTTCTCTCACCTCTTCCTTTACACCGGTCGCGCGCTGGTAGTTATTGAGGAAATAGTTGGTCTTTCCGATACCGCTGTATGCCGCATACCAAACGGAATTGATCTGGCTGATGTCGGAGGAGAAATATCCTCCGCCGATGTTTCTCCAGGCTGTAGATACTGCCCACGGAGCGCTGTCACCTGCGATTTCGGTCCTGTTGAGCCATTCCTTTCCGACAAGACTGTTGGTGAACGTGTTGGTTACACTGCGAAGGTGCTGTTCTGTCTGCCAGAAGTTCGCGTCCGTCAGTTTGTCGTGCGGCATCCTGTCAAGGAATGAATCGTTGCAGGAAGTCAGCATCAATGCTGCGGCCATCAGAAATATATGTATGTTCTTTTTCATATCTGACTGTATTTTCAAATTTCTTGATGATTATGTTTCTACTTGAAACTGAGGTTGACGCCGAATACGATTGTTTTTACGAGCGGATAGTATCCTCCCTTGGAAACAGGGGTTTCAGGGTCGTATGCGTAGAAGAACTTGCTGAAAGTGAAGAGGTTGTCCGCAGACACATAAAGTCTCAGATTGTCGATTCTCGCTTTCTTCATCCATTTCTCAGGGAATGTATAGCCGAGCTGGATGTTCTTTACTCTAAGGTAGGACGCATCTTCAAGCCAGTATGTAGAGAAGGTGTTCTGGTTGAATCCAGTGTTGTAGGTAAGACGCGGATATGGCGCATTCGGATTAGGATTGGATACCACATCATATCTCTTCATGTGGATTTTCTGTGGATAAGCTGCCATATCCTGGAATGCGTGGCGGGCTGTTCCCTCAAGGTATCCGTCGCATTTTCCTACACCCTGGAGCACGAAACTGAAATCGATGCCTTTCCATCCGAGATTCCCTCTCACGCTGTAGGTGTAGCGAGGAATGCTGCTGCCGATTACTGTTCTGTCATACTCCGGCATGATTCGTCCGTCAGGTTCCCCGTTAGGGCCGCTCAGGTCCTTGTATTTGATGTCACCAGGCTGGTATTTGTAACCCATGACAACAGGAATCTTCGGGAGATTGTAGGTGTGGGTCTCAGGATTGTTGATCTTGAAGTCTTCAGGCGTCATGAGACCGTCTGCTATATAACCGTAGAAAGCATCGATAGGATATCCGACCTGACGGATCTGATAGCCGCTGAGATCCGGTTGGTTTCCGCCGAGATCGACAATCTTGTTCTTAACGTCAGAGAGGTTGAATCCGATTCCGTACTGGAATTCTCCGATCTGGTCTCTCCAGTTCAAGTCCATTTCCCAACCCCTGTTGTTCACTTTTCCTGCATTCTGTTCTGAAGGCTTTGCTCCCATCTGTGAAGGATAGTTGAATTTGAGAAGGATGCCTTCTGTCTTCTTGTCATACCAGTCGAAGGTGAAGGTGAGCCTGTTCTGGAACATAGCGAGATCCAGTCCGAGGTCAATCATCTTAATCTTCTCCCAAGACAGGTTAGGATTGGAGAGAGTTGTCTGCACATATCCTGTGGTTGCCTTGGTTCCGATCATGGAAATACCTGAGGTATATGCCTGAAGGACAGAGAGGTAAGGATAGTTTGACGAACCTACGTATTGGTTTCCGAGCATACCCCATGACGCTCTGATCTTCAAGTTGTCGAGGTACTTTCTGGTAGCTGCCATGAAGTTCTCTTCAGTGATTCTCCAACCTGCTGAAACAGAAGGGAAGAGTCCGCCGCGGTTGTCTTTGTGGAAACGTGAGGACAGGTCGTAGCGCAGGTTGCACTCGAGCAGATATCTCTCGTTCCAGTTATAGCTCAATCGGCCGAAACCGGATCTGATTGCCCATGAAGAATAGCCGGAATCGTTGCTCATTGTCTCCGGATCTCCAAGACTGAGGGTAGGCTCCTGCTCTGTGCTGAGATTGTTTCTTGAAGCTTCGAACATGCGGGCAGTGTACCATTCCTGGGACATACCGACAACTCCGCCGAGGTTGTGCTTTCCGAAGTGGAAGTCAAAGTTGCTCTGAAGGATGAATGTCTGCTGGATATTTCTGTAGTCAATGTTCTTGATGGAGTTCGGTGACTGGTATCTGTTGGTCTCCCCATTGTCCGGATTGACGAAAGTGATGGTCTTCCTGAGAATGTCTTTCAATCCGTTGTAGGATGTGAGGTTATATGTCGCGCTGACGTCCCAGCCCTTGAGAATGTCCACTTTGACAGTTTCCATTATCGAGAGTTCGTCTGCATCTGTCTTGATCCTGCCGCCGTCGTACAGGACAGCTACCGGGTTGGTGTTGCCACCGCCGTATGCCCATGATCCGTCAGTGAAGCGGAGAGGAGCATTAGGTGCAATTCTCATTGCATTGTAGATGGCTCCGCCGCCGCTGGTGAGCGAACTTACAGGAGAAGTCACTTTTGTGGTGGTGTATCCGATGTTGGATGAGATGGTGACTCTGTCAATGAGTTTCGTGTTGATTTTGAAACGTATGTTGTGCCTGCGCTCTCCAGTGCTGTTTCCGGCTGTGAGACCGTCCTGGTCGAAGTATCTGTAGGACAGCATGTAACCGCTGTTTCCGAGGGTTCCGTTGAGGCTGACAGAGTAGTTCTGCTGAGGAGCTACCTTCTTGAGGACTTCGCCTACCCAGTTGGTGTTTCCGAAATAGTTAGGGTCTGAGTTGTTGCGCACCTTGTCGAAATGTTCAGGAAGCCAGGCTGCCGGGCTGCCTACATTCTTTCTTGCCTCGTTGTCGAGGGTCATGAACTCGATCGCGTCGCACATCTCCGGCAGTCTTGTCGGAGTCTGTATTCCGGCATAGGCTGAGAAGTTGATTCTTGTGACGCCGTCTTTTACAGTGGCGAGTTTCTTGGTGGTCACGAGAAGGACACCATTTGCTGCCCTGGCTCCGTAGATTGCTGCGGAAGCCGCGTCCTTGAGGACTGATACGCTTTCGATGTCTTCCGGGTTGATGGATGTGATGTCACCTTCGACACCGTCGATCAGAATCAGAGGATTGGCATTGCCGATGGTTCCCACTCCACGTACTCTGATGGTGGTATTTGCCTGTCCTGGCTGTGATGAGGAGTTTACGACCGTCACACCCGGGAGAAGTCCCTGAAGTCCTGAAGCGACGCTTGAAATAGGTCTTGCATTCATTTCTTCGCTATTGATCATCGCCACCGCACCGGTAAGATTGACCTTCTTCTGGACACCGTAACCGACTACGACGGTCTCCTGGAGCATCTGAGTGTCTTCAGCAAGGACCACTTTTCTCGCAGCTGCTGAACCGGCAACTATGATCTGCTCCTTGTAGCCGAGGCTGCTGATTCTGATCTTGGTCTGGGCTGAAGGTACTATGAGTTCCCAATTTCCGTTGGCGTCAGTGATGGTGCCGCCCTTTGCTCCTTCAATCAGCACGCCTGCACCTATTATAGGCTCTCCGGTACTGTCAATGACAGTTCCGCTGGCCTTGAATGTCGTCTCTTTAGTTTCTTTGTCAATGTCTTTCTTCTCCTCGCTGAGCACGATCTGATGGCCGTTTATCTCATATGAGATGGCCAGGCCGCTGAAAATTCTGTCGAGAATGAATTCGATGCTCTTGTCCTTCGCATCGATGCTTACCAACGCATCTTTGTCAGGGAGCATGTTACTGTAGAAGAAGCTGTACTCGCTTTCGTTCTCCAATGTAGCAAGGGCCTCCGTAAGAGGAACGTCCTTGAATGAGACACTTATCTGTCCGTGCAGAGGTGCCGCATTCATCAATACGCTGAAGAACAACGTGATGATTAAAAGTTTTGATTTCATTATTATTGTTATTGGTGTTATTGTTTTGTATTTTCATGGTGGTCAGGCATTCCGGAACTCGGGTGTTATTTGCGTCCCGTGCGCCGTCTGCTGAACTTTATCGTGTTGTAGTACATCTGGGCTTCCACCGGCGATGTCGCTGTGATAAGGTCAAGCACATTGTTCAGAGAACTGTTTCTCACAAGTCCCGTGTAGGAGTAAGCAGTCACGCTTTCGTCCTCGAAGATGACATTGACATTGTACATTCTCTCGAGAATGGCTCCTATCTCCTTGAGGTTGTTATTGTTGAAGAAGAGTTCATTGTCACGCCAAGGGATGAGGTGGTTTTTGTTCGGCGCGTCATATTTCCTCATCTCGCCGCTTTTTACATTGTAGCTTATTTCCTCTGCCGGCTTCATGATCATTTCCCTGCCGTCTGCAGTCGCCTTCACGCAGCCTTCGACCAATGTCGTAACTATCTCAGGCTCAGAATTGTAAGCTCTTACATTGAACTTGGTTCCGAGAACCTCGACCTTCATCTGCCTGGCTGATACGACGAGCGGAATCTCTTCATTGCGGGCGACTTCGAAATAGGCTTCGCCATTCAGGTCAATGTCGCGGTTCTTCACATTGAAATCAGATGCATAACGGATCGAACTGCCAGAGTTGAGCATGACCTTGGTCCCGTCCGGGAGTGAAATCGTGCTTTTCTGACCGTTCGCGGCGATGCACTCAAAGACATTGGCCTCGGCCTCTCTGCCCTTGCCTGCCACGAATCCTGTAACGACAGCTATGGCGACCACGGCAGCCGCCGCAGTCCACTTGAATATTCTTCTGAACAGCAGCTTCTTCTGTGCCTTGATTCCGATAAGCAGTTTTCTGCGGATTCTCTCCTTCTGGATGCCGGACATTCCGGTACCTGCGTTCTGCCATTGGGAAAATGCGTATTCGTCGAAAGCCTGCGCTGCATCCTCCTCGTCCATCATGGCGCGGAGCTTCGCATTTTCTTCGGCTGTAGTCTTTCCGGAAAGGTATTTTTCAATCAGTGAATGAAATCTTTCGGTTTCCATATTCTGTGGTTTTGCTATATGTATCCACAGAATCCATAAAACCTTACAAGAAAATTGAAAAAATTATAAAATTTTGCTCAACTCATCAGTTCAGTCATCTGATGTCCCGTATTGTTGTGAAGATTGTAAAAGGTGACAAGTTCGAGGGAAACTTTCCGGATGATATTTCCGTACATATATACAATACTGTGACGTCAGCGTTGATAAACATCGCTTCCGGAAACCTTGAAAAGAATCCTTATGGAACGAAGAATACTATTTCAGCGAAGAGACTGTCGGGTGACACGTTCACAGCAATCGTTGTTCCGCAGAATCTGGAGCGGCGAACACCTTTGGTTGAAATTACTATGGGAGGAATCGCATATCTTCTGGATTACAGTATCTCTTTCAGACCTGGATATCAGTATGTTGTGCAAGTCATCGTGACTACTTCTCCTGACCAGGAAAAAATCGAAATATCAATAGACGGCACTATACAGGACTGGTAACTACTAGGGCCTTGCCTGAGAGTCGGTTCTGAAGCTCTCCGCTTTTATCCTTCTTTTTTTGTAAGAGCCTGCAAGAGCATCATCCCTTTGGCAGTCAGAAGGTATTTCTGGCGAGGATGCCTGGGCGAATCCGGATAAAGAGGGCGTATGAAACCTGCATTTATGGATGGAGAAAGATAGACTTTCAGAAAATTGTCACGTCCTGTCAGCCGGATGCGCTCCATCATCTCTTTTACGGATAATTCATTGTCCCCAACAATGCGAATCAGAGTCGCGATGTTTGGATTGTCCGTGTGGAACTTATCCTGAGCTTGTCCTGTGCTTGTCCCGAGCTTGTCCTGTGCTTGTCCTGCACTCGAGGACAATTCCGGCTGTATGCTCCATTCTGGGCTAGGATGAATGTGAAGGTAGCGGTTCCTGAGATCCCAATGCTCGCCAAGAAGCAGATTGCGGAAAAATCGCTCAAGATAGACAGGCGAATAGTCGATGCCTTTCACAAGATTCTTATAGTTTGCCCTCACCAGTGCATTGCGGAAATACCAAGAATGGTTTGCGAAAAGTTCATTATTGATGTCGAAGCCTACGGAACGGAGATATTGTATGGTAAAGACAGCTGTGGTGCGCGTGTTTCCCTCGCAGAATGCATGGATTTGCCATATCCCGGAGACAAAGCTTGTCAGGTGGGCGATCATTTCGTCCCGGGAGATTCCTTTGTAACTGTATGCGCGTTCTTGCGCGATGTCATATTCCAAGGCCCGGTGCAAATCTTCCCAATTCAAGTAACTGACAGACGCTCCTTCAAGCACCCATTCTTTCTTCGAGATGTCATAGTCGCGAACTCTTCCGGCATGTTTGAATACACCGTCAAAAATTCTCCGGTGCAAAGATATGATACCGTTCGCACTGAAATCGAATGTTCCAGAAGATAATATCTTAGTGATGTTTACTGAAACCTTATCAGCTTCTTCATTGTCAGTATCGCCGCGATCACGTGCGGTTCTGGTAGTATAGTATTGTTGCAGGAGATCACGGGCTTCGTCTATAGTAATGTCACCTTCGATGTTCCTGCGGGCCGTAAGCTGAAGGTATTCGGATGTCTTCAACCCATCTACAGCCTGTAGTCCGATGGCGACACGCCAAGCCTCCGCTTTGTCTTTTTGGGCGGGTTCCCCTTGCCTGATGTACTGATCGAAGTCAAGATATTTCTGTTCTTTTGTCATATGTTTAATTTACTTTTCCGTTCATGATTGTTCTTATGCAGAGGTTGATGGTGCTGTCAGTGAACTTGTCTATGAGTTAGCCAATACGCTCCGTATCAGTTACAGATGTCCTAAACAATAAAATTAGTAAATTTTCTTAAGTTATGTGCAGAATCTAAAATACAAGTATATCACAATATTCCGCAGATTTTTTACAATGATATTATAAAATTTTGCTCAACTTAAGATTACCGCTAGCATCAGAAGTTCTGAAATCCTCTGACGGATAGCGTTTTTCGCCCTTGCGATCTGGGTTTCCACGGTTTTGGGAGAAATGTCCAGACGTTCGCTTATTTCGTGGACGGACAGCCCCTCGATAAAGCGCATCTTGTAAATCATTCGTCTGGATTCAGGCAGGGCGGCGATTGCAGCTTCAGCTTCCGCCAATATGACGGCCGTGTCTCCAGTCTCGAACTCTTCCTGCCGGACACCGTCGCTATTCGACACATAGTCAATGTATTTCGATGCGGTCACCTGTCTGCGCAGTTCCTTGAACACAGCATTGCGGGCCACCACATAAAGCCATGCCGGCACGTTTCCGTCAGGGGAAATCGAGGTCCTGCGGATCCACATCAGGGCGAAGCAGGACTGCGTGATGTCTTCGGAAAGGTAAGTGTCTTTAAGGATGGCGTGGGTAAAATTGAAGACCATTCCCGCGTACTTGTCATACAACGCCGAAAACGCCTCAATAGACGAGGCATTCAGCTGTTCTATGAGTATTTGGTCTTCTTTCATGATGTAGCGGGAGTTCTGTGTTGCTACCACAAAGATAGGAAATAAAGTCAAGTTTCCCGCTACAACTTGGATTTTCAGGCCTCCGAGCCCTCTACAGGGTGCACCAGAAAGTGACGATGAATGGTATTGAAAACTCGAGCACAAAGCCGTGGAACAGCGAAACCACAGCATATTGCCTGCCGGATGAGTCCATGATGATAGGCAATGTCGTGTCCATCGAAGTCACTCCGCCTGCGGCAATCGGAGCCAATGGCCCTGCCACTTTTACAAGCAGCGGCGACAGGAGCAATGTGAGCATTTCCCGGACAATGTTCGAGAGCAATGCGATGGTACCGAGTTCCGCTCCCTTGTATTCTGTAATGAAGATACTGGACAATGAATAGTATCCGAAGCCTGAACCTACTGCCAGACAGTCTGTTGCACTCCGGCCATGCAGCAGGAGAGCAGCGGCAAGTGCTCCTGCCAATGTGCCGAGAAGCGTACCGACCGGAAGCAGCGACATCCTCAGGTCCAGAGTCTTGAACTTGGATATGAAACTGTTGTCGCTTCCCACTCCTGCACCCACGCAGAAAAGCAGGGCACAGAGGGCATAGAACGTAAGATTGCCCTCAGATATGCCTGAGGGAATCAGACCTGACAGTCCTGCGGCAATGCCGATGATGAAGAAACTGATAATGACAAGGCTGCCTTTCATCTCGATTTCCTCCTGCTTATATATTGCCACAGAATCCATGCGAAAACGCAGCTTCCTGCCGTGCACAGCGTCGCAATCACGACTGCATCCAGTCCGAGTGAGGGCAATGCGGATATGATCTTCTTGTTACCGCCGACTTCCACGCCGAGCAGGAACAGCAGAATCCATATGAGCAAGGTCGTCGCCTTGGAAATCCATTGACAGTCCCGTTTTCTCAGGAGCCATCCGAAGGCAATGCCTCCGAACATGCAGCCGATAACTGTAAACATCTATTTGTCAGTATTTTGCGGTTTCGTAATGATTCTATGCTGCGATTGCAGAAATGCTTTCCTGTTCTTTTCCAGTGTTGCCCGTTCAGTTTCGGGCAATGCGAAATCGCAGAATCTTTCCCAAATATAGTTTATGGTCTGCTGGGACAGGTGCACCATGTCTTCTGCATAGAAACGGTAGTCCCTCAGCTCGTCCATCATGATCTCATAAGCAGGGAAGTATGCGCATTGGTCCGGATGATTCTCAACTACCGATTCCACGGCCATAAGCAGGGTGCTTTTGCTGATCTGGTTGCCGTGTGCGCCGTCTTTGAGATGCCGTATGGGGCTGACTGTGAATATGAAACGCTTCTGTGGATATTTCCCGACAAGAGAATTGAGAAGTACCGAACATGTCTTCATCGAGAGCCTTTCGCGGGTAAATCCTTTGGAATCCCGTTTCAGGCAATTGGACACGATCTCGCCTGTGGCATTGAACCGGAAGGTCCAGGCCGTGCCGAGCGTGATGATTATCGTGGAAGCCTCGCGGAAGAAGGCCGATGCTTCGGCAAGGGATTCATTCGCATTGACAAGAAACTCTGCGCTTGTCGCCCTTGCGGCTGCGGTGTGGTGGCTGAATGAACAGACAAGCTGCGATCCGGCGCCCATCTGCACACACTCGTCTTCGCCGAACGGAACAGCAGAATCCAGCCTCCGAACTGCATTGCAGACGGAAACTGGATTGTACAATGTTCCAAAAGGATTGGTGCAGGCCCGGAACCCCATGTTCTTCATTATGAGGCCGATATTGTCGGAAAAACAACTGCCGAGCAGCAGGATGCTGTCATCGAAACTGATTTTTATCTTGCTTTCCGGAATATCCACCGGGGTCTGCAACTTTATCATATTTTGTCTGTTTGTGAGGAAAAGTTACTTTTCCATGGATTCGATTACTGAAAGGTTGGCTTTCCTTACTCTCGCCTCATCCATTTTCAGGACTTTGCGGTCGTAAGTCATAAATCCGTTCACCTCGCCTTCCACGTCAGTGGTCTGCGTATAGACTGCTGCACTGAAGCCGCTTCTGACCATTTCTTCCAGGTCGCGCGCATATTCCACGTAAACATCTGTAACCTCATCTGAGTTCTTGTACTGTACATAGCCCCAGTTGCGGTCTTTCTGCCACAGATGTCCTTCGAGAGGCAGGCCGATTCCGCCGTATTCACCGAGGACAGTAACGTAATTGCTGTCGAAGAAACGCTGTTTAGGACCCGGATATCTGTGCTCGTCGAGAATGTCGCCACACTTTCTGTGGTTTCCGCCTGAAGCCGAGTTTACAAGTCTGGTAGGGTCGAGTTCCTTGGTGTATTCAGCGACTTTCTCCGTGTCGAACTGTCCCCAGGCCTCATTGAACGGAACCCATACGACTATACAAGGGAAGCAGCGTCTGGCCCCGATGATCTCAGTCCACTCCTTATAGTAGTTCTTCTTCCATTCGTCAGGTACAGGAGTGTCTGTGCCCTCGTCCCAATTATTATAGACCCACTTGTTGGTGGAGTTGTCAGCAATGCTCGGCATATCCTGCCATACCATCATTCCGAGCTGGTCGCAGTGGAAGTACCATCTTGCAGGCTCTATCTTGATGTGCTTGCGTATCATATTGAAGCCCAGTTCTTTAGTCTTGACGATGTCGTATCTCAATGCCTCGTCTGTCGGGGCTGTGTAGAGTCCGTCAGGCCACCAGCCCTGGTCGAGCGGGCCGAACTGGAACAGAGGCTTTCCGTTCAATGCCATTCTCTTGTAGTTGTGCGAGTCAGTGACCACGGAAATTTCCCTCATTGCCGCATAGCCTTCCACCCGGTCCAGAACCTTGCCGCCACGAATTACTGAAAGGCGCAGTCCATAAAGGTACGGGGAATCAGGAGACCAGGTCTTTACTTCCGGCAATGTGACTGTAACCGCCTTGCCTTCAGCTGCTTTCGCGCTTGCAATGACCTTTTCGGCCGGCTTCTCAGGAGAGTATCCGACGCCGCCCTCCAGCACTTCTGCCAATATGATGTCGCCTTCTACTGTTCCTTTTGTCAATGTTTTGACTGTCAATGATTTCGTGTCAATGTCGGCTACGGCTTCATAGCTCAGGAAGCGTGTCTCCGGCACTGTCTCCAGCCATACGCTCTGCCATATTCCGGAAACCGGAGTGTACCAGATTCCTTTAGGCGAAAGCACCTGCTTGCCCCTCGGCTGGAATGACTTGTCGCTGCTGTCTGCGACTTTCACCACGAGCTTCTGCTCGCCTTTCACATTGAGGTATGGGGTGATGTCGAACGAGAATTCCGTAAATCCGCCTGTGTGCGTTCCGAGGAATATATCATTGACATAAACATCTGCTTTCCAATCTACTGCATCGAAGTTGAGCATCGTCCTCATTCCTTTCTGGGCCTTGGCCTGGAACGTGGTGCTGTACCACAGGTTCTCATTTGGCTGAAGGATTCTTCCGACTCCTGACAATGATGACTCGATAGCAAACGGCACGAGTGTCTGTCCGTCGTTTTCTGCCGGCTGAGGCTCTCCGCATTTGGTGACGGCATAGTTCCACAGTCCGTTCAATGATTTCCAGTCGCCTCTGACCATCTGCGGTCTCGGGTATTCCGGATGGCAGGATTCAGGAGAAACCTGCTCTGACCATGTTGTACGGATGTTTTCGCCTGCCGGAGCCCAGTTCTGAGCTGCTGCCGACAGCGGTAAGGTCAATGCTGTCGCAACAATTAGTGTAGTGATTCTGTTCATGTTATTATTGTGTGTAATAATTTGTATCGAAATAAAATCGAATCCTCTAATTTACGGTTTTTCCGTTAAAATTCGTACATGTTCAGCCCTGTCTCTTCGGAAAATTTCCTGCCGAGATGAGCCTTTGAAGGTATCACGACCAGTTCACATGCCCCGCTTATGACTGCGGAGAAAAGATGTCCGCAGATGGCGGAACAGTCTGAGCGTCCGAACGTTGCGTGAAGATGCAGATACACATTGCCGTCCTTCTCGGAGATGTTTCCGGTAAGATTTGCCATTTCCATCTGCTCCTTGAACTCCATGTCCACATATTTCTTGGTGGCAGGGTCCAGAAAACGCAGAACCACATCATTCACGGCTCCTAAACCATAAATCTCTCCCGTCAGGATGTTCTCTTTCCTGCAGAATTCGGTCAATGCCGCAGCTACTTCACAATGATTGTCAATGCTGAGAAAATATCTGTCTTCAGCTTTCGTGTACTTGTACATAGTATAATAATTATAGGTATATCAGTATGGCTATCGCTCCGACTGCTGCTGCAATGACTGTTTTTATAAGCTTGACAGTCAGCCAGCTGCGTTTGTTTTCGGCGATCAGCGGCAGGCAGGCGTGTCCGTCCTGGGAAATGCAGTTGGCGAGCAGGACCGGGAACGGAAGGATCCCTGCGGCGAACATTGACACGAAAACAAGGTGCGGGCCCGACTCAGGAATCAGTCCGGCAGCGACCGCAATCACGAGCATAAGCCAGATGTTTCCCTTGATCCAAGTTTCGATGTCAATGTAGATGGACAATATCCCGAATAACGCGAGCACGCCGAATGTCCATGCGAAAATCGTAGGCAAATGCCTCTTTATCACGTGCTTCCATACGTGCTCTTTCAGGAAGTGGCGCAGGTTTTGGGCGTGATTGCCGTGCTCTTCGCCCTCTTTGTGATGATGGCCGAATTTCTCGTCATAGTGGCTGTCCTCGTTATGGTGATGGCAGCAGTCCACGTCCTCGTGGCTGTACTCCCCGTGAAGGCTGTGCTTCTCCCCGTCGTGATGATGGCCGCAGTCGCAGGAATGGATCTCGTAATTGTCGTCACGGCTCCTGTCAGCGCCGATGTTCATCATCTTGCCCTTCTTCTGCATTGACCCGACAATGATTTCTGTCAATGCGCCTATGCCGATTCCGAGAACGAAAAGCCCGCACATCATCATCAGCGCAGTGCCTGGAAATTTCGCCAGCATTATGAATGCTTCGTCGCCGGTCGTGGCTATCAGCGTGGCCAGCAGCGCGCCGAATCCTATCATTCTGTGAGAGTAGAGTGATACGCCTGCAAATCCGCCGAGGCATCCCGGTATGAGACCGAGGGCCGCAGAAGTCACGATCTGTCTGCCTTTGTGCTTCTCGAGACTGTGAAACATTTTTCCCTGAGTGCAGACATTGAAAATCTCTATCAATGTCATCATCAGTATTACGAGAGCGCAGATTTCTATACTTTCCTTGAATGCATCTATGATTGCGTCAGGTATATCGTGTGGCGTGTGGGGAAGTTCTCCGTGGATGTGTAGAGGTAAGATGAACATAGGTTTATTGGTAAATGGTTCCCGCGATATAGAGGCTTATGACAGGCCTGAGCGGTGAATTGGTCGTCAGAATTATAGCTGTTTCATTGTCTCCGACAGGGAGATTGCCCGTGTCAAGTGTGCATTTGAAAGAATTTTTCCCTCCGGATGGCGTGTCAATGAACTCTGCCGGCACTTTCACGCTGTTGTTTTCCGCATCGCATTTGTAAATGTGAAAACCGCTGCCACCCATATTCTTATAGGAGAATGTTGCTGTGACAGCAGTGCCTTTGCGGACTTTTCCGAAATGGTAAGTACTCGCGTCGAATATCGGCT
>OKSN01001257.1_pt1 | contig 13578 bp, 12 predicted proteins | sample 1606191 | NCBI WGS metagenome assembly OKSN01 (sample SAMEA3879535, study PRJEB24766) | human gut metagenome | biome: human-associated habitat; feature: feces | place: USA | collected 1985/1987
CCTGCTGCCCTCCGCCGGGTCCGCCGCCGCCACCGGGTCCGCCGCCGCCACCGGGTCCGCCCTTATCCGCGAGCGCGATGCTCGGAATAAGCGCAAGCGCCATGAACAGAGCCATTACAAATGCAAAATGCCTTCTCATAAATTCCCTCCTGTTTTTCTATGTTTTTTCACCACTCACACGCATCCGTGTTTTTCTGTACCGGCATACATGGATACGCGTGTGTATATTATAGCATGCCGTCTCTTGTCCGCTCAACCTAATCTTTTATTATTCAATCATTATATATTTTTAGTTTGATTAATTAAGCAAGCGCATGGCATAGCACCATGCGCCCGTGTGATTCGCTTTTTTCAGCCTTCCATCTGCTTCCCCAGGAAGTTCGCCGCCGTTTCCGTGGCCTTTTGCTCCGCGCGGCCTATGGATGCGTTCTCGTCGCGGCTGAGCAGCATCACCGCGCCTATCGGATCCCCGGCGCAGATTATCGTGGCTATCGCCGCCGCGGCAAAGGGCTGCGCCCCGTCCGCAGTAATGTGCGGCGCCGTACCGCCGTCCGCCCCAACGCACAGCCTGCCGCGCCTGTCCATCAGCTCCTCAAGGTCGCTGTGTATGGGCTTATCTATCAGCTCCTTGCGGCATGGCCCGCTCGCGGCTATCACCGTGTCCTTGTCGCACACGGCCGCCGTCATCCCAAGCGCCAGCTGCAGCGATTCCGCGTATTCCTTCGCAAAATCCCCCAGCTCCCCTATCGGCGAATACTTTTTCAGTATCACTTCGCCCTCGCGGTCGGTGAATATCTCCAGCGGGTCGCCTTCGCGTATCCTCAGCGTTCTTCGTATCTCCTTGGGTATGACTACGCGGCCCAGCTCGTCAATCCTCCGCACAATTCCGGTTGCCTTCATGGTTCTCTATTCCTCCTGAATAATTCATTTCCATGCTTGCCATATCATGTTTTGTATCGGTAGTATGTGGAAGGATAAGAGGGATTATGCATGAAAGCAAACTATTATGCAGCGGTGCAAAGTTTTTTGCAATTGACGCTGCATTATACGAATGCTAAGATTTAGCTATAAAGTTAGTTGTCGATAACCTTATTGTTTTTCTGTATTTGTGGTTTATATTTTTAGCGGAGGATAGCTATGCTGGAACATTACCTTGACCAACTTGGCGATATGCTGCACCTGTGTGCGGATACAGACGGCATACTTATCGTCAATAAACAAGGCGTTATTGAATACCACAGCATGCCCATGCCCGCCTATTACACACACGAGGACACCGTAGGAAAACATATATTGGATATTTACCCAAGCCTTACCGAAGAAACATCCACCATACTTACCGTGCTGCGCACAGGCATTCCTTCTTATCAAAAAGTGCAGCGCCTTATAAACGACCGCGGGCAAAACGTAACGCTTGAATCAACAACTCTACCTATAATAGTTGGCAGCAATGTTGAAGGCGTTGTAGATTCATCTCACTTTTTTGAAATAGGCCACCGGGTAGTGCGCAGCGGCACTAATGGCGAGCTTTCAACGCTGGACAGTATAATAACCGAAAACACATGCATGAAAAAGCTGAAACAGCGCATATGGGACGCCGCGCAAACCAATTCTCCCGCCATTATATACGGCGAAATAGGCACGGGCAAAAAGCTTGCGGCCGAGGCGCTTCATCGCGAAGGCCCGCGCGCAAACGGCCCGTTTATAGTGCAAAACTGCGCCGCCATGCACGATGATGACAATTCGTTTTACTGCGAATCTGCCGGTGCTGAAAAGAATCTTTTTGAACTTGCGGACGGCGGCACGCTGCTTCTGGATGAATTTGATTGCCTGAGTCACACATTGCAGGCAAAGCTGATCAAGGCCCTCAGCCGCAATAAGCGCCACGCTATCAATGCGCCGAACGCCGCGTATGACGTGCGCGTAGTTGCCGCCATGAACGATGATCCTTATGCCGCCCTGCGCGAAAAACGGCTTAGGGAAGATCTTTATTATAAGCTTGGCGTTATAAAATTGCGAATGCCTCCGCTTAGGGAACACGCTGACGATATACCGCTGCTGATGCGCTATTTTATCGATAAATATAATCTCGAGATGAAGCGAAGCGTGCACGTTGTGAGCAGCATGGTTGAGAGCATACTTCGCCAGTATAGCTGGCCGGGTAACGTTCAGGAGCTAAAAAATGTTATAGAGGGCGCGCTCGTATCCATGCGTTCCGATACACTCAGAATAAACGACGTCCGGGAGGTGCTGCTTTCCGTATCCGGCCGCGGTTCTCTCCCCGGTATGCTGGATAGCACTCCTCCCGCCAATTCCGAAAGCTTTTCTTTGAATGAAGCGCTTGAAAATTACGAAAAAGGCATAATACTGCAAGCGTTGCAGGAAACTCACTCCATATCCCAGGCAGCAAGAAGGCTTGGCATTTCCCGTCAAAATCTTCAATACAGGCTGCAAAAATACAATATCTGACCTCCACGCTAACTGAATCTTTAATACACTTTGAAGGAGAATGAACAATGCGCAGATTATGGTACAACGCAACTGTTGCCAGCATGGATGGCAACATGAACGCCTATCAGGCCATCGGCACAGATGGCATCAAAATAGTGTTCCTTGGCAGCAGCGCGGATGCCGAGCGTCAAAGCTGGGACGAGAAGCGCAATATGAACGGGGCTATGATATTGCCCGGATTCAATGATACCCATATGCATATGCTCTATTATGCCACATTCAGTCGCAGCGTTATGCTGTTCGGTGTGGATTCGATAGACGGCATGGTTGGACGGCTGCGCAATCGAATAGCAAAAGAACAACCTTCTTATGTAATAGGTGTGGGCTGGAACCAGGAGTACATGAAGGAAGGCCGCCTTATTACAAAGGCAGACCTTGACCGTGTATCGCGCGACATACCCGTATTTGCCGTGCGCGCATGCATACATGTTGCCGCATGCAATAGCGCAGCACTTGAACTGATAAGCAAAGCGGAGCTTAGCGATGATATTCGCGTTGGTATAGATTACGCTACCGGCATACTTCGTGAAAGCGCCGTTGGGCTGTATCGCACGGTCGTGCCGCCGCTTAGCGATGCGGAAATAGAATCGCTTATACTCGACACTCAAAAGAAGCTGAATGCGGACGGCATAACCGCCATACACACAGATGACCTTGCCTCCGTCCCCGGCGTTGAAGGCGAAAGGCTTCTTAGCATATTCAAGCGCATGGATGACGAAGGCAAGCTTACCGTTCGCATTATAGAGCAGGCGCAGGGCTATGGCGACGGTTTCAAAAACGTGCTTGCCATGCGCGACGCCACTCTTAACTCAGGCGGACTTTTCCGCGTATATACCCGTAAATTGCTGCTTGATGGTTCCCTTGGCGCAAAATCCGCCGAAATGATAAACGGCTATATTGACGATCCTTCAAACCACGGCATAGCAAATTTCAGCGTGGGTGAGCTTTATCATCTCATTCGCGAAGCCAATGCCAACCGCATGGACGTTGCCGCTCACGCAATAGGCGATTTGGCCTTGAAGCAGCTTTGCGACATATTTGAGCGCGTGCTCAATGAAGATCCATGGCCGCAGCATAGGCACGGCGTTGTACATGCGCAGATAACCACGCCGGAGCTGCTTAGCCGTATGAAAAAGCTGGGGCTTCAGGCGTATATACAGCCCATTTTTATAGACGCAGACATGAACGTAGTCGCGGAACGCATCGGCGAAAAACGCGCAGCAGAATGCTACCAATGGAAAACTATGCGCGATATAGGCATACATACAAGCGGCGGGTCGGACTGTCCTGTTGAACCTTTCAACATTCTTGACAATATGCGCAGCGCTATCACGCGGAAGAACCGCGCCGGCACAAAAACATATCTTATTGATCAGGCTTTGAGCACCGCGGACGCAATACGCCTGTTCACAAGCGACGCTGCATGGGCCGCGCGCGATGAAAACATACGCGGCACGCTTGAAATAGGCAAACTTGCCGATATGACAATACTCGACAAGGATCTTTTCGCAATCAATCCGGATACTTTTACAAGCGTAAACGTTTTAGAAACCGTTGTAAACGGCATTACGGTATTCCAAGCGTAACAGCCGTTGCGTATACAAAACCACATAAGAAGGAGGATATGCATGACAAACAAAATATTGGAAAAAGCCATCGGCATTAAGGATCAGCTCATTAGCGACCGCAGGGCGCTGCACAGGATTCCCGAATTCGGTGTATCCACGCCTAAGACAGTAGCATATGTAACCGCGCGTCTTAATGAAATGGGCATACCGAATCGCCATTGCGGCATACATCGTCCAGAGGACAGGGAAATTGCCGTGCTTTCCGGCTGCCCCGATGCTCCTGATTCAACGGGCGTAGTGGGCCTTATTGGCAAAAGCGGCCCGTGCTTTATGCTGCGCGCCGATATGGACGGGCTTCCCATTAAGGAAGAAACCGGCCTTGATTACAGTTCCGAAAACGACTGCAGACATATGTGCGGTCATGATGCGCACGCGGCAATGCTCCTCGGCGCGGCAAGGATACTTAAAGACATGGAAGCCGAGCTTCCCGGTCAGATAAAGCTTATGTTCCAGCCCGGCGAAGAAATGGGTTACGGCTCAAAGACCATGATAGAGGACGGTTTGCTTGAAAATCCCCCCGTTGAGGCAGCTATGGCGCTGCACGTTTGGCCGCAGATGGACGTTGGACAACTCTATTTCAGTCCCACCGTTACCTCCGGCTCAATGGCCACGTTCTATATCGCAATAGAAGGTAAGGGCGGGCATTCTTCCGAGCCGCAAAAGACAATAGACCCCGTTATGATAGCAAGCGAGCTGAGCAGCGCGCTCAATCTTATCATCCCGCGCGAAGTAAATCCCGATATATTTGCCACTCTTACCGTGGGGCTTATAAAGTCCGGCACCGCATCAAACATAATCCCCGGTACGGCAGAAATGGCCATATCCATAAGGACGCTCGATCCGGATGTATATGATTATTTGCTTAAACGCGTGCCCGAAGTTGCTAATGGCTACATCACAGCATGGCGCGGCAAATATACGCTGAGGATACACAAAACGCCGGGTACCGTATGCAATGCCGCCCTTTCCGCAGAAATGAGCAAATACGTTGGTGAAATACTCGGGCAGGAAAACGTCTGCCAGGCGCCGCCCATGAAAGGTGCGGAAGATTTTGCGTATGTAAGCATATGCGTTCCGTCCTTCTTCGGCTTCCTTGGCGCAGGCGGTGCGGATTATTATCCGCTGCATAATAGCCGCACCATAATTGATGAAAACGTGCTCCCCTACGGCGCTGCAATACTTGCCAACTGCGCCGTGGAGTGGCTAAATTCTCATAAATAATTAAAAGGAGATAAACCAATGAGCGACAACACCAAGAAGAAAAAGCAGTTCCGCCTGCCGCATATGTATCTGGTAATTGCGATACTTATGCTGTTCGTCAGCCTGCTGACCTATGTTGTTCCCGCCGGTTCGTATACCCGCGGAGACAATGGCGCCGTCGATCCCGACAGCTTCACCTATACCGATAGTTCACCCGTCGGCATACTCAGCTTTTTTACATCCATCCATAAGGGCTTTGTGGACAGTGCGAGCATAATTGCCACCGTGCTGCTGGTTACCGGCTGCATAGAAATCCTCAATGCCACCGGAACGTTTTCCGCGGGCATACAGCGCATGATACGCGGGGTCAAAGGCAAAAACATTGTGGTCGTAATATTGTTTTACACCATATTCACCGCCATGGGCGTTATAGGCTACCTTGATGGCCTGTATCCCTTCTATGCAATAGTTATTTCAATATTCATGAGCCTTGGTTACGATCGCATGGTCGGCACCGCGATCATAATGCTTTCCACGGCCGTGGGCTTCACCAGCGGCCTTGTGAACCCCTACACCACCGGCATAAGCCAAACCCTCGTGGGCCTTCCCATGTATTCCGGCCTTGGCTTCCGCTGCATAGGCCTTGTAGTGTTCTATGTTATAGGTCTGTTCTTCCTTGTCCGCTATGCGCGTCAAATTGAAAAAGACCCCGCGAAGAGCATAATGGGCGCCAACTTCCGCGAAGAGCAGGTTGCCCCGCTCAAAATGCAGGAAGGCCTTGATTTCAATGCCAAGCGCATAATAACCCTTGTCGCGTTCGTCGCCAGCATAGTGCTAACCGTTATAGGTGCGCTCAACTGGAGCTGGGGTATGCCTGAAATAGCCGCGCTGTATTTCCCCGTTGTAATATTGGCCGTTATTCTCTTCAAGATGAATCCCAACGAAGCCTGCGGTCACTTCATAAAGGGTATGCAGAACGTTGTCGGTACCACGCTGGTTATCGGCCTTTCCCGTTCGGTATCCGTGCTGCTCTCCTCCGGCAACATAATCGATACGTTTATACATGCCATGTCCTCCATGCTTGGCGACACAAATCGTATCGTTACCCTGCTTGTAATATACCTGTTCGTAACTCTGTTCAACTTCTTCGTGGCTTCCGGTTCCGGCAAGGCCATGATGATGATGCCCATAATGCGTCCCTTGGGCGAAATACTCGGCATCAATCAGCAGGTAATGGTTCTTGCCTATCAGTATGGCGATGGCCTTACCAACACCTTCTGGCCCACCAGCTCCGTTGCGCAGCTTTCCCTGTGCGGCATGGACTACGGCAAGTGGATAAAGTTTGCCTGGAAGGTATATCTCTGCCTCATAGCCGCGGCCTTCGTGCTGATCGTAATCGCAGACAAAATCGGCTACGGTCCGTTCTAAGCCGAATAAACGGCATAAGCAATACCCACGCAGGAGCTTCCCGCGTGGGTATTTATTTGCATCGGTTTTATTTTCCCTCACTCAAACTTCGGCGTATACATGCTCTTGCCGTGCAGCTTGAACAGCTTACCGTTGGCAATAACGGTGTCTATCGCAAGGGCATCGCTCAGCAGCAGTATGTCCGCGCAGGAGCCTGCGGCAAGAAGGCCCTTGTACGGATAGAGCTTCAGTGCCTTGGCGGGGTTCTCGGTAAGCACCCGTATGGCGTCCGAATACTTGTAGCCGAATTCGTTCACCATGGCGCATATCACGTCGTGATCGGCGCTCACGCGGCCTGCGGTGATGCCTATTAGTTCCTTCTTTTCGTTCCACATGGGCAGGCTGCCGTTCCCGTCTGAGCTGAGCGTTACCCTGTCCTTGGGCGCGCGGGAGAAGGCTGTGTTCAGTATGCCCGCAACGTATGAAGGATTGGTGCCGGCAGTAAAGTCTATGTAGCCGCCAAGGCTTGCAAATTCAACCGCCTGATCCATGTGGCGGCTCAGGTGAGTGGGCCTGAACACGCTCACGGGCAGGTCGCTGGTTTTCACTATGTCTATTATCTTGCGCAGCTCTTCTTCGCCGGAGCCGGTGTGCAGATGCACTATGCCCGCCTTGCCGGAAAGCATGCCGCCCATGCGCGCCGCGTGGCCAAGGCGCGTAAGCTCGTCCTTCGTTATGCCGGAGCCGCGGTGGTCGGATATTGCCACCTTAACACCTATTATCTCCTGAATAAACGTTATGTCGTCGATAACGGAGCCGGTAAGGGTGTGCGTCGGGTACCAATATGAGCCGGTAAGGCAGTACGCCGTCCAGCCTTCCTCGTTAAACGCCTTCGTCTTGGCAACAAGGTTGGCAACGCTGCGCGTTGTGCCATCCGTACCGAGCAGGCCCACAACGGTAGTCACGCCCGCGTCCACAAGCTGGGACAGCTTCAGCGGCGGCACCTGGTTGGAAAAGCCGCCTTCACCGCCGCCGCCAGTTATATGCACATGCTGGTCAATATAGCCCGGCGCGGCAACAAGGCCCCCGCCGTCTATCGTCTGCTCTATCAGCCTTTCAGGCACGTCTATGTTCGGGGCGATCTCTATTATGTCCCTGCCGCATATCAATATGTCCTGCACGTCCGCCGACTTGTCATACGGCCGAACGTTTTTCAATAAAATCATGTCGTTGTTTCCTTTCTGCATATATGCCGTTTTGTTCCGCTGCTATTTAATCATACAAATGGCAATATGCGCAATGGTTTTTATCAATAAATCGACTCCCCCGAATAAAACTCCCGCATATCGTCCAGCCTTATGCAGGCCAGTCGGCCTATGAATTCGGCGTTTTTATCCTGCACATCAGGATAGGCGGAGCCGCAGTCTATGTCCATGCGATCAGGGCCGTGCCATATGCGCATGGGCGAACCATCCTGATAATGATGGCTGGTGGTATGACCGAATATCATTGTGTATTCGCCGCTAAGCGGCGCCTCTCCGGACTGCCTGTCCCATACGGAAAAGTATTTTTCGCCAAGCTGCGGCCGCTTTGCAAGGTAAAAAAGCTCCTTCGGCATGGCGTGAACAAGCTTATATCGCCTGTCGTTCACGGTTATGTCCAGCTCCGTCGGCAGCGCGTCTATCCAGTCAAATAGTGATTCCCTCTCCGCTTCGCTCAGCTTTTTTATGTCCCTGTGCGTTACGTCCCCGCCGTTTCTGTACCAATGCTCGCGCCGCTGCTCCTGTGTCCTGTCCGCCGGGTCGTAGTCCGCGCGCAGCAGGCACAGCATCATGTATTCATGATTGCCCAGTATCATGCGCATGTTCTTCGCCGCCCGTATGCGCTGCAAAAGCTCCACGCCGTGCTCCCCGCGGTCTATAACGTCCCCCAGTATATAAAGCGTATCTTCATCCGTCAGCTTAATCTGTTCCATTACTGCGTCGAACCGGCGCCTGCTGCCGTGTATATCGCTCATAACGTATATCATGCCCGTAAATTCCTCCGTTGCCGTGCCTGTAATTTTAGCAAAGCGCGGCATCGTTTGCAAGCTGTCGCAGGAGGGCTGTTTTATGGTATAATCATATCTGCCTTTTGGCAAAACGAGAATAATGCGAGGTTTAATTATAATGAACGATAAAGAAGCGCGGGAGATACGCCGCCGGTTCAAGCCGGATAAAACATGGATAAACGCCGTGCACGGCTGCTACGTTAATGAATCAAAGAAGGTTATAAGCACCTTCCGTGAAAGTGTTCAGACAATGGTGCAGGATGAATCGGAACGGTTCCTTGCCCTGCTGAAGAAGCCTATTTCCGGCACGATAGGCCGCAGCCTTATCAACCTTGAATTCAGCGCGCACGACACTTACTCCGTCCCCTACCGAAGCAGCGACGGCCATGCGCAGCACGATGCCTCGGACGAGGAATTCAGCTACTTCATTTGCAGCATATGCCCCGTTAAGCAGACCCAGCCCGTATTGAGTTATCAGCTTGCGGAAAACTGCTTCAATGCGCTCAACAACGGCTTTGCCGTTTCCGCGCCGCAGCTGGGCTTCATGTTCCCCGCGTTCGATAACCGCGCCGCAAACATATACGCAACGCTTTATTACACCAAGAGCACAGCCGATAACCATCCGGAGTTCACCACGGCCGTTTTCGGTATAGAGCCGCCCATGCCCGCAGCATCGCAAAAGGAGGTTTTCAGCGAAATACTTTCGGAAGCGCTGGCGGAAGAATGCCGCATAGAAACCGTGCAGTCCGTGCAGGAGCATATAGGCCAAATAATGGAAATGCATAAGGAAAACCATGTTGAGGAGCCGCTCGCCCTATCCAAAAACGAGCTTGGCGCGATGCTTGGTCAATGCGGCGTATCGGCGGAGCGCGTGCAGGCGTTCTCCGATGCGTTCGATGCGCACTTCGGCACGGACGCGGCCCTTCCGCCCGTGAACATGATAGACAAAAAGCAATTCGTCATAACCACGCCGGAGGTCACCGTGAAGGTTGACCCGGAGCGCAGCGACATGATAGAGCTGCGCAAAATAGACGGCCTGAAATACATTCTCATCCCCGCGGACGACGTCGTGGAGGTAAACGGCGTAAAGGTGCAGTTTGGGGAGGAATAACGGCAGATCACAAAAAGTCCGGCTTACGTCGGGCTTTTCATATATTCCACGGCGAATATTACCCCGCGTTGCTTGCAGTAAAGCTCAGTGTTGTGCGGCAGACCGTCTCAAAGTGGGGGCAAGGAGTTTCCCATAGTTAAGGATACTTTCACACCAACCGCCCAAAACCCACGCTTACAAAGTCTTTTTGCTGAAAATTAAATGAAATGCACGGAGGGTTTCAACATGTGCAAACTTGTTTCCTGTGAGTTCAATATCGACACGGCCTGCGTGGAACTGCTTTTTGCAGACAGCAGCATGATTTCCATCGACTGTATCGCCGTGGAGAACGAGGTAGCGGACGACCGCTTTGACCGCGCCGAGTTGGACTGGCTCATCTACAACAAGCCGATGGAGTATGCCGACCTTGTGCTGAATGGCGGTATTGAAGAATACTGCAAGAGTTCCCGCGAACATAGTAGCATAGAGGATTGAGTGCTTAAGTAAAATACCTTAGTAGAAAAGGCTACAGCAAACGCGGCGGCTTTGATTTCTCAAAACCGCCGCGTTATCATTGGGGCGTGAAAAGATGTCTGCTGCACGACGGTTTTTTTCTTTTGCCGTCGTGCGGCAGATTGCAGAACATTTATTTGATATTTGACCCTATTGGCGTTCCTCTCACAGCGCAATATGCCGTGTGGCGCAATCGCTCACATAGGGATCATGTGTCACAACAACAATGGTTTTTCCTTGTCGGTCTAATCATTCAGGCCTTGTGACATTATTTACTGTTTCACAATGTAGGCTTCACATTTCCCTCAATGCAGCCATCCGCCATCTGTACGATCCTGTCACAGCGTTCGGCAATCGAAGGGTCGTGCGTAACGATGATCAGCGTCTTGCCGCTTTCCTTGCAGAGCCGCATGAGGATGTCCATGACATTCGCTTTGTTCGCCGCGTCCAGTGAACCGGTGGGTTCGTCCGCAAGGATGATTGGCTGGTCACAGACGATTGCACGGGCGATTGCCACCCGCTGCCGCTCTCCACCGGACAATTTACCCGCCTTGCGGTTCAACTTGTCTGATATGTCCAGATTCTGCGCGATCTCCCGGATTCGGGGCTTATGCTCCCTGCGCCTGATCTGCCTGTTGTAAAGCAGGGGGATTCGGATGTTGTGATATACGGTTTCATCGTCCAGCAGGGCGAAGTCCTGCACAATATAGCCGAACGAGGCATTTCGGAAAGCGCTGCACCGCCTGTCGTTCATGTTCAGAACTTCCTCTCCGTCCACGGCGACGCTTCCGGAATCCGGCTTCAAAATCAGACCGATAATGTTCAAAAGTGTGGACTTGCCGCTGCCGGAAGGTCCAACAATGGCGACGGCTTCGCCGCTTTCCACGGAAAGATTAGCGTGATTTACCGCTTTTACGGTGTAGTGGCTGGTTTCATAGCTCTTGCAGGCTTGTGTAACGGTGATTCCCGGCATAGTTCATTCCCTCCTTAATCCCTGTGAAAATTTAGATACAAAACGCTGCTGCACAATACTTGTGACAAGGAACGCCGAGCCCATGGTGGCTGCGAATACCATGAGAAGATTCAGCGGCGACGCGAGCCTGTTCAATGACAGGATCAGGAGCGTTCCCGCAAGCGGGATCACATGGTATCCCAACACGAACAGATACATCCTTGTAAAGATAAACCGCTGTGTTGCGCCAAACAGATGATGCACCGAATATTCCGGGATCCGGCGGCGCAGGATGCGATAGGTATTCAGCAGCAGCGCACCGAATAAAACCAGAGTGGACATGATGTAGAACAGAAGATACGTCTGATGGGTGCGGGTGCTGCTTGCGGCGGAAAGCCGCAAAAAGTTTTCCGTTGACTGTATCTCCGCATAGGCGGAATAGTTTTGATACAGGAACGACCTGACATCGGCGGCGCTTTCCTCTGTGGGTTCGGCAAGAATCAGACGGTCTATGAACATATCCACCGATACGTGCGGAAACGCCGCGAGGGAAAGGGCATCCTCACAGGATGGCGAGAAAACATAGAGCGTTTTCTTCAAATTCTCCGATGCGGGGGAAATGTAGTGCAGCGGATGGTAAACGTCCATATCGGATGGAACAACGGTTACTGTGCATTCGTGATCTCCGATGCGGAGCGTCTTTCCTTTGTCCCCGGCGCAGTCCGGCGAAACCGCGGCGATGGGTGCATCGCTGCCTGCCGGAAACGGGAATGTTGTCAGCCGGGTATAGGCGCCCACATAAACGATGGTCTGCTGATACCCGCCGATGCCGGGGAGAAGGACGAGGCTGCCGAGGTTGTCATGCTTTTGAAACAGCTCCACGAGGCTCTGCTGCCGCCCGCTGCCTGTTCTGACAGGCTGTGCGGTAGTTTCCCGGTCTGCCGCTGTCATAAGACTGCTCAAATCCTTTACCCGCACCATGCTCACATCGTTTTGTGTAAAGCGACGGATTGCATCATTTTGTGATGCGACATGCTGGTAACTCAATCCCACCAGCACGAAAGCCATTATGGACATTGCGGTTAAAAAGCCGTAAAAAACGACCCATCCAACATCCTTGACCAAATCCCGGATCACCTGCCTGATCAGTGTCATATCATCTTCCCCCTTTCCCCAACCGTGCGGCTGTTCCGCAGTAGCCCGCCCAGTTCAAAATCAGTGAGAACAGTACAAACCCTGCCGTAGTACCTATCAGCAGCGTGGTCAGATCACTGTCCGGCATATAGGTCAGCCCCCGGTACAGCGCCACGCCGAAAAGCAGAGCAGCAGTCAGTGCAATACCCATCGCCGTAAGGGTGGAGCGGAGGAACAGCCGTGCTTTTGACAGCCCAAACAAATGATAGATTTGATAGCGGCGGTCATTTTCCCGATACATGGTCAGCACCACATAGGAGAAGCAAAAGATCAAACCGAGCATGGCAGCGGAAATCGCTCTGGAAAGAACGCTGTCCGTCAGAAGCTTCGCCGCCAGCGCGGGAAGGCTCAAACGCTGCCGCTGGTCAGTGACCGTATAGCCGCTATTCTCAAATAGTGCCGTCAGACCACTGGTGTCCGTGCCATCTGTGAAGTACATTCCATCCTTCGCCCCGCTCATGGACAACGGATAGAGAAACCCTGCATTGGAGATAACGGAAGGCACATCCTGTTCCCGATAGGTTCCCAGGACAGGCAGCCCCAGCGCGTCCGGCAAAAACCGCCCATCGCGCACATAGGCATCAGAAAAAGCCGCGTCCTCTGCGGTTAATACGCCCTGCGCGTCACAAGGCAGCGAAAGCCCGATGGCTTCACGGAGCCAATTCGAACCGTCCAGGATGCCGCAACCTGCGGCAAACCCGTTCTTGTATAGGATTGTCGCCTCGTTTTCCAATGCCCAGCGTTCCAGAAGCGCATACAGTTCATCGGACGGCGCGGCGGCGCTTGGCGTGCCTGCGTCCTCCTCCGGATGAAGGTATATCCGGGAGACGTCCGCGACAGTAAAGGATTGCAAGCCCGACACGGGGCTGAAATAGTAGTCCGAGTAAATGATGGAAACGCCAAGCCCTATGCTCGCAAGAATCAGGATCGAGCATAGCAAGGCAGCCCAGTTCTTTTTTCGCATAGCTTTACCCTCCGTCCTCTCACAGCGCAATATGCCGTGTGGCGCAATCGCTCACATAGGGATCATGTG
>OKSN01001272.1_pt1 | contig 13436 bp, 9 predicted proteins | sample 1606191 | NCBI WGS metagenome assembly OKSN01 (sample SAMEA3879535, study PRJEB24766) | human gut metagenome | biome: human-associated habitat; feature: feces | place: USA | collected 1985/1987
CCCGCCACGAAATGCGTGACCTTGTGGTCGGTGGCCTCCCAGATTTCCGGACCAGTGGTATGGTAGTGGCTTTCGGGACCGTTCGGATTGTCGTACTGGTTGGGGCGGTAGCCGCCGGGAATCGCCTTGGCGAGACGGTCCGCCACCTGGTAGTAGGAGCGCGGATCGTCCGGACCGGCGTCGGTGGGGGTTACGACCACTTCGGCGCCGTATGCGCGCAGCACCGCACGCTTGGCTTCGGACACCTTGTCCGGCAGGGTGAAAATGGTGCGATAGCCGCGCTGCAGCGCCACGAGGGCGAGCCCCACGCCGGTATTGCCGGAGGTCGGTTCCACGATCACGCCGCCGGGCTTCAGTTCGCCGCTGCGTTCGGCCGCGTCGATGATGCGTTCGGCGATGCGGTCCTTGGAGGAGCCGCCGGGGTTGAAGTATTCGACTTTGGCCGCGATGGTGGCCTTGATGCCTTCGGTCACATGGTTGAGGCGGATGAGCGGGGTGTTGCCGATGAGTTCTGCGGTGCTGTTGTGGATGGTCATGACGTTTCCTTTGGGGTTTTGCGGTTTCGGTGATTCGGTTGGGATGCGCTCCCGGGAAGCCACGTCGTCATGTGCAGCGGTTGAAACAGGACCTGTTGGGATTTTCGCGTTTGTGCGAAGATCACCGTATACGGTTACGGTATGCCGTATGCCGAAGGTTGGCGATCATGCCGATACGTTACGGGAATCCGGAAAATCGAAGTTCTGGCGACCACGCCGAACGTTCTGGAATGTCCTATCTCAAGTTATGCGTCGATGAACCACGCGCCCCTCGGGCGGTTGGTTAGCGACAGCAACAACAAGAGCGATTGAACATGTAGCTTACATTACCACTCCCCCGGGCATCGGCATGTCACCCGCGTTCATCATGCGGACATCCGAACCGTATCAGCTTCCCGGAACGGGCTCGTTCCGCCCCAATAACCTGCGATATAACAGCCTTCGCAGCGCCCAACACCCCACCGGATATCATCGCGTCTACGTGATATACAATGCAATTATGTATAGAGGAACCTCTTTCATATTCCCCGCACATCGAGTACGACCGTCGACGGGGAACAACGGACGTTCCCCGCTCACGCCGGAAGCCGATCGCACCGATCACACCAATCACAAACGCCATCGCACATGGACGCCTTTCGTGGTTCTCTGGGCGGTGATGTCGACGATTCTCATACTGCTGACCGTGTCCACGCATCCTTCCGACAGCGTGTACACCTTGCAATACCAAGGCGGCACCTTCCTCGTGGACCGTTCACAGTACCAGCAACTCGCCGACGCGTTCCTGCACGGCAGGATCTGGATCGACGCGCATGTCCCCGACTGGCTTGCGGCCATGGATAATCCGTACGACGAACAGGCCAGAGGAACCCTCGGCATGCAAACCGGCGATCCGTCACGCTGGGATTGGGCCTTCTACCATGGCCGGTACTACTGCTATTTCGGCCCGCTGCCGGCGCTCCTGCTCTTCGCGCCGTTCAAAGCACTGACCGGAACCGATCTGCCGACCGCCGTAGGATGCGCGTTCCTTGCGATACTGGCATGCGCTTCGCTCATATTCCTCATCGAAACACTGTGGAAGCGCTATTGGCATGGCACCCCCAGATGGCTCGCGGTCCTCGTCTGCACCGCAATCGTAGCGGCATCCGGATTGACGTATCTGGTGCTCGTCCCATGGTTCTATTCGATTCCCATCCTCGCATCGCTCGCACTCGCGCCCGCCGGCATCGCATTGTGGGCACGCTCTTCCGGCGATGGCCATCACACCCCACGCACTCCGTTCATCGCCATCGGTTCGACGCTTGTCGCGCTCACCATCGCCTGCAGACCGGCGTTCATCCTCACCGCGGTATTCGGCATCATCCTCCTATGGCCGCAAATCCGAACCCGCGATATCCTGTCCACCCGTTCCAGACACGCCATCCTCTCCACCATCGCGGCGATTCTGCCGTTCCTCATCATCGGCTGCGCGATGATGGCATACAACACGGCCCGTTTCGACGACCCGTTCGACTTCGGCGCAGCCTACAATCTCACCGGCTGCGATCTGACGCAACGGCATGTCAGTCTGAAAGCACGCCTGTATTCCGTCCTCCTGCTGTTCCTCACCCCAATCGGTTTCACGAGGGAATTCCCCTACACCATGGACGTGTTCTCACTGGATGAGGCAAACCCATGGGGATTCCTGTTCCGTAATCGGAACATCATTCCGGAACAGTTCGCCGGCGGACTCGTCGCGCTGTCGCCGATCTGCCTGCTCGCATTGCCCGCGGCCATCCGGTATTTCATTCGACTGCGGCGCAGCCAAAACTCCCACGCAACACAGTGCGGTGCGATAGGACTCACGTTCCTCGTTCTCGCCGTCCTCATCGCATGCATCGACGGACCGTTCGGCGTGAACGCGCGTTACCTGTGCGATATGACATGGCTGATGCTCATCGGCACCATGTGCCTGCTGTTCGTATGGAACACGGATGCGCGTGAAAATGGGCGCCGGTGGCTGACCGTCGTGATCGTCGCCCTGCTTATCGTCGGCATCGGCTTGCAGCTGCTATGGCTTATGACCCCGGGGCGGAGCGAAAGCTGGAACGTTTCGAATCCCGCCCTGTATGACTGGTTGCGCAGACTGTTCACGTTCTAGTCGGTTCAGCCGATTCAGGCGATCCAGTCGGTTCAGCCGGCCCAGCCGCCTACCTTGCATCGATCCGACCTGCGATCAGGACTGCATGGACGCGGCTTCGATGAGCGAGCGCGTGTACGCGGAACAGGGATGCTTCAGTATTTCCGTGGTCGTACCGCTTTCCTCGACGCGTCCGTCATGTAGGACGACGATACGGTCGGCGATATGCTGCACCACGCCAAGATCGTGCGAGACCATGACCAGCGACATGCTCGGGTTTGCCGCGCGGATGGCGCGGAATGCCTCCAGAATCCTCACGCGTGCGGCCACGTCGATGGCGCTCATCGGCTCGTCGGCAAGAATGATGCCCGGATCGTCCACTATGGCACGCGCGATGGCCACACGCTGCGCCTGCCCGCCGGAAAGATCCATGGGGTACCGTGCGGCGAACACCGCCGGGTCAAGCCCGACCACACGCAATGCATGCTCGGCCTGCGAGGCGATCTCATCATTGCCCATGCCCTTGTGGTGCAAGCGCAACGGCTCCTCTACGGAACGTGCGACGCGCCAGCGCGGGTCGAGCGAGGCGAAGGGGTCCTGGAACACCAGGCCGGTCTGTCCGCGTAGCATGCGGCGCACGGCAGAGCCCCGCTTCCCCATTGTCTGGCCGCGATACGTGATCTCGCCCGAATCGGCGGATCCCAAGCCGAACAGCACACGCGTCAGCGTCGATTTGCCCGAACCGGAAGCGCCGATAATCGCCAGGCACTCCCCCTCGTATACGTCAACGTCCACGTCGAACAGCACCTGCCTGCGTTCCCGCTTCGAACCGAAGCTTGTACAGATGCCACGCCCCTGCAGCACGATGTCACTCATTGCCGTCGTCTTTCCTCATGATTGCCGTGTTCTTGAACGTCTCCCGCTTGGATTGCGCTCTCGCGGATTCCCGGCTGCCAACACTGCTACCAGCACTGTTGCCATGCGGCAGGGTAAGCAACCTGGCCGCATCGACCAAACGTCGCGCGGGTTCGCTTGCCGGCGCCTGCAATAGGCTTGCGGTCGTACCCGTTTCGGCGATCGAACCGCCGTCCAGCACATAACAGCGCGTAGTGGCGCGTGCGAGCACCGCGAAATCATGGGTGATGAACAGCATGGACTTGATATAGCCCTTTTCCATCAGCTCCCGCATCATCTTGATAACCATCTTCTGAGAGGTCACGTCCAGCGCGGAGGAAGGTTCGTCGGCAATCAGAACCTTGGGGTTCAGAATGGTAGACACAGCGATGACGGTACGCTGCTTCATACCGCCGGACAACTCCACCGCGTGTTTATCCAGCACCTCGGGCGGCAGACCCAGTTCCGCAAACCGTGCTTCCGCCAACTCCCGGATCAGCTTCTTGTCTTTCTTGGGGTCATGTGCCCGCACCACGTCCTCGATAAAGCGGATGATTCTCTGGGTTGGGTTCAGGGCGTTCATGGCAGCTTGGGGAATGTAGGCAATTTCCGTGCCGAGGATGCTCTTACGGACATCATCCGGCTTCATGCCGGAGATATTTCTGCCGTCGATGACGATATCGCCGCTCATATAGTGCAGAGGCGGGAAATAGTAGCCCATCATAGAAAGCGCCAGCGTGGATTTTCCGCAGCCGGACTCGCCCGCGATGCCCAGGGACTTGCCTTCCTCGATTTTGAAGGAGACGCCGTCCACGGCGTAAACATCCTCGTGGAAGCGGGTCACATATTTGGTTTTGAGGTTTCTGACCTCCAGCATTACTTTACCCATTGCGTCGTCCTCCTTAGTCTCTCAGGGTGGGATTGAATACCTGGTCGAGACCCGTGTTCATCAGATTCAAAGAGAAAGAGATGAGGGTGATGGTCAGAATCACAGGGAAGTAAGCCCACCAGGAACCGTTGGTATGCGCGGAATACAGCATGGCCCAGTTCATCATCAGACCCAGCGTAGGAACCTCGGTGGTCTTGGGGCCAAGACCCAGCAGTGACAGCTGTGCTTCGCTGAGGATGCCGGAGGAAACCTGAAGAATGAAAGCCATGACGACATAGGAAGCAATGTAGGGCAGGATATCCGTCAGCACGATGCGAACCAGGCTGTGTCCGGAGAGCTTGCTCAGGTTGACGTGGTCACGGTTGCGCAGGCTGATGACCTGAGAACGGACGGAACGAGCGGTCCAGGTCCAGCTTGTCAAGCCGATAACCAACGCGACCACCGCCGCGCCGCGCTGTTCCTGACCGATGGAATAGGAAATCAAAATCAGCAGGATGAAGCTGGGGATAACGGTGAAAATGTTGGTGATGAACATAATCAGATCGTCCGCAAAGCCGCCCAAGTAACCGGCCAGCAGGCCCAGGGTCAGGCCAATGATTGTGGCAACGGCACCGGCGATCAGGCCGATTCTGATGGAGGTGCCGCAGGCGGACACCAGCTCTTTAAGGACGTCGCGGCCGAAGTTGTCGGTGCCCAGCGGCAGAGTCTTGACGTTGGCAACGGCACGGATGTTGACATAGTCGGTTTTGCTGATGGAATTCACCTTTTCCAGATCGCCCTCATCATTCTCATCGGCGATAATCCGCACGTCAGCGGAGCGCAGCTCCAGCAGAGCGTTATTCAGGCGCTTGTAATAGTTCCGCTTTGCCATGGTCATGCCGGCAGGCTTGGCGGTAACCTCGTAATTGTCGTTCCACAAATCCACCAATGCGTCGGTGTCGTTAATGTCCAGTCCGGACACGTCGATGCCCATAGCGGTGAACCACTCTACCATGGCAACCCTGTCCTCAGCGGACAGAGCCTTCGCGATTCGGTTATCGTCCGCGTCGGAAAGGCGCAGCGTCTCGGTGTCGGTGCCCACGGCGTCATACAGGGAAACGTAAGTACCGGGAGATGCGAAGGTGCCAACGCCAATCATTTCCAGAGGGTTTCCGGGGTTGAACATGGGATAGATCAGCATGATCAGAAGGATAAACACAAAAATGCCAAAACCAGCCACAAATTTGGGGGAATGAAAAACCTGGCGCAGTGTATTCTTCATTTTTAATTCCTCCCTTAGCTGTCAAACTGGGCGGCTTTGACTCTGGGATCGATAAAGCCGTAGATGATGTCCAGCAGGAACGTCACTATCAGAACCATGATGGTGATAATCAGAGTAGTAGCAGAAATCAAGGGATAATCCGCCGCGGTCACGGCGCTGTACATGGTGCTGCCGAGACCGGGATAGGAGAAGATGATCTCAGCGACCAGAGCGCCGCCGATCATGGTGCCGATGGACAGCGCCAGGCCGGTGACCTGGGGCAGCATGGCGTTGCGGAAAACATAACCGACGATCTTGCGATCCTTGATGCCAAGGAACCGGGCATACTTGACATAGTCGGCATTAAGTTCATAGATAGACATGGAGCGCATACCCACGGCCTGACCGCCGATGGAAACCAGGACAATGCTCCAGAAGGGCAGCTGGTAGTGAGAAATCACAGAGGAAATAAACTTCCAGCTGAAATTGGGAATCATATCAAAACCATAGCCGCCGGAAATGGGAGCCCATTTCAGTTTCACGGCGAAGAGAACAAGAAGAATCACTGCCATACCGAAAGCCGGGACGTTGCCCAAAAACAGGAAGGTCGGGAGCAGAACCTTGTCAAAGCCCTTGCGGATGTACGCCGCCAGGGCGCCAAGCAGGTTACCAAGCAGCCAGCCAACCAGGATTGCGGGCAACTGCAGGCAGATCGTCCACATGATGGCGCTGGAAATAATGTTGCTGACGGATCTGGGATACTGGCTGAAGGAAAGCCCAAAGTCGCCGTGGATGGCGTTCTTGCAGAAGATCAGAAACTGCTCCGCCATAGGCTTATTCGTACCGAACTGTTCTGCATAACGCTCGTAAATTTCCTGCACGGCAGAGGCGTCGGACATACCGTTCGCCATTTTACCGGTGATGGCCGCGACAGGGTCGGCAGGCATCAGCCGGGGCAGAAAGAAATTGAGGAATACTGCAACGACAAAAGTAATAAGAAACCAGATTATTTTTTTCCCAAAATATTTACGGTAGCCTTTCATGCTACTTTTCCCCCCTTAGCATAAAAACGGGAAGGGCCATGCTCCATGAAGGAGCATGGCCGCTTCGAATTAACTATTAGCCGACCAGCTCGAGCTCGTACAGCGCGGCAATACCGTAGCCATCGGTGCAGTCAGCAGGGGGAATGTTCCGGCCGTCATCGCCGGCGGGGAAGTTGGTCCAGACAGACTCGTTGACGCAGTGGAACACGGAAGGACGATACATCAGGGAGAAGCTGGGAACCTCGGTCAGGTAGATCTCGGTCAGCTTGGTGTACAGATCCTTCAGCTCAGCAGTGTCAGTGATGGTGGGGATCTTCTTGATGAGAGCCTCAGCCTCGTCATTGACGTACTGGCCCCAGTTGCCGGACCAGTTGTTGGCAATACCCACATAGTCCTTGCCCATAAACTGGTTCACACGGCCCCAGGGATTGGAGGGAGTGGAAGCATCGGGAGACCACATGAAGATGGCGTACTCAGTCTGGTCGGGATCGACAAACACGGTCTGATAGATGGAGTACTCGGGATACAGAGTGGTGATCTCAACGCCAATGTTCTTACCGGCAGCGGCAACCACTTCCATGGAGGCCTGCCAGTCAGTCCAGCCGTTGGGGCAAACAGCGTTCAGGGAGATCTTCTCACCGTTCCACTCACGCCATCCGTCGCCGTCGCTGTCCACGATACCGGCTTCGTCCAGCAGAGCCTTGGCGCCTTCGATGTCATTGCCTGCCCACTGCAGATCGGCAACGGCGTCGTGATCGTACAGAGCCTGCTCACCGTCGGTGGGGTTCATCAGGGAGCGGGGAACATCGGAGAAGCTGGGGGACTGATTGGTCATGGCGTTGGCGATGATGGTATCGTAGTCAACAGCCATGGCAATGGCCTTACGAAGGGCGGTATTCTCAGCGATAACGGGGAGGTTCATGTTGTACCATGCGGTAGGCATGGTCAGGCAGACACCATAGGGAGCTTCGTCATAGAAGGTGGAGATGGGCAGGCCGTCTTCCAGCCACAGATTCTGAATGTTGCCGATGAACTGCTGGCAAACGTCAACCTCGCCAGCCTTCAGAGCGACTTCACCAGCGGCGTTATCAGCGTAGATAACGTGAGCCAGGTACTTGGGAACAGGGAGCTTACCCCACATGGAGGCATCCTGACCCCAGTAGTTGTCGTCACGGATCAGAACGACCTTCTGATCGTCGGAGTAGTACTTGGTGTAGGGGCCGGACCAAACGACATCATCACCGGGGTCGTTCAGGATAGCGGTGGCGTCGCCGTTGCAGCGCTCAACGACCTTGTCGATCCAGGCAGCCTGCGCAATGGGAGCCAGTTCCAGGAAGTCCAGAACCTTCAGGGGGTTGACAGGCGCGCCGCTGGCATCAAGCTTGCAGTGGATGACCAGGCTCTTGTCACCGGTAGCCTCGATGCTGTCGATGAAAGCGCCGTAGGAAGAACCGGTGCCGTTGCCGATCTCAACGCCGATTTCCCAGGTGCGGACAACGTCGGCGGCGGTGACAGGCGTGCCGTCAGACCAGTGGGCGGCTTCCTTCAGATTGACAGAAAGCTCAGTCATGTTGTCGTTCCAGGTGTAGTCGCCGTCGGCCAACAGACCGATCAGCTCGCCGGTCATTACGTTCCACATGTACAGGGTCTCGAACATGGTAGTACGGTAGCCGGCACCAGCGGCGAGGGCCATGGCGTTATTCTGGTTGGTTCCGATGACGTTCCAGGAGTTGACGGTACCCCACTGCTGACCAGCAAAGTACAGGGTCTCGTCACGAGGCAGGTCGGTGGTATTACCGGCTGCTTCGGTTTCGGCAGGAGCTTCCGCTTGCGTGGGAGCCTCGGTGGCAGCGGGTGCTTTCGTCTCCGTAGTGGCGGAGCCGCCGCAGGCAGCAAGGCCAATAACCATGACCAGCGCCAGCAGCAACGCGATGAGCTTTTTCATTGTGTTTCCTCCTTTAATTTTTGTTATTGACCTTCTTGGGGAAGGCCATTAACTACAATGGTTTATCATGTCTTTCCTGAAAGGAAAGACACAAAAAGGGATATCCCTTTTTGCCGGATGAAATCACGGTGTCAGCTTTTTCACCGTTTCGCCCGGGAGCAGGGTCCCGCCAACCACATGGCGTCCCGGGATGTAGGATCTTCCCTCTTCCACTGCTCTGGCCAGCTCCTCGGCTGCCAGCTCTCCCATCCGCTCGGCATCCTGCCGCATGGTGGTCAGCTTCGGGCGGAGCATCTGACAGAAATCAATGCCGTCATACCCGACGATGCTGACATCGTCCGGGACGGACAGGCCCATTTTCTCAAGCTCGTTTTTGCCCCCAAGGTGGGCGATGTCGTCGGGATAGAGGATGCACGTTGGCGGATCGGGAAGCTCCATCAGCTTCCGGGTTGCCGCCGCCGAGGATTCCGGATCCAGATACATGCTCTGAACCAAATATTCGTCCGGCAGGGAAAGCCCCAGTTCCTTGCAGGCTCTGCAGAAGCCGGAGATTCTGCGGCGCGTCACCGGCGTATCTTCTCCATAGGCGAACGCAATCTTCCGGTGTCCCATACTATACGCATATTTCACCAGTTCCGTCATCCCGCCCACGTTATCGGACAGGACACTGCCGCAATTTTCAAACACACAGTCAATCGTCACAACGGGGATGCCGCTGTTCGCCAGATCCACCACGGCGTGCTCCGTATAATCCACGGAGGCGATGACCACTCCGTCACAGTTACGGTAACGGGCGTGATCCACATAGCTGATTTCCTGACCGCCCATGTGGTCACTGATGAAGGAAATGTCGTAGCCCAGTTCCTCAGCGCGATGCTTGAAGCTGTTGAGAATGTGGGAGAAGAAGCTGTGCGTCAACCCCTTGTTGGCCTGATCCTCAAAAAGGACGCCAAAATTATACGAGCGGCTGGTTTTCAGCATCCGTGCGGCAGAATTTGGTGTATAACCCATTTGGGAAGCCACTTTGCGGATAGTCTCTTTTGTCTCTGCGCTGATATCCGGCGCGCCGTTCAGCGCCTTACTGACAGTGGCAATGGAGAAACCGCACTCCTTTGCAATCATCTTTATCGTCACCATAATGGCCTCCGGGGCCTGAATTTGTCTGTGAATGCAAGGACATGTGCATTTTGAACAATCGGCCGCATATCTGAAACGTTTTCGTATAGCTATATTAACACCATTTTATTTTCTTGTCAAGAGGGTTTCTGAAATTCAAGAATTTTTGTGCAATCCGCTGATAAACTATGAAATATGCTTAATCTGAGTCCAATTTTCACCATTAAGCTATTGACTTTGACGAATAATTGTCCTATAGTGTATTTTGTAAATAAGTCGATTTTGAAAACGTATTCGGAGGTATTGCCAATGAAAACACGCACCCTTAACGGCGCATGGACGCTGGAAATTCCGGGCACCCCCTTTGCTGCTGTCCCCGCCACCGTCCCCGGCTCGGTTTACCATGACCTGCTCGCTGCGGAGCGGATTCCCGATCCATTCTACCGGGACAACGAAATGGAAGCCCTAAAGCTGATGGACAACGATTTTGTCTATTTCCGCAGCTTCCAGGTGGACGATGCCCTTCTCGCCGGGGACAAGGTTTTGCTCCGGGCAGAGGGACTGGACACCATCGCCGCCGTCCATATCAACGGTCAGATCGTCGGTGAGGCCTGCAATATGCACAGAATCTGGGAGTTCGACGTTAAGTCCGTTCTCCATCCTGGAGAGAACACCATCACCGTCTCCTTCCGCTCTCCTACTAAGTATATTAAGGAAGCATACGCAAAGTCCGTGGCAGACGGCAGCTCTGATGCCATGGTGGGCTTCCCTAACATCCGCAAAGCCCACTGCATGTTCGGCTGGGACTGGGGTCCCCGTCTGCCTGACGCCGGCATCTGGCGGAACATTTCCATCATCAGCATCGAAAAAGCCCGTATTCAGGACGTTCGGGTGGATCAGTTCCATAAAGACGGCACGGTTCGTCTGCGCATACATACCAATCTGAACCGTTATACCGATGACGAGGTCTGGGTCAACGTTTCCGTCACCGCTCCCGACGGCTCCGTCCTCACTGCCAGCGGCACCGAGCTGATCGTCCAAAATCCCCAGCTCTGGTGGCCTGCCGGCTTCGGCGGTCAGCCGCTGTATCAGCTCAGCGTTTCCCTGTGTGCCAAGGGCAAGGAGCTGGACGTTTGGAACCGGCGCATCGGCCTTCGCACCATGACCGTCAGCCGCCGTAAGGATCAGTGGGGCGAAAGCTTCAGCCACTGCGTCAACGGCGTGGACATCTTTGCCATGGGCGCCGATTACATCCCCGAGGACAATCTCCTTCCCAGAGTCAACCCGGAGCGCACCCGCCGTCTGCTGGAGGACGCAAAGGCTGCCAACATGAACTGCATCCGGGTCTGGGGCGGCGGCTACTATCCCGACGACTTCTTCTATGACATCTGCGACGAGCTTGGATTGCTGGTATGGCAGGACTTCATGTTCGCCTGCGCTGTGTACAATCTGACGGACGCGTTTGAGGAGAACATCACCGCCGAGTTTGTAGACAACGTCCGCCGTCTGCGCCACCACGCATCCCTCGCCCTGTGGTGCGGCAATAATGAAATGGAGCAGTTTGTGGCCCAGGGCGAGTGGGTCACCTCCATGCGTCAGAAGGCCGACTATATTAAGATGTACGAGTACATCATCCCCAAGGTTCTGAAAGCAGAGGATCCCCAGGCCTTCTATTGGCCCGCCAGCCCCTCCAGCGGCGGCAGCTTTGACGATCCCCAGGATCCCACCCGAGGCGACGTCCACTACTGGATGGTCTGGCACGGTCTTCTCCCCTTCACCGACTACCGCAACCATCAGTTCCGGTATGTCTCTGAATTTGGCTTCCAGTCCTTCCCCTGCATGGAAACCATCGAAAGCTTTACCGCGCCCGAGGATCGGAACGTATTCTCCTATGTGATGGAGAAGCACCAGCGCAACGCCTCTGCCAACGGGCGCATCCTGTTCTATCTGTCCCAGATGTACCTGTATCCCCGCAGTCTGGAGCTGCTGGTATACGCCTCCCAGCTGCTGCAGGCACAGGCCATGCAGTACGGTGTCGAGCACTGGCGGCGGCACCGGGGCTGCTGCATGGGTGCGGTGGTCTGGCAGCTCAACGACTGCTGGCCGGTAGCCAGCTGGGCCAGCATCGACTACTTTGGCCGTTGGAAGGCTCTGCACTACTATGAAAAGCGGTTCTTTGCCCCTGTGCTGATTTCCTGCCATGAGGAGGGCATTCTCTCCCAGAATACCAACGTCAATGCCGAGCCTTTTGGCCTGAAAAAGTCCGCCCACCTGAACGTGAGCAACGAGACCATGCAGGAATTCCGGGGCAAGGCAAAGTGGAGTCTGCGCCGCCCGGACGCTTCCGTTATCGAGGAAGGCAGCTTCGATGTGACCGTCCCCGCTTTGTCCGCCGTCTGGCTGCCGGAGCAGGACTTCTCGAATTACGGCACTTATGACACCTACTATTCCTACCAACTGCTGGATGAGGCGGGCAATGGGGTAGGCGAGGGGAGCGTCCTCTTCTGCGCTCCCAAGCACTTCCGCTTTGCTGATCCAGAACTGAACGCCTTTGTCAAGGATGACGATATCATTGTCACCGCGAAGGGGTATGCCCGGAGCGTGGAGATTCAGGCAGGTGCCGATGTGGTGCTTTCCGACAACTACTTTGACATGGACGGCGGTGTAAAGGCCGTGAAGATTCTCCGCGGCAGCGTGGACAGCGTATCGGTACGCAGCGTCTGGGACATCCGTTGAACACTTTGCGCGGGGCATAGACACGCCCCGCGCATAACGAAAGCGTATGAATATGGAACTAACAGGAAAGAAAATCAACTTTTTAGGGGACAGCATCACGGAAGGCTGCTGCGCGACTTCCCCGGAAAAGGGCTATGTGGACGTGATGAAGCGGAAATACCGTCTGACGGAAGCCCGGAATTACGGCATCGGCGGCACCAGAATTGCCCGGCAGCGGATTCCCTCTGGGGAGCCCAAATTTGACCAGGATTTTTGCGGACGGTTTTCCGAAATGAACCCCGATGCCGACATCATTGTGGTGTTCGGCGGAACCAACGATCACGGGCATGGCGATGCTCCCATGGGCACTGAAACCGACCGGACGCCGGACACCTTTATCGGTGCCTGTCATTTCCTTTTCTCCCGGCTGCCGAATCAGTTTCCGGGCGCAATCATTGTCGTCCTGACGCCCCTGCACCGGATGGGAGAGAATATCCCCAAAGGGGAACGCGGTTGGCTGCTGAGAGATTATGTTCGGGTCATACGGGATACGGCGGCATTTTATGGCCTTCCTCTGCTGGATTTGTTTGAAACCAGCGTTATCCGGGCAAACGATCCGGAAATTGCCGCAAAGCTGACCACCGACGGCCTGCACCCCAATGACTTAGGGCACGAAATTCTCGCCGGAGAAATTGGCGATTTTCTGAAAGGACTGGCGGAATGAAGCAGAGAGAAGACACCATTCGGAAATGGTTTTCCCTTTGGCTGGACAGCCGGGAAGCAGAGCTTTCCGATCTCTTCACAGAGGACGCCGCATACATTGAGAGCTGGGGGCCGGAGTATTACGGGCGGGAGATGATTGCCCGCTGGTTCCGGGACTGGCACAGGAGCGGTCAGGTTTTGCGCTGGGACATCCAGGAATTTCTGAATTCCGAAAAT
>OKSN01001292.1_pt1 | contig 13312 bp, 9 predicted proteins | sample 1606191 | NCBI WGS metagenome assembly OKSN01 (sample SAMEA3879535, study PRJEB24766) | human gut metagenome | biome: human-associated habitat; feature: feces | place: USA | collected 1985/1987
TCGGATGTGATCACACCTATCAACTTACTCAGAAAGCTGAAAGCGGCGAATGAGCACTGTTACATACTTGAGAGCGTGGAGAATCAGGAGGTGTGGGGACGCTACACATTTCTTGGTTATAATCCAAAGCTTGATGTCACATGCATGAATGGGCACATACAGCTCAAGGATATAGATGGAAATGTGATAAAGAAAGCGGATGACATTCATCCTGAGGTATTCATCAGAGAAATACTCAAGGATTACAAGAGTCCGAAAATAGAAGGACTTCCAACATTTACAGGCGGGTTTGTCGGTTACTTCTCATATGATTATATAAAGTACAGTGAGAAGAAGCTTGTGATCGATGCCGATGACGATGAGGGATTTCAGGATCTGGATCTCATGCTCTTTGACAAGGTCATAGCATTTGACAATTTCAAGTCAAAGCTGATCCTCATTGCAAATGCTGACACGTCCGATATAGAAGCCGGATATGCAAAGGCACTTGCTGACATAGAAGATATGAAGAAGCTAATCCTCGATGGAGAGATGGCTGAGATAGAGCCGGTTAAGATGAAGAGTGATTTCAAGCCTCTGTTCAATAAAGAAAAATATTGCAGCATGGTCGAGAGGGCAAAGAAGTACATATTCGAGGGAGATATCTTCCAGGTGGTTCTGTCCAACAGACTTGAGGCTGAGATGGAGGGTTCACTGTTCAATACATACAGGGTTCTCAGAAGCACAAATCCTTCTCCATATATGTTCTACTTCAGCGGCGACCAGATAGAGGTTGCGGGCGCATCACCTGAGACACTGGTAAAGCTTGAGAATGGCGTGCTCCACACATTTCCTCTTGCTGGAACGAGACCGAGGGGAAAGACAAAGGAAGAGGATATGAGACTTGAGGCCGGACTTATGGCGGATGAGAAGGAGCTGGCGGAGCACAACATGCTGGTGGATCTCGGAAGAAATGATCTTGGTAAGATAAGCAAGTTCGGAACTGTTGAGGTTGAGCAGTACATGAAGGTTCAGAGGTACTCACATGTAATGCATATCGGGTCAACGGTCAAAGGAGAGATCGATGACAGCAGGTATGATGAGCTGTCAGCCGTGGATGCGGTACTTCCAGCAGGAACCCTCTCAGGAGCACCGAAGATCAGAGCGTGTCAGATCATCAATGAGCTGGAGGACAACAAGAGAGGAATATATGGCGGTGCCATAGGATACATAGATTTCACAGGGAATCTTGATACATGTATAGCCATAAGGATCGCATACAAAAAGGGTGACAAGGTATTTGTCAGATCCGGAGCAGGAATCGTGGCGGACAGTGTTCCGGCAAATGAGTTCCAGGAATGTATCAACAAGGCAAAGGCAGTTACAACAGCACTCACAATGAGCGCCTTTCATGCGCATGCACAACAAATATAAGGAGGACAAAATAAATGACAATACTTATAGATAATTATGACAGCTTCTCCTACAACCTGTATCAGCTTGTGGGGGCAATAAATCCGGATATAAAGGTTATAAGAAATGATGAGTTCACCTGTGAGGAGATCGAGGCGATGAATCCGGATCACATAATCATCTCACCGGGACCCGGAAGACCTTCGGATGCGGGAATGTGTGAGGAAGCGGTGAGATATTTTGCAGGAAAAGTACCAATCCTCGGCGTGTGTCTCGGACATCAGGCGATTTGTGAGACATATGGTGCGACAGTCACATATGCAAAGAAACTTATGCATGGAAAGATGTCGCTGGTTGATGTGGATCTGAACTGCAGATTGTTCAGAGGACTTCAGAGCAAGATACAGGTTGCCAGATATCATTCACTGGCAGCAGCCGATGAGAATTTCCCGGAATGCCTGGAGGTCACAGCCAGGACGGAGGATGGAGAGATCATGGCAGTAAAACACAGGAATTATGAGGTATATGGAGTTCAGTTCCATCCCGAGTCGATACTGACACCGAAGGGCAAGATAATGCTCAGAAATTTTTTAGAGATATAAATTGATATAAAATAAGGAGGATATGGCGATGATACAGGAAACTCTTAAGAAGGTAGCAGCAGGACAGGATCTTACATACGATGAGGCATATGCCAGCATGGATGAGATATTCAGTGGACAGGTGCCGGGAGAGACAACGGCGGGATATCTCACAGCGCTTCACATAAAGGGCGAGACGCTTGACGAGATAACAGCCAGTGCAAATGGAATGAGAGACCATGCGGAGTCTCTTCCACATGACGGAATAGATGTTCTTGAGATCGTGGGAACAGGCGGAGATTGTGCGAATTCATTTAATATATCGACAACGAGTGGTATAGTTGCAGCAGCGGCCGGAGTACCGATCGCAAAGCACGGCAACAGAAGCGTATCGAGCAAGAGTGGCGCAGCGGATGTACTTGAGGCTCTTGGTGTAAATATCTCAATATCACCTGAAAAGATGGGCAAGGTTCTCGCTGAGTGCAACATGAGCTTTATGTTTGCCCAGGTATATCATAAGGCGATGAAATATGCAGGTCCGGTCAGAAAGGCACTTGGAATACCGACAGTATTCAATATCCTTGGTCCTCTTACCAACCCGGCAAAGGCTCAGATGCAGATCATGGGAGTATACAAGGAGGAGCTTGTTGATCAGATGGCTCCTGTACTTGTTGGTCTTGGCGTAAAACGGGGACTTGTCGTATACGGACAGGATTGTCTGGATGAGATATCCATGAGCGCACCTACAACAGTTGCAGAGATCAAAGATGGCGAGATCACAAAGTACGAGATCAAGCCAGAGAATTTCGGATTTGAGAGATGCAGCAAGGAGGATCTGGTGGGCGGCGATCCTGAGGAAAACGCGCAGATTACCCGCGATATCCTGTCAGGCAAGATCAAAGGAGCCAAGAGAAATGCAGTTGTACTGAACGCAGCAGCTTGTATCTACATCGCAGGCAAGGCAGATTCCATAGCGGATGGAATCAAGGTTGCAGAGGACGTGATCGACAGTGGCAAGGCTGCTGAGACGCTTGATGCATTTGTAAGACTGACAAATGAGTAGATAAGTTTCATCGCAGACTATGATAGAAAGTTGTATAGAGAGGTAAGAGATGATATTAGATGAGATAGCTGCAAAGACAAAGGAACGTGTGGCGGAGCAGAAGAAAAAAGTTCCTCTTGAGGAGATGAAGAGACAGGCACTTGATATAGTTGCCAGAGAGACGGATAACGGCAGCAGCCCATATAGTAAGTTCCCATTTAGGGATAATCTGGCAGCGGATGGAATATCGTTTATCTGTGAGGTCAAGAAGGCATCGCCTTCCAAGGGGCTTATCGCACCGGACTTTCCTTATGTTGAGATCGCAAAGGAATATGAGGCGGCTGGTGCTTCAGCCATATCGGTGCTCACTGAGCCGTTTTATTTCCAGGGAAGCAATCAGTTCCTGATGGATATAAAGAAGGAGGTAAATATACCGCTGCTGAGGAAGGATTTTACAGTTGACGAGTATATGATATATGAGGCAAAGGTCATAGGAGCCTCGGCGGTGCTTTTGATTTGCGCAATACTGGATGACGAACAGCTTGGATTATACCTGCAGCTTGCGCATGAACTTGGGATGTCGGCTCTGGTTGAGGCTCACGATGAGGATGAGGTCAGACGGGCGATAGCCTGCGGAGCCGGCATCATCGGAGTGAACAACAGAGATCTCAGAACATTTACGGTGGACATCATGAACAGCGTTCGTCTTAGAAAGCTGATACCGGATACGGTGCCAGCCACCCATATGGGGACGGAGGTACCTGTCACTGGTACAGGAGCTGCGGCTGACACTTTAGCACCCCAGAAGATGGTGTATGTGTCTGAGAGTGGAATCAAGGCAAAAGAGGACATAGACAGGCTCAAGGCAAATGGAACTGATGCGGTGCTCATAGGTGAGACATTTATGAGAAGTCCCGACAAGAAGAAGTTGTTTGCGGAACTTAGAGGCGAGTAACATATTATATAGAAGAAACACAATACAAAAGTGTAGAAATTACATTTGAAAATATATCTGAGAAGACAAAAACAGGAGGAAAAACATATGTCAAAAGGCAGATTTGGCGTTCACGGCGGCCAGTACATTCCAGAGACTCTGATGAATGCGATGCTGGAGCTGGAGGAGACTTACAAAAAATATAAGGATGATCCGGAGTTTAACAGAGAACTCACAGAGATGCTCAACGAGTATGCGGGAAGACCTAGCAGACTTTATTATGCGGAGAGAATGACAAAGGATCTGGGCGGAGCAAAGATCTACCTTAAGAGAGAGGATCTGAACCACACAGGAGCGCACAAGATCAACAACGTAATCGGACAGATGCTCCTTGCCAAGAGAATGGGCAAGACAAGAGTTATCGCGGAGACCGGTGCCGGACAGCATGGAGTTGCAACAGCTACAGTTGCAGCCATGATGGGCATGGAGTGCGAGATATACATGGGCGAGGAGGACACGATCAGACAGGCTCTCAACGTGTACAGAATGAGACTCTTAGGAGCAAAGGTTCATCCGGTAAAGACTGGAACAGCCACACTGAAGGATGCTGTATCTGAGGCATTCCGTGAGTGGACAAGCAGGATTGATGACACACACTATGTACTCGGCTCAGTCATGGGACCATATCCTTTCCCTGAGATCGTTCGTGATTTCCAGGCTGTGATCAGTAAAGAGATCAAGGCACAGCTCATGGAGAAGGAGGGAAGACTTCCTGATGTCGTCATGGCATGTGTGGGCGGCGGTTCAAATGCCATCGGAGCTTTCTACGATTTCATACCTGACGAGAGCGTCAGGCTGATCGGCTGTGAGGCAGCGGGCAGAGGTGTTGATACATTTGAGACAGCGGCAACTATCGCAACTGGAAAGCTTGGTATATTCCATGGCATGAAGTCCTACTTCTGTCAGGATGAATATGGCCAGATCGCACCTGTATATTCTATCTCAGCGGGACTTGATTATCCGGGAATCGGACCTGAGCACGCGTACCTTCACGACATAGGACGTGCAGAGTATGTGGCGATCACAGATGACGAGGCTGTGGATGCATTTGAGTATCTGTCAAGGATCGAGGGAATCATCCCTGCGATAGAGAGCGCCCACGCTGTGGCTTACGCCATGAAGCTGGCACCTACAATGGACAAGGATAAGATAATAGTGATCAATGTATCAGGACGTGGTGACAAGGACGTTGCAGCCATCGCAAGATACAGAGGGGAGGATCTTCATGAGTAATATAGCAAAAGCATTTGAACATGGAAAAGCATTTATACCATTTGTGACATGTGGCGATCCGTCGCTGGATGTGACAGAGGAGGTAGTATACGCAATGGTTGAGGCCGGTGCAGACCTTATAGAGCTGGGAATCCCATTCTCAGACCCGACAGCCGAGGGCCCGGTCATTCAGGGCGCAAATATAAGAGCGCTTGCAGGCGGCGTGACGACAGACAAGGTATTTGACCTTGTGAGAAAGCTCCGCAAGAAAGTGACAATACCTATGGTGTTCATGACATATGCAAATGTCGTGTTCTCGTACGGTTCGGAGAGATTCATCAGCACATGCAAGGAGATCGGCATAGACGGTCTGATCCTTCCTGACATTCCTTACGAGGAGAAGGACGAGTTTGACGGAATCTGTAAGCAGTATGATGTGGATCTCATTTCACTCATCGCACCTACATCCCATGAGAGAATATCCATGATCGCAAATGATGCGAGTGGATTTGTATACTGCGTGTCATCACTCGGTGTAACCGGAACCAGAACCAAGATCACCACAGACATAGGAGCAATGGTCGATCTGGTGAAGAAGGCGAAGGACATCCCTTGCGCTGTAGGTTTCGGAATATCCACACCTGAGCAGGCAAAGCAGATGGCGGAGAAGTCAGATGGTGTCATTGTCGGTTCAGCCATCGTCAAGCTGTGTGCCCAGTACGGCAAGGACTGTGTGCCTTATGTGAGAGATTATGTGAAGAGCATGAAGGATGCGATAAGGTAGGAAATTATAGATACTAATTGGGGTATGCATTTGTGGATGCATATTTAAGAGAGTCGGAGAAATCTGGCTCTCTTGTGTTTTATAGATATATTTATAAATATGTTGACACCACAATTAGTTTTTGATATAACATATACATCAGCGATTGCTGATATCCATAATGAAAACTGAATAAATCATATTTTAAGTAGAAGAGTTTGAAAACATGATGAGTAGCAAGTGCTACAAGTCTGCGATCATGACTCTTTTTTTGTTGCCTTTTGGGCATGGGGCAGATTTCAAATGAAAACTGAATATGCATCTGCCCGGTATCCGGGGCAGCAAAGAATACGGACACAGCGACTGTCGTCGGCTGAAAAATGACAGACCGGGGAGCAGGCACCATGGAGGTGTGAGCTGGTAAAGCTTCAGATAACACATTGACAACATTTTGTAGATTTATTTTAGGTTTATTTTTTCATTATGGAGGTAACGATTATGAGATATTCATTTACAGAAAAGACATCACACAGACAGCAGGAGACAGCATACATGCTTTATATGATCATCGGCAGCTATTTTCACAGATGCAGCTGCAGATCAAAGGCGTTGGAGGAGAATCTCTTCCTTTATTATAAAGAGCTTGGAGAACGCAGACAGATAGATAAAGAGAGACAGATCATCAGAGTCAGCGAGGGTGTGCTGAAAGACAATATGACAGATCTTGCGGAGATGAATGCTGAGGTGGTTATCTCAAGGGCAGATGATCTGTATATATTAAGATTTTACACAGGATTTGAGAGGGTCGTGGTGACTGTCGATGAGAAAGGCTGCTATGAGATAAGCCTGGGTAGGGATGAACTAGCGGCATAGAGGGTGTTGTGAGCAAACAGATGAAGTATAGTGGCAGTTGTTCAGGGGATAAATAAACTTGAGCAACTGCCGTGTTTTTACTTGATATGGGAACTAATGTTCGATATAATAGATGCAGGCTTTAGCCTAGAGTAGGAGACTTTTATGGATCATTTTGAATTGGTATCGGAATACAAGCCCACCGGAGATCAGCCGGAGGCAATAGAAAAATTGGTAAAGGGTTTTCAGGAAGGTAATCAGTTTGAGACGCTGCTGGGTGTAACCGGATCTGGTAAGACTTTTACCATGGCGAATGTCATACAGCAGCTGAATAAGCCCACGCTTATACTTGCACATAACAAGACTCTGGCGGCGCAGCTTTATGGGGAGATGAAGGAGTTTTTTCCGAACAATGCGGTGGAGTATTTTGTCTCCTACTACGATTATTATCAGCCGGAAGCATATGTGGCTTCCACGGATACCTATATTGCAAAGGATTCGTCTATCAATGACGATATTGACCGGATGAGACATAGTGCCACAGCTGCGCTCATAGACAGAAAAGATGTCATAGTGGTTGCATCTGTGTCGTGTATATATGGTATCGGTGATCCGGACGAGTACAGGAATCAGATGCTCTCATTCAGAGTGGGCATGATAAAGGACAGGGATCAGGTCATCGATGAGCTGACAGATATACAGTATGATAGGAATGACATGGATCTGCAGAGAGGCACGTTCAGAGTGCGCGGGGATGTACTTGAGATAATTCCTGTGTCAACATTTGACGATGGAATAAGGATAGAATTCTTCGGGGATGAGATAGACAGGATCACAGAGTTTGATCCGCTCACCGGAGAGGGAAAGAGAGATCTGACATATACATGCCTGTTTCCGGCATCCCACTATGTAGTTGGACAGGAGAAGATGGAGAAGGCGCTGAAGAGGATAGAGGCGGAGCTCAAGGACAGAGTTGCTTACTTCAAGTCAAAGGATAAACTCATCGAGGCACAGCGTATCGAGGAGAGAACTAACTTTGATATGGAGATGATGAGAGAGACTGGATTTTGCTCTGGTATAGAGAACTATTCCGGTCCGCTGGCTGGAAGATCAGCCGGAGAGACGCCGAGCACACTGCTGGATTTCTTTGATGATGACTTTCTTCTTATTATAGATGAGTCACATATGACGGTGCCTCAGGTTGGCGCGATGTATTCGGGAGACCGTTCCCGTAAAATGAATCTGGTGGACTATGGATTCAGATTGCCATCGGCACTTGACAACAGACCACTCAACTTCTCGGAATTTGAGCAGAAGATTGATCAGGTCATGTTCGTATCTGCCACACCGGGCAAATACGAGGAGGAGCACCAGATGCTTATGGCTGAACAGATCATCAGACCTACAGGACTTCTTGATCCGCCGGTTGAGGTCAGACCGGTGGAAGGTCAGATAGATGATCTGCTGAAAGAGGTTCGCAAGGAGACCGAGCAGGGACACAAGGTACTTGTGACAACACTTACCAAGCGTATGGCTGAAGATCTCACCAGCTATATGAGGGACAATGATATAAAGGTAAAATATCTGCACTCGGATATAGACACCATGGAGAGAGTTGAGATAGTGAGAGATCTCCGCCTTGGAGTATTTGATGTGCTTGTTGGAATCAACCTTCTGAGAGAGGGTCTTGATATACCGGAGATCACACTGGTAGCCATACTTGACGCTGATAAGGAAGGTTTCCTGCGATCGGAGACATCACTCATCCAGACCATAGGAAGAGCAGCCCGAAATGTGGATGGACATGTCATCATGTATGCGGATACTATCACGGGTTCTATGAAGTATGCCCTCGATGAGACGAGCAGACGTCGTGAGATACAGCAGAAGTATAATGAGGAACATGGAATAACCCCTAAGACTATAGAGAAGAGCATAAGGGATCTCATAACCATAGAGGTGAAGAAGGAGGAACTTCCAGAGGAGGATAAGGACGCTGAGTCCATGACGAAGAAGGAGCTTCAGAAGGTTATCGCCAAGCTGACCAAGAAGATGAATATGGCGGCAGCAGACCTCAACTTTGAGGTGGCGGCAGAGATCAGGGATCAGCTCAAGGTGTATAAGGCGGCACTGAGAGATTATGATAAAGAATAGATGGATGCAGGGTAGATAATTAAGATATAACAAATATAAATAATAAAGAGAAAAGGTTAGATCAAGATGGAAGACAATAAGAATTATGAACGTGGTGAGCATCTGGAGAATATAACGGATGCGAGCATGAAAGATGATGATTATTTCAACGCCAGCAGGAATATTGACAGGAAGTATATTACTATTGAGGGCGCACGTGAAAATAATCTGAAGAATATCAATGTTAAGATTCCAAGGGACAAATTTGTTGTCGTGACAGGACTTTCGGGATCAGGTAAGTCTTCACTGGCATTTGACACGATATATGCGGAGGGACAGAGACGATACATGGAGTCGCTGTCCTCCTATGCGAGACAGTTCCTTGGACAGGCTGAGAAGCCGGACGTGGACAAGATAGAGGGACTTTCCCCTGCAATCTCCATAGATCAGAAGTCAACAAACAGAAATCCTCGATCCACAGTTGGCACTGTCACTGAGATATACGACTATTTCAGACTTCTCTATGCCAGAGTGGGAATACCACACTGCCCGAACTGTGGTAAGGTCATAAGCAGACAGACGGTTGACCAGATGGTGGATGAGATCATGAAGCTACCTGAGAGGACAAAGTTCATGGTGCTTGCGCCTGTGGTCAGAGGCCGAAAGGGAGAGCATGTAAAGCTGCTGGAGAAGGCAAAGAAGAGCGGATTTGTCAGAGTGGTTGTCGATGGCAGCATGTATGAGCTGTCGGAGGAGATAAAGCTCGATAAGAACAAGAAGCACAGTATAGATATAGTAGTCGATCGTCTGGTTGTAAGACAGGATGTGGAGAGGCGACTCACAGATTCCATAGAGACCGCACTTCAGCTTGCAGAGGGGCTTATGAAGATTGAGGTGATCGGGGAGAGGGATGAGAATGGTGTTCAGAAGGAGAATACCATTATCAATTTCTCAGACAGCTTTTCATGCCCGGATTGCGGAATCAGCATAGATGAGATAGAGCCGAGAAGCTTTTCGTTCAACAATCCATTTGGCGCATGCCCGACATGTGCAGGTCTTGGCTTCAAGATGGAATTTGATCCGGATCTTATGATACCCGATCAGAGTTTGTCGATAAATGATGGAGCCATAGTGGTTCTGGGATGGCAGTCATGCAATGATGGCAAGAGCTATTCAAATGCAATACTCAAGGCACTCAGTGCGGAGTATGGATTCTCTCTTGATACGCCATTTCAGGATTATCCACAGGATATAAAAGATCTCTTATTATATGGAAAGAACTCTCGCCCGGTTAAGGTGCATTATAAGGGACAGCGCGGGGAGGGAGTGTATGATATAACATTTGAGGGACTCATAAAGAGTGTTGCCAGAAGATACAGGGAGACATCTGCGGAGTCCACAAAGGCCGAGTATGAGACATTCATGACGATAACTCCGTGTGAGGTCTGTGGTGGCAAGAGACTTAAGCCGACAGCCCTTGCTGTTACAGTTGGAGATAAGAATATTGCCGAACTTACAGAGCTTCCTATCACAGAACTTGCAAAGTTTATGAAGAATCTGGAACTCACTGACAGACAGAAGATGATAGGTGCGGCCATACTCAAGGAGATCAGGTCGAGACTGCATTTCCTTATAGATGTGGGACTTGACTATCTGTGTCTGAGTAGAGGTACAAGCACGCTCTCAGGTGGAGAGGCACAGAGAATAAGACTTGCCACGCAGATAGGTTCAGGTCTGGTCGGAGTTGCATATATTCTGGATGAGCCAAGTATCGGACTTCATCAGAGAGACAATGACAAGTTGATCGCAGCGCTCAAGAATCTGAGAGACCTTGGAAATACACTGATAGTTGTAGAGCACGACGAGGATACCATGAGGGCGGCGGATCACATCATAGATATAGGACCGGGAGCCGGTGCAAATGGTGGATATGTGGTAGCTGAGGGTACGGCTGAAGACATTATGAAATGTGAGAATTCTATCACCGGTGACTACTTAAGTGGCAGGAAGAAGATAGAGGTTCCGGATGTGAGGAGAAAGCCAACCGGATGGCTCACTGTCAAGAATGCTTATGAGAACAATCTCAAGCATATAGATGTGGACATACCACTTGGAATCATGACATGTGTGACGGGTGTGTCTGGTTCAGGAAAGAGTTCTCTGGTAAATGAGATCCTGTACAAGAAGCTGGCGAGAAGACTCAACAAGAGCAGGATTAAAGCAGGAAAGCACGACCATATCATTGGCTATGATGCTTTGGATAAGATTATCAATATAGACCAGTCACCTATAGGTAGAACGCCGAGATCCAATCCGGCTACTTATACAGGTACATTTGATCTGATAAGGGATTTGTTTGCTGGAACCAAGGATGCCAAGGCAAGAGGTTACGGCAAGGGAAGATTCAGCTTCAATGTATCCGGAGGACGATGCGAGGCATGTCGTGGAGACGGAATAATCAAGATAGAGATGCATTTCCTGCCAGATATATATGTGCCATGTGAGGTGTGTGGAGGAAAGAGATACAACAGAGAGACTTTGGAGGTCAAGTACAAGGGCAAGAGTATCAATGAAGTTCTCGATATGACAGTTGATGAGGCGTGCGAGTTCTTTGCAAATGTGCCAAGGATACTGAGGAAGATAGAGACTCTCCGTGATGTGGGACTCGGATATATCAAGCTGGGTCAGCCATCCACCACTCTGTCGGGCGGAGAGGCGCAGAGAATCAAGCTTGCAACAGAGCTTTCGAGACGAGGAACAGGAAAGACGATATATGTGCTTGATGAGCCAACCACGGGACTTCATTTTGCTGATGTGCACAGACTTGTGGATATACTCAGAAGGCTCAGCGAGGGCGGCAACACAGTTGTGGTTATCGAACATAATCTTGACGTTATCAAGACCGCAGATTATATTATTGACATGGGACCTGAAGGAGGCGCTGGCGGTGGAACGGTCATTGCCAGAGGAACTCCTGAGGAAGTTGCGAAGATACCTCAGTCCTATACAGGACAGTATCTGAAGAGGTATCTCGATATGTAAGGGATGTGTCGAATAATTACATCGGAGGTAGATGACGAACATGGATGAACAGAATAGAGTAGAAGATATTGACAGAGTTGATGGCGGGTCGACTTCTGAGCAGAATCTGGAGCAGGAAAAGGCTATGATGGCTGAGAATAGTCAGGCACAGAATGGTCAGGGTGTGCAGTCAGTTCAAGCACCATATAGTCAGGTAGCACAGCCAGCTCAGTCACTGTATCAGCATATGCCACAGTATGGCCAGCCGGCCCAGCAGCCATACCAGCCACAGTCGCAGTACGGCCAGCCGGTACAGCCAACGCCATACAACAACCCTATGGGTTATATGGGATATGAGAACAGGCAGAACATACCTGATGATGTTAAGAAGGGATCCACACATGTACCTAATATGTTAAACCTGATCGGCATTATCATGGCTGTTGTATCAGTATTTATTCCTTATGCTTATATGGGGACAGATGCCAGAAGTATAGTTGGAGTGTTTGGGATAAATGTACTGTCAATGCTTGTTGTGGCGGTAGTTATCATAGCAGACGTGATCTGTGCATTTATCAACAAGGCAGGCTGTTATATAGCAGACCTTGTTATATCTATAGTTGTTGGCGGAATATTGATATTTGAATTTGTTCTGTCATTGATAGATCTTGGAAAGCTAGATGCAGCGGCAAATGCAAGACTCGGAGTCGGTGCATGGATCAGCGTGGCAGCGGCACTTTTCATGCTGATATCAGTTCCTATATGGTGGACAATCAGCAGAAAAAAGGATAAGGCAGAGAAGCAAGATTAGAATTTAGAAATTTATATTAGTGAAGATAAAAAATAATATAAAAGAAAAATAAGTAAGAATAAGAACCCCATCATGGCTTGTACAAGCTGTGATGGGGTTCCTTTAAGTTTACGTGAGCGATACTTGTCCGAAAGCTGTCGAACAGTTTATCGTTACATTTGTTAATTGTTCTGTTAAAGATCTGTTAATTAGTCGTTAGCCTTACCAACTGATCCGAAGAGTTCCATCTTCTCCTTAACAGTAGCCTTGATAGCCTCGAAACCAGGAGCGAGAAGCTTTCTAGGATCAAATCCCTTGCCCTCAAGATCCTTACCAGCCTCGATGTACTTTCTTGTAGCATCTGCGAATGATAACTGGCACTCTGTGTTAACGTTGATCTTTGAAACGCCAAGTGAAATAGCCTTCTTGATCATGTCAGCTGGGATACCTGTACCACCGTGAAGAACTAATGGCATAACGCCTGTCTTCTGCTGGATAGCATCAAGTGTTTCAAAGCTAAGTCCCTTCCAGT
>OKSN01001318.1_pt1 | contig 13039 bp, 9 predicted proteins | sample 1606191 | NCBI WGS metagenome assembly OKSN01 (sample SAMEA3879535, study PRJEB24766) | human gut metagenome | biome: human-associated habitat; feature: feces | place: USA | collected 1985/1987
TACACGGAAATAAAGATAAGTAGTAGAATTGAAGATACTGTTACCGTCAGCAGTTGTTGATAAAGAAGCGCCATATCCCTGCCAACTGAATAAGTCAGTCGAAGAAGAGTAAGTAGTACCGATATAATACACCGCACCTTTATCTATATTAAAGTTCAATGATACACATAATGCGAATTGCTCAACGAAAGCGCCACTTCTTGTACGAGCCTGATATTCGGCAAGCATTTTCACCGCTTTCTTATCAGTAGCATCACCATAAAATCCTTCTGTTGTTTCCGATTCACAGTTACGGACAGTATTACCATTCTGACGAAGCGCTTCCAGCACACTTGCCATTTCCTCTGCAGTAACAGAAGGAATTTCCTCAGCTTTCGGATCGTAAGCTGCCGACTCAATACCATATAAAGATTTCATGGATTCGAAGTTTGAAGTATTATCTTCAAAACTATCACTTTCAGCATTAGAACATGCTACAAAAGTTAATGCCAATACACATGCGAAAAAGAATTTAATTGATTTCATATTAGTTCCTCCTAAATTTTACTTATTCATTTAATCTGCTTGCGAATCGTTATTTATCAGTTCGCGGTCTTTTTACACTTTTAATTGTTTATTTATTCATGTTCCTTAGGAGGGGAATCTTAAACTTAAGTTGTCTTATTTATCTTTCCTTGTTCGTTTGTACATTACAAACATAGGCATTTTATTCAATAAGGAAAACTTTCTGAAAAGAAAAATGAATGAATTACCACTCTTTAACGAATAAAATACAGCTTACTCAAGCGATTGACTAAGTTCTACAAGTATTAAACACCACCCACGTGCAAATCATTCATCACAAAGGATAAAAACACCAATTAATAGCAACGAATGATTAACCACCTATAAATGAATTATTCACCACTCTACTTATCAATTTCCATTGAAGACAAAGACAAGAAAGATGAATCTGCCAATCAACAGCTATCTGCATTATGCCTACTTTTGTAACATCAACAAACAAAACCCATCATGCGATGAAAAAGAAAAGAATCTTATTTTTATTCGTTACCCTGTTTGCTTCTACCTTATTATATAGTCAGGTAGTCGGAGTAAAAACCAACGTCGTAATGGACGCGCTTAAAATTATCAATCTTGGAGCCGAAGTCGGTTTAAGTAAGAAATTAACTCTGGACTTGTATGCCAACTACAACCCTTGGACATACAAAGATCAGAAGATGATGAAGATGCTTGCCTTCCAACCGGAGCTTCGATATTGGTTCTGTGATAAATTCAACGGTCATTTCGTAGGTGCACACCTACATGGAGGCGTCTACCAGGCTGCCGCCATCAATATGCCCTGGGGCATCTGGCCGGAACTGAAGGACCACCGCTTCAAAGGCAATTTCTTCGGTGCTGGTATTTCCTACGGTTATCAATGGATTCTGGGCAAGCACTGGAATCTTGAAGGAAATATCGGTATAGGTTACGCGCGTGTCAAGTATGAGCAGTTCGAATGTAAGACGTGCGGTGAAAAAGTCAAGGAAGGACATAAGAACTATGTAGGTCCTACAAAAGCCGCCGTCAGTTTAATCTATTTATTTTAAAACAAAACAAATATGAAAAAGATATTATGCATATTCTTCTGCCTGCTGCCTATATTAGGCGGGAAAGCACAGACTCTCTATAAAGATCAAGTGCGTATAGAGAAAGAATCTATCACACGCAGTGAAGATAACAATGTATTAACTATCAATCTGGACATTGTCTTGAAAGAAAACCTGAAACTGGAATCCAACAATGTAGCCACATTGACTCCATTTCTTGAGGCAAACGGAAAGACCAAGGTGTTATCTTCTATTGTGGTATACGGACGTAAGCGCGACATCGTCAACCAGCGTAACCATAAAGCTCCCGAAAACACTTATACCATTATACGTCGCAAACAACATCAGGAACAAAAAATAAACTATCTGGTACAAATGCCATTCGAAGCATGGATGCGCAATGCAAACATGAAACTGAATATAGACCTATGTGGTTGTTGTGACATCCTGGAGGACAACAGCGGTGAATTAATCACCCAGTTGAACATTTTACCACTGAAAGTAAAACCTTCCATAGCCTATATCACTCCAAAAGCCGAAGACATAAAATATCGTGCAGTAGAAGGAAGCGCATTTCTGGATTTCCCAGTCAACAAAATCATCATCTATCCGGAGTATCGTCGTAACACAAGTGAGTTGGCAAAAATACGTGCAACAATCGATACCGTGCGCAACGACAAATATACAACTCTTACCGGTATAAAGATTCACGGTTACGCTTCACCCGAAGGCAGCTACGCCAACAATACCCGTTTGGCAAAGAATCGTACCCAGACTCTTGTAGATTATGTGACCAGTTATTACAATTTCGATAAGAAGCTCATCACTTCGGAATATACCCCGGAGGACTGGAAAGGTTTCCGCAAATTTGTTTCCGCTTCATCAATAGAGAAAAAGGAGGAAGTTCTTCGCTTGATAGATGATGAAAGCATAAACATTGATAAGAAGGAACGCGATATCGCTAATCTAGTTGGACCTCAGACATACCAATATATATTGGCAGAATGTTATCCTGCACTCCGTCATTCAGATTATACGGTCAATTATACAGTACGCGGTCTCAGTCTTGAAGAGTCTAAAGAGATAATTAATAAACGCCCGCAATTATTGAGTTTACAGGAAATCTACCGGATTGCAGAAAGTTGTGAACCGGGAAGCGAAGAATTCAACCATTCTTTCCAAGTAGCCGCTACAATGTTTCCGGATGATCCAATCGCCAACCTCAATGCCGGAGCAATGGAAATACAAAAAGGTGGTGATATGACAACCGCTAAGAGATATCTGGCTAAAGCTAATCCAAAAGCCGCAGAGACACAGAACAATCTAGGAATTATCGCTATGATAGAAGGAGACTTAGACACAGCCGAAAAATATTTCAATGCAGCTAAAGCTGCCGGTCTCATAAAGCAAGCAGACGCCAACTTGAAAGAATTAAAGAAGAAACAAAATTACCCCTTAGAATAACAAAAAACAATAGCACAGACAAACAGTATTTGTCCCCCCCTATGATTTATAATTAAAATTTTAACCCCAAATCAAGAAACGCATCACCTGAGAAGGCAATGCGTTTTTTCTTATCTATCAAGTAACGGCTCACATTATTTTCCTGGGGATTTAATATATTATTTCAGTTTGCCAATTTGAGGGATTTATTTCAAAGTAGCCTTATCCGAAATAATAGTCTCCGCTACTACAGATTCGAACTTATCCAGCACGGTTACAAACTCGCTATTTAATTAATACATAGCAAAATACGCTTCATTAAATTCTCAAACAATTCTCACCGTTGTGAGAAAAAATACTCATTACTATGAGAAAATATTCTCACCTCGATATGAATTAATTCTCACTAAGGTGAGAAAGTATTCTTGTAACGATGAGATCATCCACCTGTTCCACGTAACGCAGTCTACTATGAACACGACAACAGCAGCAATAAATCATTCAAAACAGAATGAAAAAGACACAAATCATTCCATCCCGCCTAAATAGTTGCAAAATTTATTCTATTGCGCAGAATAAGTTGAAGAAAATATATAATACAAACAGTGGAAAAAGAAAAGGAAAGGCGGTATAATATTCATCTCCTCAACAAATCATTCACAAAATGACTAATTCACCCACCCTAAAAGTAACATTTGAAAGATTGAAAAATTCACCTTGAAAATTGAAAAAAACACCAATCAATAGTTTTACATTTCTCCCATAACTTTGCAATGTCGATAAGGAACAAAAAGATTCCTTAAAACAAACAAAACAAAAATTTAGTAATAAACAAATAAAAGAAACATTGCCTATAAGAAACAAACAAAATCCCTCCAACTGGAAGTTAGTTATTTCACCTTATAATATATAAGATAAGGGCTTCCGATCAGAAAAAGAAATGATGTTTTTCACAAAACAAATGCTCCTCATCTTTTAGATGACTCTTACCCCAAAAAAAGAAAAAGAAATCAGCATAACTACTAATAATATGTAGTGTGCAACTAAAGAAAAGAAAAAAATTATAGCATCACACATTAAACTCAAAACAAAGATGAAAGTTAGAAATTTATTATTAGCAAGTCTAGCAGTAGCTGCCATGACAGCTTGTAGCAACGAGAATGACGAATTCGTAAACAATGGTAATCAAACCAGTGAAAAGAATGCGATTATGGAATTTGGTATCGCATTTCCTAGTTTAACCCGCGCCACAGAAACTGGATTGTCTGCAGAACAGGACTTCCAAAGCGCAACTGTTATTATTAGTTATGAAAGCGGAGGAAAAGATGTGACCATTATTCCTAGAATTAAGTTCGAAGAATCGACTCCCAATGTATTGTATACCAAAGACAAAATCACGGTACAGCCAGGAAATGCTACTGTAGATGTTGTGCTTAACCCGACATCTGCAATTGAAGCTGCTTTAACCGGGGATGGCTGGTTCACCAGCATTTATAACACATCCACATATAATGCTGGCGAAATCACTGGAATCGACGATATCACTGGCAAAAACAATTTCTTGATGAGTAGTGACGGCAAGACAAAAGTTAAATTTGTAGCAGAACAAGAAGTCCCTGCTTTAGTAAAAGTCAGTCGAGTAGCTGCTAAACTGGAAGAAACAACTCCAACCAATAATGCTTTTGATGTTGCCAATAGCAGCGAAGGAACAGCTATGAAAGATCCGGCTGGAAATGCTATCAAGGTGGAAATTTCCATAAGCAACTATTCATATGCTAATTTGCAAACGACTTCGTATGTATTCCCACAGACAAATGCCATCACCCCAGCTTTGTTCCAAGAATATACATTAGGTTCATTTGCTTACAAGCCTATTACTGGTATAACGACTCAAAACGAAGAAGAATTTGGTTCTATCGTATACTGTCTCGAAAACTATGGAGAAAATCACACAATGGCGATATATAAAGCTACAGCTACTATCAATGATGAAGCCAAAACATTCTGGGTAGACAGAGACAATGTATTGTACCAATCTATCAATGAATTAAAAGCAGTATATACAGACATTGAAGCAACGACCTCTATTGCAGATTGTTGGAGTAAGTACGGTGTCAGAAAATATGAAGAAGGTGTATGCTACTACAAAGCAGACATCCTAAGTAATGGCAAAGCCGAGATTGTTCGTAACAACGTTTATAAATTAAAAGTTACAGGCATAGCAAAGCTAGGATTACCGGAACCAAAAGACGAACCCAAGCTGGCAACATTGAAACTCTCAGTTGAAGTTGAACCATGGACTATTCAAACAAATAATTTTGAATTCAAATAATTTCCAAAGATAAAAAGTTGCAAGAGGGAGAGAAGGAGATTCCTCCTCTCCCCCCTTATCTATTTCTACATCTCTCGCGCTTCACCAAAAGAAGATTAATCAAACAAAACATAAGCGTTCCAAAAGCATAAAAACAGAAACAATGATAAGCATATTAACTGACATACAAAAAAAAGCAAACAAGATATTGCTATTCACAACATTGGTTGGTACAATGACTGCTTGCGATTCCGTACTTGATTTCGATGAAGGCGATTGCAGTATCGAATACGGCGTAACATTCAAGTACGACTACAATATAAAAAATGTGGACGCGTTCGCTCAAGAGGTGAAAAACATAACGCTTTATGCTTTTGATGACAACAATAATCTCGTAGCCATGAAAGCGGAATCAGGAGATATGTTGGCAACAGGCGAATATGCCATGACAATGGATATCGATCCCGAAAAATATCACCTCATAGCATGGGCAGGACTGGACGATGAATCATTTGCTGTTCCCTTGCTTACTCCCGGCAAGGCTAATATTACAGACCTTAACGTCAAAACGATACGCAACAGTGTGGTAGTCCCTACTAAACAGGGTAGATCAGAAGGAGATAAAGACAAGTTTATTGTAGAACATGAACTCTCCTCATTATGGCACGGAGAATTAAAGAAAGGCCCCTCTACCCGTAGTGGAAGAAAGCGCTTCACAGAAGTCAGTTTAATAAAAAACACAAACAATATACGCATTGCTTTGGTGCAAGTAAAACAAAACGAAAATGCAACAATCACACGTGCTATCAATAAAAACGAATTAAAATTCAATATATACGACGATAACGGATTTATGAATTATGACAATACGCTATTGGACGATGATATGTTGACTTACAAACCATTTATGACTGAACAAAAAACAGTTGCTACTAGGGCATTCAACGTGGTAGACACTGAATATCCTGCTGTCATTGCAGAATTGAGCGTAGCACGACTCATGAAGGACAAAAATCCCGAATTAAGTATCATAGATACGAAAACAAATAAAAATATCCTAAAAACCGGAGATTTGATCGGGTATCTTAACCTGTTGAGAACAGAGAAATACGCGGATATGCCGTTACAAGAATACCTGGACAGAGAAGACAACTATAGTATGCTTGTCTTTGTAGATGAAAACCTAACATTAATCAATACAGTTGTCGAAATCAATGATTGGGTTATCCAATTAAACGACTTTGACTTGTAAGAGAAGTTTAAAAACAAAACAACCCATTAGCCATGATACGAAAAAGCAATATATACAGTTGGTTATCCATGTTAGCAATGCTTCCTATAGTGTTGACAGCGTGTTTGGAAGAGGATAATTATGAACAACGTCCCAACCAAACTGATAAAATTCAACTTACAATAAGCCTACCGGAACAGACACGCATCGCAACGAACACCCGTGCGGTAAGTAACCGCGTTGATTATTCTATTGTTAATAATTTAAATATTGTATTAGCTAGTGGAAATGATATAACTAAGATCTATTATTTTGATGAAAGTGGTTTGACTCCCAACGATGACCGTGTTATCATGACCAGAAACTCTTTACCAATGAGACCCGAAGAAGGAGACAATAAAAGGTATATCACGATCAGAGGAGAAGAAGGAGATTTCGACCAAGTTACTGAAATATATGCAATTGCTAATTATAACAATTCTATCACGGTAAAAACCATTGATGCACTCAAGCAATTAAAACAAATAGCTGCAGACGGGCAGCCCAATCGAGCAAATGATTGTATGATGTTCGGCTCTACCAAACAATTAACCAATGGTACGCTTTCATTAAAGCGGACTCTTGCCATGTTTTCGGTGAAGATAGATGGTAGCGGACTAAAAGAAGGTGTTAGAATCACACCAAAAAGAATGAGCTTGCACAACGTCCCCAAATCTTGTTTCATCGGAAATGATAACAAAATAAACCATTCGGATGAATTCGTTTCATCCGGGCAAACGATCGACTTGACAAATGCCGAAGGCTGGGGAGCACTGACAAATACAACCGAATTTGTAGGAGGACATGAACTAGAACCGGGGACTATTCCCATGTTTATGTTTGAGAATCTTCAAGGAACCAATGAAAATATCGCAATAGGTGACCAAATAAACAAACATCCTAAAGAATACACAGGCAGTACGCCTGCTGATTTACAATCGTTCTTAGATGGTAACAATGGGAATAAGTATTCATATATTTTAGTTGAAGCTGAATATTATTATCAAGACCCCCAAAATTCAAATAAAGGAGTCCAAGGAACTATCGCATATCGTTTTCTATTGGGCAACAATGCATACAATGACTTTAATATAAAAAGGAACAACTATTATCAAGTTACGCTAACTTTAAAAGGCAATGGTGGCGCTAATGAAGATGGGAAAGAAGATGCCGATGGAAATCTAATAGTCAACAAAGAAGATCTTAGTTGGCGCATAGATATGAATATTAAAGACTGGGGATTCGTAAAAGACGATTTTGATTTCGATTGCCATGCGACACACGGGTATTTAGAAGTAGTGGGTGATAACAATTGGAAAATCAGTGCTGGTCCAGCCAGTGGTCAGTCATGGGTTAAGTTTTACTCTGAGACAGAAGGTAGATGGGTAGAACCTACTGAATACGGTGAGTGCGGTCAGAATGGAAGAATAGAATACTATGTTCAAACATGGTCTCTATATGCGACAGGCTTCACTGGAACAGAAGACATATCAAGAGAAATCACATTAACAATTAAATCCAAAGAAACTGGCGAGACTCAGACAGTCACCATGAAGCAATGGACTCCTATAAAAATCACTAATAAAGTATGGGTTGAACGTTTCGAAGAGGAAGACAATTTAACTTGGGGATATATGGGTGATGATATGAATGGAACAGTTACTCAATCTAATCCTTATTTCAATACAACGTTCAATTTCGGAGAAAGCACAACCCAGCATGGACTTTATAACACATGGTTCATGTACTTTAAAGAAAATGAAACATCTCCGGTTCAAACATATTGTTATAGGAAATCCGGTCGCGATTTACCACACGGAGCTCCGACAAGTACTTCTGATGACTATTGTCTACCAGATGCAGAGACCATGAAAACTATCATGAATTTTAAGTATACAGGAAATAATCCGTTCCAACCGCTTCGGACTGATAAAGATTACTGGACCGGTTCTGTAAATAGTAATAGTAAACAAAGTACTTACTATCTGGACTCCGCTACGAAAACTCTTAAAACGACTCAAGACAGAAATGCCACTAAAAGAGCCAGAGCGATATATGTAACTCCCTATTAATTTAATACGCCACATTATGACACCGAAAGACATCCTACAACTAGAATCAACAGATATACGCCAAGCGTATCTGTTTGAAGAAAACGGGCACTGGTATGCATACGAACATTCAGCCAACCGGATAGAGAAATTCGTGAAGGGTTTTGTAGACTTTAAACACAAAGTGCAAGATGTCTGCGGTAGAATAAAAATAGAGATCGATCTCAACGTCCTGGAAAAATGCTCCGTTACGCTGTGTGAAGACTCACTGCTTATACTCGACTGTCCTACGGCATAGAAGCCGTCAAAGAGTATAAGCTTCATAACTAGATATAAAAGAATTACACAGAAATTGTTTGTTTTGTTTGTGTTCCTCAGTCCACTCAGAGGCAGCTTGTGAAAGTAGCGCTGAGTGGGTGGGGATTTTTTTTATGAATTATCTTTGTTTATCTCCCATAAACCCGTATATTTGAGGTATTATAACTAGAGACTTTATATTAATACAGAATTACTATGAGCCATACCTTTTTTCTCATCATCGCTCTTGTCACAACGGGAATCTTTCTCATCCAATTCATATTATCTATCTTTTTCGGAGATCTGGATGCAGATGTAGACGTAGATACCGACATCAGCAGTGTGGTTTCCTTTAAAGGACTTACCCACTTCGGAATCGGATTCGGCTGGTATATGTATCTGGCGGGAAACACGGAAATCCAAAGTTACGTTGTCGGTATTATGGTAGGGTTATTCTTTGTTTTTGCCGTCTGGTTTCTGTATAAGAAAGCCTACCAACTGCAACAAGTCAACCGCACGGAACAGACAGACCAGCTTGTGGGACGTGAATGTACCATCTATTTCAAACAAAGCGACAGCAAATACACCGTACAAACCAACCGTGACGGAGCAATGCGCGAAGTAGACGTCATCTCCGAATCGGGAAAAGCTTATCAAACCGGAGACCGTACCGTTATCACCAGATATCAGGACGGAACATTGTATATTCAATAATTATTCTAAATACACAAATTTATGACACAAGAAATGCTAATCATGGCCGCTATATTAGTAGCGGTTATCCTGCTCACTTTCATCGGTATCCTTTCACGCTACCGCAAATGTAAGAGTGACGAAGTCCTCGTTGTATATGGTAAGACGGGAGGAGAAAAGAAATCTGCTAAATTATACCACGGTGGTGCCGCATTCGTCTGGCCGATTATCCAAGGCTACGAATTTCTGTCAATGAAGCCGATGCAGATCGACTGCAAACTGACAGGCGCACTTTCCGCACAAAATATCCGTGTAGATGTTCCGACTACAATCACTGTTGCTATCAGCACCGATGCCGAAGTCATGCAAAACGCCGCCGAACGTATGCTGGGATTGACCATGAACGACAAACAGAATCTGATTACAGATGTCGTTTACGGTCAGATGCGTCTGGTCATAGCCGACATGACAATCGAAGAACTGAACTCCGACCGCGATAAATTCCTTTCTAAGGTAAAAGACAATATCGACACGGAACTCCGCAAATTCGGTTTGTATCTGATGAATATCAACATCAGTGATATCCGCGATGCTGCCAACTACATCGTGAACCTGGGTAAGGAAGCCGAGAGCAAGGCCCAGAACGAAGCACAAGCTAATATCGAAGAACAGGAAAAACTCGGTGCTATCAAAATCGCGACTCAAATCAAGGAACGTGAAACGAAGGTTGCAGAAACCCGCAAAGACCAGGATATCGCCATTGCAGAAACCAAGAAATTGCAGGAGATATCTGTTGCCAATGCAGACAAGGACAGAATTTCCCAAGTAGCGATTGCCAACGCAGAGAAAGAAGCGCAGGTTGCCAAAGCCGAAGCGGAGAAAAACATCCGCATCGAACAGGCAAATACCGAAAAGGAAAGCCGCATCGCCGAACTGAACTCCGACATGGAAATCAAACAAGCGGAAGCCGGTAAGAAGGCTGCTATCGGACGAAATGAAGCACAAAAGGAAGTCGCTCTTTCAAACTCCGAACTAGCCGTGACACAAGCCAACGCCGACAAACAAGCCGGTGAAGCTGCTGCCAGATCGGAAGCTGCCGTACAGGCTGCCCGCGAAATTGCTCAGAAAGAAGCGAAAGCCAAAAAAGTGGAATCTTCACTGAAAGCAGAAAAAATTGTTCCTGCCGAAATTGCCCGGCAAGAAGCTATCCTGCAGGCGAATGCTATCGCAGAGAAGATTACCCGCGAAGCAGAGGCCCGCGCAAAAGCGACTCTGGCACAGGCGGAAGCGGAAGCCAGAGCGATCCAGTTAAAATTGGAAGCAGAAGCGGAAGGTAAGAAAAAGTCATTGCTCGCCGAAGCAGAAGGTTTCGAAGCAATGGTAAGAGCAGCCGAATCAAATCCGGCTATCGCTATCCAATACAAGATGGTAGACCAGTGGAAGGAAATTGCCGGCGAACAGGTGAAGGCATTCGAACACATGAACTTAGGAAACATCACTGTATTCGACGGAGGAAACGGGAGTACAAGCAACTTTCTGAATACATTAGTGAAAACGGTTGCTCCTAGTCTCGGCGTATTGGATAAACTGCCTATCGGTGAAACTGTAAAGGGAATTATTCATCCGGAAAACAAAACGGAAGAAAAAACTGAGGAGAAAAAAGAGGAAAAGAAGAAATAATCCCTAATCTCTACTAAAAGAGAGAGGAAACAACCATAACTTCTCTACCATAAGTTTGAAAAGTATGAAGGTATCTGCAACTATTTTGTTGCAGATACCTTCATACTTTTCAACTTTATAGTAGAGGAACGAAAAAATCAAATAGAATCCATTTGGTAAACTAGAACAAAATAGTGTATATTTGCAAGCAAAAAATACAAAATGGCCATACATAAACTTCGTATTTTACCGATCTTCCTACTAATTACAGGGCTTACGCTTACTTCCGGTTGCAAAAAGAAAGATATGTCGCTCAGACTAAACGAACCACGCAATATTCGTGGCGTTGTCAGCTACAAACGCTCTTTCCCCGATTTGAATGACAAACATCTGGAAGTAGCAAAAGCTGTTGGTATCCGTCCGTTGGAGGACCGGGAAGAAGCGGAAAGCATGAAAGAAAAGTTGACACATATCACTGATAATGAGTTCTATGTGGTAGATTCGCTGACCCATTCCATCCCCTACCTCGTCCCTCGTGCAAGTGCGCTACTCGACACTATCGGTTCTAACTTTCTCGATTCACTTGCTGCCAAAGGATTAAATCCCAATCAGGTGATTGTCACTTCCGTATTGCGTACCCAAAGCGACGTGAAACGTCTGCGTCGCAGAAACGGGAACGCCTCCGCCAACTCAGCGCATTGCTTCGGAGCTACTTTCGATGTTAGCTGGAAACGGTTCAAGAAGGTGGAGGACGAGGATGGAAGACCCTTACAGGATGTCGGCTCCGATACCCTGAAACTTGTTCTGTCCGAAGTTCTGAGAGATTTGCGACAAGCCGAAAAATGCTACATCAAGTATGAGCTGAAACAGGGTTGTTTCCATATTACTGCCCGGTAAAGAAAAGATGAGTATAAATTGCAATAAAATTCATCCCCAAACAATCAGAGAATCCAAAACGTTTCATTAAATTTGCAGAAATTTTTCTTTAATACGATTGAATGATAGAGAAACTGATTGTCCTTGAGGATATTGATCCGGTTATTTTTTATGGCGTAAACAACGCTAACATACAGTTAATAAAAGCTTTATATCCGAAGCTACGTATCGTTGCACGCGGCAATGTCATCAAAGTGCTGGGCGATGAGGAAGAAATGTGTGCCTTCGAAGAAAATATCACCAAACTGGAGAAATACTGCGCCGAATATAATTCACTAAAAGAAGAAGTTATCATCGACATCATCAAAGGGAATGCCCCGCAAGCAGAACAGAACGGAAACGTAATTGTGTTCAGCGTCACCGGAAAGCCGATCATTCCCCGGAGCGAGAACCAACTGAAACTGGTGGAAGGCTTCGCCAAGAATGATATGGTATTCGCTATCGGCCCGGCCGGTTCGGGAAAGACATATACCGCCATTGCCCTTGCCGTACGCGCACTGAAGAATAAGGAAATCAAGAAAATCATCCTCAGCCGCCCCGCCGTAGAAGCCGGTGAAAAACTCGGTTTCCTGCCCGGTGACATGAAAGACAAGATAGACCCGTATCTGCAACCGTTGTACGATGCCTTGCAGGATATGATACCCGCCGCCAAGTTAAAGGAATACATGGAGCTGAACATTATACAGATTGCTCCGTTAGCCTTTATGCGCGGACGCACGCTGAATGACGCAGTCGTGATCCTGGATGAAGCGCAAAATACCACTGCACAACAAATCAAAATGTTCCTTAC
>OKSN01001322.1_pt1 | contig 13032 bp, 10 predicted proteins | sample 1606191 | NCBI WGS metagenome assembly OKSN01 (sample SAMEA3879535, study PRJEB24766) | human gut metagenome | biome: human-associated habitat; feature: feces | place: USA | collected 1985/1987
TATTAAAATCAAACTTATGATTAATGTAATAGGATTGGGGTATATCGGGCTTCCGACTGCCCTCATGATGGCTTCTCATGGAGTTGAGGTCATTGGTACTGACTATAATAAGCAACTTGTTGAAACACTCAATGCAGGTCGTACTACTTTTAAAGAGAATGGTCTTGATGAACTTTTTCAAAGTGCTCTCAAAGCTGGCATTAAGTTTACTACAGAGTATCAGAAAACAGACATGTACATTGTGTCGGTTCCTACTCCATATGACAAATTTTCAAAGAAAGTTGATGCTTGCTATGTAGTGGCTGCCGTTAAGGAAGTAATGAAAGTTTGTCCCAAGGGGGCAACTGTAGTTATTGAATCAACTGTTAGTCCTGGTACCATTGATCGCTATGTACGTCCAGTTATTGAAGAAAATGGGTTTAATATAGGTGAAGATATTAATCTTGTACATGCTCCTGAACGTATTATTCCTGGTAATATGGTTTACGAACTTCTTCATAATAATCGCACTGTTGGTGCAGATTCTCGCGAAATTGGTGAGAAAGTAAAAAAGTATTATGCGAGCTTCTGTCAAGGTGATATTGTTGTTACTGATATTCGTACAGCGGAGATGACTAAGGTCGTTGAGAATACTTTTCGTGCTGTAAACATCGCTTTTGCTAATGAACTTGCACGGATATGTCGTCATGATAATATGGACGTTTACGAGATTATTCGTATTTGTAATATGCATCCTCGTGTAAACATTCTTCAACCAGGCCCTGGTGTAGGTGGTCATTGTATCTCTGTTGATCCTTGGTTCCTTGTTGGGGATTATCCGCAGCTTGCTAAAGTTATTGACGAGTCTATGAAGACTAACGACTCACAGCCTGCTTTTGTCTTAAATCGTATCTATGAGATTATGAAAGAGAATGGTATCACTGATAATCGTAAAGTAGGTCTTTATGGTCTCACTTATAAAGAGAATGTTGATGATTATCGTGAGTCACCGGCTCTTCAAATGTTAGAGGCTCAGGAACGTCATCTTGCACGTCCACTTCGTTGTTATGATCCGTTCCTTGAGAACCATAAGATTGCTGATAACCAATACAGCAATTTTGATGAGTTTTTGGATGATATAGAGATGGTTGTTATTCTTGTTAAGCATGACCACATCAAACTTAACTGGGACAAACTTAAAGGGAAAGTAGTTCTTGATTGTTGTAATATTTGTCCGTTGGAGGGAAGATACCATATCTAATTAAAAAAGGATACTAATTGGATAATATTATTCATATTGTTCAATTAGTTTCTTTTAGATATGAATAGGTCGGTTAGAATAAATAAGGTAAGATAATGTCTTAACAAATGAAATAGTTAGAATATTTTTAATCAGTATTTTGTAATAGAAATGAATTTTGTAAAGAGAATTATTAAAGTGTTAATTCCTTTCTACTCTTCATATGTTAAGTCTGTAAGTTCGGGAGTACATAATCAGTCTTATTGGAACTATGTAAGATTTAGACTAACAGGTAATTGTAGCAAAGCGGGATATTATCCAGTACATCCGACATGTACAATTGCAAATGCAAGAAAAGTCTATGTAGGCTGTAATGCAACAATAGCACGACCTGGGTGTTACATTCAGGGAGCAGGCACAGTTTATATTGGAGACTATGTTCAATTCGGGCCGAATGTGGGAATCCTTAGCGCAAACCATGATATTTATGATCAAAGGAAATATAATGCGGCACCGATAACAATAAATAGTGTTGTTACAGCGGGTGTCATCCTGGGACCGAGGACGATTGTGGCAGCTGGTGCAGTAGTAACCAAAAGTTTTCCTGAAGGTTTTTGCATATTGGCTGGAGTACCTGCTAAAATAGTGAAATATCTTGATAAGGATAGTTTTCGACCTTGGCATTTAGAAAATGAATATTATGGATATATACCGAAGGAAGAATTCGAATCTGTTAGAAAGAAATACTTAGATATATAAATGTCACAAGAGCAGACATCAAATTCCAAACAAGCAGTTTGGGTAGCCATAGGTGGTTTCTTTTCGTTTATTGTAGGTATCGTTAGTCCGATGATTTTGAGTCGATTCTTCGATAAAGGAGATTACGGAACATATAAGCAAGTGATGTATGTGTATAATACCCTTCTTGCTGTTTTTACACTTGGTCTGCCTAAGGCATATGCATATTTTTTGCCAAAATTTGCAATAGAGTATTCAAAAGATATTATTTCCAAGGTGACGAAAATCTTCTTTATTCTGGGAGCAGTATTTTCTCTTTTTCTTCTGTGCTTTGCAGGACCTATTGCATTAGTAATGAATAATCCGGATCTGAAGATGGCTTTGATAGTATTTTCTCCAACACCATTCCTTTTATTGCCTACTATGGGACTAGATGCAATTTATGCATCATTTCGCAAAACTAAATATTTAACATATTATACAATTGCTACAAGAATACTTATTATCATTTGTATTGTTTTGCCAGTGATAATATTCTCTGGAAACTATATACATGCGATTATTGGATTTGATGTTGCTTCTCTGATTACATTCTTTTTTGCACTTTATCTGAAGTCATGGCCTGTAAAAGAGGTAGAACATTTGAAGTCATCTTTGACCTATAAACAAGTCTTTAAGTTTGCACTTCCGCTTTTATATGCGTCATTATGGGGAGTAATACCTTCTTCTGCAAACCAATTCTTTATTAGTAGATATTTTGGAAACGAAACCTTTGCAGAATTTTCAAACGGATTTATGGAACTTCCATTTGTCGGAATGATCTTGGGGTCGATTTCTACCGTTCTTTTACCTGTATTTTCAGGCATGGACAAGGGAGAAGGTATGGGGAATGAAACTCTTAATATTTGGAATTCTGCTCTTTTGAAATCAGCAAAGCTTATTTTCCCGATATTGATATTTAGTGTATTCTTCGCAAGACCGATAATGACCTGTATGTATGGAGATATGTATGCTCAATCATCGATTTACTTTGTTATTAAGAATTTGAGCGGACTTTTTTATATTATTCCATTTTATCCGATTATTCTTGCTATCGGTAAGACTAGTGCATATGCGAATGTACATATGGTTGCAGCATTTGTTATTGTGATTGCTGAATACATCGTTTGTACAATATGTGATTCTGCTGTATATGTTGCGATTACTTCAGAATTGTGCCTATTATTTAAAATATGGCTTTTGATGAAAGTTATTGTAAGCTATGCACATAAGAAGATTACAGATTTGATTCCACCAAAACCGATGCTAATATTAACTATTATTTCAGTGTTGGCTTGTGTTCCCCCGTTTCTTTTTATTCATTTTGTAGAAATGAATAAATTTACAACACTTTTCCTCAGCTTTGGGTTATTTTTGATTGATTACTATATCTTGTGCTGGATTAGTAAAGTTACTTATAGGGATATTGTTAGTGGGTTTCTGAAAAAAGGTTCAAGATTAGGGTCTGTAATAAAAGTTCTCCCTTAGTTTCTTAATAATTCATAAGTAGAGATGATAAGAAATGATAAAATAATAAGGAACAAACTCCTATTATTTATTCTCAATCCATTTATTTTGGCGATTACTTCGCTGAAAGATATAAGGGATGGAGTTTCGCATAAGTTCCTATATGCTTGGTTTCTTATATTTGGGATTGGCTTTTGTGCCATAAGCGAAGCTGCCGATTCGTTTAGATATGTTGAAGAATTCATGATTGAGCATAATTATACATGGTCCCAATACATGAGGGAAATCAACGAGTACTTCACTTTTGAGTCGAATATCAAGGATATATATACATTGACGGTGAATTTTTTTGTCGGACGATTTACAAATAATTACCATTGGACGTATTTTATATATGCTGCGGTATTTGGATTCTTTTATATTAAGTCGCTGAAGATTTTTTTGCGTTACAATAATGTTAGTAACAACATTGTTTTCTATGTGTTGCTATTCATGTTTTGTTATAGTAATCCAATCTATAATATTAATGGTGTTCGCTTTTGGACAGCTGCTTGGATAGGAGTTTATGTGGCACTCAGTGTATTTGTAGACAAGAACTATAAAAAATTACCCCTGTTAATATTGCTGCCTTTGGTTCATGGAACTTCTGTTATTTGGGTGGCGATAATGGCGATTGCCTTGTTACTTAATCGGTTTCAGACTATTACGATTGGACTTTTCATTGTTTCTTCATTTGTCTCAGCTGTATCCTATCTTGATATTCTGAACGATTATTCCTATTTGCTGCCTCAATTTTTGCAGAATCAAATATGGTCATATACTGAGTCAGAGATGGCACAGGAAAGATTAAGTGGCATAAGTGAATATGGAAAGGCTTATGCAGACTTTTTAATAGCATTACCTGGGTATTTTCAGATACTGTTGTCTTATTTGCTCATCCTCAATCGCAAGGAAATTAATCGGGATAAGTGTGCAGGACATGCTTTGACTATTATGCTTGCATTGGCTGCTATAACCAACTTTCTTTCCGGCATTCCTTCAATGGGGAGATTTAAAGCATTAGTAACTCCTATGTTGGTGATAGTGTGGGCTTACAACTATGGAAGCTTAAAAAAATACGATAAATACTTTAATGTAGTACCTTTCCTTTATGCCTATTCTCTTCTTTATTGGTGTAGACGAATGAGTGCAATTTCTGAATTATATTTGTATATTTTTCCAGCTCCATTAACTGTAATCAAATATCTTTTCTTATGAAAATCTTAATAATATCAAATCATGCATATCCTGCACAGGGACCTCGTGCATTTCGCACTACGGAATTGTCTGAGCAACTTGTAAAAATGGGACATGAGGTTGTTCTCTATACAGTTCAAGGAAAATATGACTATACACAGTATGAGAAAGAGACTGGTGTGAAGAGGAGGGACATTAACCCTAGGTTTGCAACTTCCGCAGATGATGAGACGCATAGATACAATCTCTTTGACAAATTCATGTACCATTTTTTTCACCGTCTACTCATGTGGCCGCAGTGTGAATTTCATTATGCTGTAGATAAAATTATTAAGGAGAATCCGGATATGGATATGTTGATTACTATTGCCTATCCTCATTCTATTCATAGTGGTGCGGCACGAGCTAAGAAACATTATTCAGAGATTTTCCCGAAAATATGGATTTGTGACTGTGGTGATCCTTTTATGCTTAATCCATTTATTAAGGCCCCAAAGTTTATGAAATATTTTGAAGATATGTGGTGTTCGATGTGTGACTATATTGTTGTTCCTACAAAAGAGAGTTATAAAGGATATTATGAGCAGTATTGGGATAAGATTCGAGTGATACCTCAAGGCTTTAATTTTTCAAAGACTCCTATTAAAGAATATAAGAAAAATGACATTCCAACTTTCCTTTTTATGGGTTCAATTTATCCGGGAATTCGTGATCCTCATGCATTTATGGACTATCTACTGAAGTTTGATAAGCCATATAAGTTTATCATGATGATGATGCGTACACCCCTTGAAATGAAATATGTGAAGGAATCTAATGGTCAGATAGAGTATATTATAGGTAAGGGGCGTAAGGATGTAGTATGGGAGTGTAGCAAAGCAGACTTCCTTATCAATATTACTAACCCATCTAACGTACAGACACCTAGTAAACTAATCGATTATGGAATCGCAGGCCGTCCTATCCTTGATGTGCCTAATGAATTCTCTGATCCTTCACTCTTCTTGAGTTTCTATGAAGGAGATTATTCAGGACAGCATAATATTGATTTTTTGGATGATTATAGAATCGAAAATGTCGCTCGTCTGTTTGTAGAATTAGCATAATAATTAATTATGAAAATATACGGAAAAACAATTCGATTGAGCCAATTATTCTTTTTGGCTGTCTACTATGGTTTTGCTCAGTATTTACCAGATTCCTATTGTGTTGTTAGACCATTGGGGAGAGGAAGTAATTGGGTACGAATATTTTGTGTTAAACGTATTTTTAAGAAATGCGGGCATATTAGGACTATTAACCGAAAAGTTCACTTTGCATCGGGCCGTAATATTGAAATGGGTGATGAATCTGGAATAGGAGCAAATACTTCTATTCCAGGAAATACTGTTATTGGAAGCCATGTTATTCTGAGTCGAAATTGTTTTATCCTTGATAAGAATCATATTTTTGAAAGGACTGATGTTCCATTAAATGATCAAGGTTGTTATCCTCCGAAAAAGACTATTATCGAAGATGATTGTTGGATAGGAATGAATACACTGATAACTCCTGGACGTCACATATCGAAAGGAACAATTGTTGGAATGGGATCGGTTGTTACAAAAGATTATCCGCCTTATTCCATAATTGGAGGGGCTCCTGCTAAGTTGATCCGAAATTGTTTGGCAAAATAATGAAAATTCAGTTATATCATGAGAAATGAATATCAAGAGAATGTTGTGCTTGATTTTTTTTATGATAGTATTAGGGGAATTGGATTATGGCTTAGTTTCCAACACTTTTCGTGGGAAACTATAAATAAAATTCTATGATAGATATTTGTATATAGAATAGAAGCAATATTTGAAGATTTATGAAAATACTATTAGCAACCTCATCTGTGACTCCGAATGCGGGAATACCATCTTTCAATAGAGAATTGTGTAGTCTTTTGAATGAAGAGAACGAGGTTCATCTATTGGTTGATGAGAATATTGAATCGTATCAGGGGTATGTGAAGACATATTCCACATATGGAATTAACATTTATAAATTCGGTGATGCTTCAAATATCTTAAGTAAATTATTGATTGAAAATTACGATGTAATAATTAATAGTAATTCTCATATTATGTCTTTATTGGCTGCATTTATAGATAATAAAACACGATTGATAACAGTATCACACTCTTTAGGTACAATGGATTGTGATAATGCTGCATTTAATAGTGAGTATATTGACAATATTATCGCTTTATCCAGTAGTTGTAAGAATTACATAAGTCATCGTTTTGGAATAAAAAATAGTGATAAAATTAAGGTTGTGTTTAACTCTGTGACTGATAATCCAGATTCGGCCACTAAGAGACAAGCGAAAATGACAGCAGAGAAGATCAAGATTGTTTTTGCCGGTGGATCTGCTGCTAGTAAGTCCCCAGATGTAGTTGTACCAATTGTTAATGAGTTATGCAAATCTAATTTACCTTTCGAATTTTATTGGTTGGGCATTACAACTCCTCCGCTTAAGAAGTTCCAGCCTTTCAAAGATATTCGTTTGATATTACCGAATGATGAAAGAGTAATAGTCACTGGACTTATTCCTCAACAGCAGGCTGCTGAAATTATAGCTTCTTGTAATGTATTCCTTGCCCCTTCTCGTAGGGAGGGATTTCCAATGGCTTTATTAGAGGCAATGAGGATAGGATGTATTCCAATTGTGTCTGATTTCAGGATAGCTAATCAAGAGATTATTCGAGATGGAACTAATGGTTTCATTATTTCACACAAAGATATTAAAAGCTTTGTTGGTAGGCTGTCGGATATTATTAAGAATCATGCAAATTATAAGAATGTTTATGAGGAGTCATATAAGACTTTTGTTAAAGAGCTAAGTTTCCCTGTATGGAGAAAACATATCTATTCTATCATTTCAGGAGGTGCTGTATATCATAAACAAAGACGAATAATGAAAAAGTATACCTATAAGGTTGTTGTGAGTCGGTTTAAATTACTAGATAAATATAATCTTATAGAGAATTATATGATAGAGGTTTTGCCATGTGCAATTAAATTTTACAAGTATTACAAAAATAAATAATTATGCCAGTAGTAGAAGATAAAGGTAATCGGAGAAGCCGGTTTAATTCTTGGTTAGGTGATTTTGTCGCTAATGTGTTAGGTCAGCGTGTGAACTATACAATGCGTTATTATAGCCATCGTCATCATTTACCAAATTTCAAACACCCGAAAGATCTGTCAGAAAGAATACTCTCTGCAATGCTTTCTAAGGATTTTTTGAAATATGCAGACTATGCTGACAAGGTAAAGGTGCGTGAGTATGTTAAGGCTAAGGGGCTTGAAGATATTCTTCTCAAACAATATGGTGTTTGGGAGAATGCCAATCAGATCCCGTTTGATCAGCTTCCTGACCACTTTATCTTGAAGGCTAATAACGGTAGTGGAGGACACTACATCTGTACCGACAAATTAAAGATGAACATTCCTGTTGTCATTAAGGAAATGAATGCAACTCTTGAGGGAGCATCACATCTTCGCAATACCGAACCTCATTATTGTGCTATTAAGCCAATGATTTTAGCAGAGGAATTGATGGGTGATGGCTCTGTTCTTCCTACTGATTATAAGTTTCATTGTATCAAGGGTAAGGTGGCAGATGTTTTTGTTGTTTGCGAACGTGAGTCTGGAGCAAAGTATTGTACACTAGATACCAATTGGCAACAACTTCCTTACACCAAACCAGAGTTTATGCCTGCAAGTATTCCTCCTAAGCCAGAGCATCTAAAGGAAATGGTAATTCTAGCAGAGAAGCTTTCCAGTGATTTTGAATTTGTCAGAGTTGATCTCTATGATTTCAACGGCAAAATCTATTTTGGTGAGTTAACTTTCAGCCCTTGGGGTGGTATCATGAACTCATATTCTAATGAGGGTGTAGAAATCCTTGGTAGAAAATTTGACGAATAATACTTGATATGAAGTTTGTTATCTGTGGCGATTTTGTAAGCCAAGACCCAAAGAGAATACAAGTTGATCAACGTCTGCTGAATTTACTCAAGTGTGCAGATTATGTAGCTGTCAATTTTGAAGCTCCAGTTAGAGGGGTGGGAAGAACTATATATAAGAGTGGTCCTGCGTTGACTCAGTCTTTGGATTCTCCTGCGTTTATCGAGAACCTTGGAGCTAACATCATTATGCTGGCTAATAACCATATGATGGACCAAGATAAGGAAGGATGTGAGACTTCTATCAGAGCATTCAAAGAGGATACCCTTATTATAGGTGCTGGAGATTTTAAGGATGCCTATAACCTTCGTGTGGTCGAGAAGGATGGAATCAAGGTTGGTCTTTTGTGTTTGGTGCATAAGGAGTTTGGGGCTTTAGGACTTGATTCAAAGCCTTCAGATTATGGTACTGCTTGGATCAATCATCCTCTTGTCAATAAGACTATTCTGAATGCCAAGAAGGAATGTGATCTGCTAATTGTCCTGCCGCATGCAGGAGTAGAGGATGTCGTTGTACCCCTTCCAGAATGGCGTGCTCGCTATAAAGAGTTTATTGATATGGGAGCTGATACCGTTATCGCTTCACATCCTCATACTCCACAGGGATGGGAAGAATACAATGGCAAAAAGATTTTTTATAGCCTTGGCAATTTCTTTTTTCAGTTATTCTCTAACCAACATGGTGAAAACTGGTACAAGGGACTTATTGTAGAAATGGACATTAATGAGGATATGCAGCTATCCTTTGAAGTACACAACACGAGGTTCTCAGAAACTAGTCTTGAACTAGATGAGAGTGCAGAATGTAAGTTATACAATGGTTATTTGTGTGAGCTTCTAAATGAAGAAGATAAGTATTGGAAGTATCTCAATACCACCCTCAAATCTCTGTGGATTGAGTATAAACTTTACTTACTGAGGGGATTGGGTGCTGTATCTCCCACAACTAATATGCATATTCTTTCTCATGCGGTTTATGGCCTTTTGAAAGGTCCAGACATTCCGATGATGCTTAATAATTTTCAATGCGAAAGCCATAGATGGGCGATTGAGAGGATGCTGAGGATGTAGTAAAGGATAAAAAGAATATTATGGCAAAGAAAATCGCTATGCTTTTCCCTTATGCACCATTATATAGGGAAGCGATATATAAACTGTTGGACAAAGAACTTGATGTGGATTGGTTCTTTTGTGGCAATGCGAAGCGTAATCTGAAGATGTTTGACTACTCTTTGCTTAAGCATTGTGATTTGTCAATGGAAGAGAAGAAGGTTTTGGGTCCTATGATGTATTACAAGGGTATCAAGAAACTGAATATTCAGCAGTATGATGCCATTATCTGTCCCGGTGTTATCCGTTCTTTCTCAGAATGGTGGCTTTTGCAAAAATTGGGCAAGGGTATGAAAGACTCAAAACTTTACCTTTGGACTCACGGGTGGTATGGTAAGGAGTCCTGTTGGCAGAAAAGTATCAAAAAGTTTTTTTTTAGAAAGGTGGACGGATTTTTCTTGTATGGAGACTATGCCAGAAATGAAATGATAAAGGAGGGCTTTGATGCCAGCAAACTGCATGTCATCAAGAACTCTCTGGACTATGATAAACAGCTGGAAATTCGTAATAATATTGTTGCTTCTAATGTTTATAAAGAGCATTTCAAAAATAACAATCCGACTATTATTTTTATCGGTCGTTTAACTCCTGTGAAGAAACTGGATCAGATTGTGGAGGCGGTTGGCATTCTCAAACAAAAAGGTGAGAATTACAACATTGCCTTTGTGGGTGATGGTGAGATTCGTCAGTCATTGGAAGTGGAGGTAGCTAAATATCAGCTTCAAGATAATGTGTGGTTTTATGGTCCCTGCTTTGATGAGAAGATCAATGCGGAACTTATTTATAATGCCGATCTCTGTGTGGCTCCTGGAAATATCGGACTTACTGCTATGCATGTACTTATGTTTGGTTGTCCTGCTATTTCCCACAATAACTTCAAGTGTCAGATGCCTGAATTTGAATCTATTATCCCAGGTCATACAGGTGCTTTTTTCGAGTACGACAATGTGGAAGATCTTGCTCGTAGTATCTCTCAGTGGTTTATATCAAAGAGCGGTTGTCGAGAAGAAGTCCGTAAAGCTTGCTATAAAGAGATTGATGATTGTTGGAATCCTCATTATCAGTTGAATCTCATAAAAAAAGTACTTGAGATTAAATGAAACTTGTTAGACGTATTATAGGAAAGTGTTGCCACATATTTCACACAAATGTAGCTAAATTCTTTCCTGAAAGAGGAAGAGTATTGATGTTGCATTGGGTGGGAGATGAGGTACAGGATGAGGAGACAGAGCCTTTTCGTATCTCTACGGAGCAATGCAGGGAGTTCCTTCAGTGGTTAAAGAATAAGAAAACTATCCGTTTGGAGAATTGGGAGAAAGAACAGGATTTTTTTGCACTTACAATAGATGATGTTCCTGAGAATTTCTACCATAATGCTTATCCTTTGCTGAAGGAAGCAGGTATTCCGTTCACTCTCTTTGTGAATGTGTCACTTTTGGATAAAGAGGAATTTATCACTCGAAAACAACTTGTGGAGATGTCTCAAAACGGACTTTGCACTATCGCTTCTCATGGTGTAAGTCATGGGGAGTTCATTTTACTCAACAAGGACCAAGCATTGCAAGATCTTCAGGATTCTAGACGTGAGTTGGAGCAGATCATTGGTAAATCTGTAGAGATGTTTGCTTATCCTTACGGCTCTTATTATGCCTGCGGTTATACCAATAAGCATTTGGCAGGAAAGGTGTATAAATATGCCTTTGGTACAGTGGCCTGTCCGATTACTAAGCCAGCATTCCTGAAAAAGTACTATTTGCCAAGGATTAATGTCGATGTGAGATTTCTAAATATGTTAAAATGAAGAATGTAAGTGTAATCATACCATTCTATAGTCATATCGACTAACTCTATGAGGCTATTGAGAGTATATTGCCTCAATCCTATCCCAAACATAAAAGCATTATAGTGAATGATGGTGCGAAGGAGAATATAATAGAATTCTAGCAGAAGTATGGCGATAAGATATTAAGAGAACGGCTGAACTTGATGATTCGTGATTTATGAATTCTATATTCTCTATGTAAAGTTCTTCGGAAAGAAATCAATATTGTAAAGGGCTTTTTTATCAAATGCTGTTAGGCTATACCATACGCGCTAGAAAGGATGCGTGTAAGATGTCTTTTCAAGCATACTTCGAAAGATAAAAATAATAAATAGGTGTGATATAATGAATAGTAATGTAATACTCCATTTTATATGGAATATCAATAGTAGGAAAAAAGTAGTGTTATGCATCTCGGATTGTGTAACTTTAAAATATATGAGATATGCAGCCTAAGTTTTCAATAGTAATGCCTGTCTATAATGTTGAGAAGTATTTACGAAATTCAGTTCAATCTGTTCTCAACCAGACAATATCGGATTATGAGTTGATATTAGTAGATGATGGCTCTTTAGATGGTTGTCCAAAAATATGCGATGAATTTGCAGCACAATATTCCCAAGTAAGAGTGGTTCATCAAGAGAATACAGGTCTTTCAGGTGCCCGAAATACAGGTTTTGCTGTTGCTAAAGGAGAGTATGTTTATTTTCCGGATAGTGATGACATTATTCAGCCAGACACGTTAGAGTATTTCGAAAGGGTAATTGTAAAAGTTCCAAATGTAAAATTTGTAATCTCTGATTTTCAGGATGTAATAGAAAATGATGTATTTAAGTCTACCAGTTATGATAATGGTATTGAAGTTTATTCTCGTTCCCAAATACAAGAATTATTTTTGAAACGTCAAATTAGAATATTAGCTCCTGGATCATTACTGAACATTGAGTGGTATAAAGACCACAAATTGACTTTTGAAAATAATCCATATGGTGAGGACCAGCTGTTTATCTGGAAAGCCCTTCTGAATGTAGATGAAGTCGTGCATATCAAGAAGCCGCTTTATAACTATCTTCATCGTCCAGGGTCAATAATGACTGCATCGAATGTGTCGAAAATAGTGAAGGCATATCCTTTTTTTCAAAATTTGCAAGAGATTTATCTAAGGTCGGACAATACCACTCCATTTGTTAAATTGTATTTATTATCATTTTGGGTAAGAGGTATTTTACACTCGTCAGCCAAGATTGTTACATACAAGGAATATAAATCGATTCTTGCCACCTTTGAGGCTGATAAGCATTGTGAAACTCTTAAGTCATATCCGTCTTTCATAGTTAAACTATTATCATATTCGTATTTTATAAATAAAAGACTTTTTTATTTAGTCAACAAGTTGCTTT
>OKSN01001378.1_pt1 | contig 12636 bp, 7 predicted proteins | sample 1606191 | NCBI WGS metagenome assembly OKSN01 (sample SAMEA3879535, study PRJEB24766) | human gut metagenome | biome: human-associated habitat; feature: feces | place: USA | collected 1985/1987
TGCTGCATTGTACTACCAAGCGGGTGGCGAAGCAAGTACGGAAATTTCTGAAACAGATTCCGGAAGAGGAGTGGATGGATGCCATCCGTCTCACTTTCAATGCCGGCGATACTCCCAAGGTGCGGGCAGAGCAAGGATTATTTGCTCCCGGTGATAATGCATATGTGGATGAATTGGTGTTCAAAGGGAAGAATGCAACCCCGGTTTTGTCATTTCCCTTTACTGCTGTACAAGGTCGTAAGCAGAAGGGACCAGATAGTTGGCAAGAGGTGCGAGAGCCGCTCGTAACCGCTTATCGGAACTATTTGGAAACGCATTGGGTGGCAAAGTTGCGTACTGCCGGTAAGGTTGAAATTGACCAAGAGGTTTTAAAAACCGTTAATAATCACTGATGCAACCGATTAAAACACTATCTTCGTACCTCAAAACGAAGTAAATATCAGTTGGTGATGCGAACAACCTGCTTTGGGCTTTTAATTTTCCTTCTCTGTGCGGCGTGCAGCGAGCAGCACGACCATAAAGGGCGGACACCGTTAGTGGAGTTGGACGGCAATTTCCTTTACCGGGAAGATTTGCAATCGGTACTTCCTGCCGGTTTGTCCAAAGACGACAGTCTGTTGTTTGCAGAACATTATATCCGTAATTGGGTGGAAGATATTTTGCTGTACGATAAAGCGCAGAGCAATATTCCCAATAACGGTGAGATTGATAAACTTGTGGAGAATTATCGCAAAGCATTGATAATGCATACCTATCAGCAGGCTTTAATACATCAGCGGCTATCAGAGGAGATTTCAGAACAAGACTTGACGGAGTATTACGAGAAGAACCAGGCGCTCTTCAAGGTGGAACGTCCGTTGATGAAAGGCTTGTTCATCAAAGTTCCTTTGACAGCCCCGCAGCTGGGCAATGTTCGTCGCTGGTACAAGACGGAAACCCGTGAGGCGGTGGAACATCTGGAAAAGTACAGTCTGCAGAATGCTGTGAAGTATGAGTATTTTTATGATAAATGGGTGCCGGTATCGGAAGTGCTGGATATGCTGCCCTTGAAGGTTCCTAATGTGGACGAGTATCTGGACAAGAATCGCCATGTAGAGCTGAAGGATACGGCTTTCCATTATTTCCTGAATGTGAGCGATTATCGCCCGGTGGGAGAGCAGGAACCCTATGAGTTTGCCCGTAGGCAAGTGAAGGATATGCTGCTGAACGTGAAGCAGGTGGAATTCATGAAGCAAATGAAGGATGATTTGTACCAACGGGCGGTGAAAAGAGACAAGATTAAATATTATTTAGAATAAGACACCAAGAATGAAACAGTGTATGAACTTTAAGTTTGTAATTTTATTTGCCTTGACGCTATTAGTCGGTTCTACCGTTTATGGACAAGACAACGTAATTGACGAGGTAGTGTGGGTAGTAGGTGACGAGGCTATACTGAAGTCCGAAGTGGAAGAAGCACGCATGAGTGCATTGTATGAAGGACGCAAATTTGACCGTGACCCTTATTGCGTGATACCGGAGGAGATAGCCGTGCAGAAGCTGTATCTTCACCAGGCTGCTCTCGACAGTATCGAAGTATCCGAGAGTGAGGTTATCCAGCGTGTGGACTATATGACGAACATGTATATCGCCAACATCGGTTCGCGTGAGAAAATGGAGGAATACTTCAACAAGACTTCCAGCCAGATTCGTGAAACGCTGCGCGAGAATGCCCGTGAAGGATTGAAGGTTCAGAAGATGCAGCAGAAACTGGTGGGTGAGATTAAGATAACTCCGGCTGAGGTGCGCCGTTACTTCAAGGATTTGCCGCAGGACAGCATTCCTTATATCCCTACCCAGGTGGAGGTGCAGATTATCACTCAGCAGCCCAAGGTTCCTTTGGAGGAAATAGAAGATGTAAAGAGGCGTCTGCGTGAGTATACCGACCGTGTCAATAAGGGCGAAAGCTTTTCCATGTTGGCTCGTCTGTACTCCGAGGACCGTGGCTCGGCCATGCGTGGCGGTGAAATAGAGTTTTCGGGACGCGGTATGCTGGACCCCGCTTATGCCAATGTAGCTTTCAACTTACAAGACCCCAGCAAGGTTTCCAAGATTGTAGAGTCTGAATATGGTTTCCATATCATTCAGTTGATAGAGAAGCGCGGTGACCGTATTAAAACGCGCCACATTCTGTTGAAACCGCATATTCCGGAAGAAGCTCTGGCTGCCGGTTGTGCCCGTTTGGATTCTATTGCCGATGATATCCGCAATAACAAGTTCTCTTTTGAAGAGGCTGCCTCAGTGCTTTCGCAGGATAAGGATACGCGTAACAATCATGGTTTGTTGCCGAATCCCAATACGAACACTTCCCGTTTTGAGATGCAGGAACTTCCCCCTGAAATAGCCAAGGTGGTGGATAAGATGAAAGTGGGCGAAATCTCCGAAGCCTTCACCATGATTCCGCAAAAGACCGGAAAAGAAGAGTGTGTGATTGTGAAACTGAAGAGCCGTACGACGGGACACAAGGCTACCATTGCCGATGACTATCAGAACTTGAAAGAGATTGTGTTGGAGAAACGCCGCGACGAAGTGCTAGACAAGTGGATTCGTGAGAAGCAGAAGCACACGTATGTCCGTATCAAGGATAATTGGAAGAATAACTGTACGTTCAAGTATCCGGGCTGGATCAAAGAATAATCCGGAAGGATTTACATGGATTTGTATGCAAAAGAAGAATACAAAAAATCATTTCCTGAACAAGCATAGATACCTCCTGGTAGGCATTCTATGCTTGTTTGGCATCTGTCTGCTGAGTGCGCAGGACAAAAAGAAGAGTACTGGTGCACCGGAGAAGAGGAAAGTGGACTCGATTGAACAGAAAAAGACGGAGACGTCGGAAAAGAAGAAGACGCGCGTCGATTTGTTGTACGCAGATGAGGCGCAGGCAGACAAACAGTTGCGTCCTGATGTGCAGGTACTCATCGGTTCGGTGAGGATGAAGCATGACAGTATGTACATGTTCTGTGATAGTGCGCTGATATTCGAAAAGATAAATTCTGTGGAGGCATTCGGCAATGTGCGTATGGAGCAGGGTGACACCTTGTTTATCTATGGAGACTATCTGTATTATGACGGCATGTCGCAGCTGGCCATGCTGCGTGAGAATGTACGTATGATAAATCGTAATACGGTGCTGACAACCGACAGTTTGAACTATGACCGTCTGTACGATTTGGGTTATTACTTCGAAGGCGGTACGCTGACCGACGAGGATAATGTGCTGACTTCCGAGTGGGGAGAATATAGCCCTGCCACCAAGTTGGCTGTCTTCAACCACGACGTGAAGCTGGTCAACCCGAAGTTTGTCTTGACTTCGGATACCTTGAAGTATAGTACAGCTACCAAGATTGCTACCATTCTAGGTCCCTCCGACATTGTGAGTGATCAAAATCATATTTATTCCGAACGTGGCGTGTACAATACGACTACTGAGCAGGCAGAACTGCTCGACCGTTCCGTACTGACCAACGACGGCAAGAAATTGACCGGTGACAGCCTTTTCTACGACCGCATCTTGGGATACGGTGAGGCTTTTGACAATGTACAGATGAATGATACGGTCAACCGGAACATGTTGACTGGCGACTACTGTTTCTACAACGAACTGACCGGAAGCGCCGTTGCCACCAAACGTGCCGTAGCTATCGACTATTCGCAGGGCGACAGTCTGTTTATGCACGGTGATACTTTGCGGCTGATTACCTACCATATGAATACCGATTCCATGTACCGGGAGATGCGTGCCTATCATAAGGTGCGTGCTTATCGCACGGATGTGCAGGCCGTATGCGATTCGTTGGTGTATAATTCCAAGGACTCTTGCATGACGATGTACACCGACCCTATCTTGTGGCACGGGGAACAACAGTTGTTGGGCGAGGAAATTAAAATTTACATGAACGATAGTACCATCGACTGGGCACATATCATCAATCAGGCCTTGACGGTAGAGAAGAAGGACAGTATTCATTATAACCAAGTTTCCGGTAAGGAGATGAAAGCTTTCTTTATAGATGGAGACATGCGTCTGGTGGAGGTGAACGGCAATGTACTGGTGGTGTATTATCCGGTAGAGGAGAAGGACAGTTCGCTGATTATGATGAACTATTCGGAAGGCGGACTTTTGAAAATGTACTTGAAGGAGAGAAGGATGGAGCGCGGAGTCTTTGTTGGAAAGACTACCGGTACAGCCTATCCTCTGGACCAGATTCCACCAGATAAGAGCAAGCTGCCTTCTTTTGTCTGGTTCGACTACATCCGTCCGCTCAACAAGGAGGACATCTTCGAGTGGAGGGCTAAAAAAGCAGGTGAAGTATTGAAGAAAAGTGACCGGAAACCTGTAACTTCGCCAAGGAATATGCATATTAAACGAAATAATAAGTAGCGTCATGGGAATGTTTGCAATGCGGAAGCCTCGTGGCTTCAATCATAGCTATATCTATGTGGATGAGCGGAAAGAGAAGTTGGCGAAGATGGAAGAAAACGCCAAGCGTGACCTGGGTATGCTGCCGGAAAAGGAATTCTCGCCCGAGGATATACGGGGCAAATTCATAGAAGGAACAACTCACCTGAAGCGGCGTAAGGAGAGCGGACGTAAGCCGATGCATTTGGGCATAATCCTTGTTGTCATGGCTGTGTTGATTTATCTGTGGTATGCCATCAGTAACGGAATCATTTAATAATGATTAATCATTAATCCCTAATCATTAAACATTATCATGAGCGATATCATTCATTTGCTGCCCGATTCGGTTGCCAATCAGATTGCTGCCGGAGAGGTGATTCAGCGTCCGGCATCTGTTGTGAAAGAATTGGTGGAAAATGCAATTGATGCCGAAGCAGGGGAAATACATGTGCTGATTACCGATGCGGGCAAGACCTGCATTCAGGTGATTGATGATGGGAAGGGTATGTCCGAAACGGATGCGCGCCTTTCTTTTGAACGTCATGCGACTTCAAAGATACGCGAGGCTGCCGATTTGTTTGCCCTACGCACCATGGGCTTCCGTGGAGAGGCGTTGGCTTCTATAGCAGCGGTAGCTGAAGTGGAGTTGAAAACACGTCCGGTCAGCGAGGAGCTGGGGACGCGGCTGCTGATTGCCGGCTCTAAAGTCGAGAGCCAGGAAGCCGTTTCCTGCCCTAAGGGAAGCAATTTTTCCATCAAGAACCTATTCTTCAATATTCCTGCCCGGCGCAAATTCCTGAAAGCGAACTCTACGGAGTTGAGCAACATCCTTACGGAATTCGAGCGTATAGCGTTGGTGCATCCTGAGGTAGCCTTCTATCTGTATAGTAATGATACGGAATTGTTCAATCTTCCGGTAATGCCTTTGCGGCAACGCATCATGGCAGTCTTCGGAAAGAAGCTGAATCAGCAGTTGCTGTCCGTCGACGTCAATACGACCATGATAAAGATTTCCGGTTTTGTAGCCAAGCCGGAAACGTCGCGCAAGAAAGGAGTGCACCAATACTTTTTTGTGAACGGGCGCTATATGCGTCACCCCTATTTCCACAAAGCGGTGATGGATGCTTATGAACAGCTGATTCCTGCCGGTGAGCAAATCTCCTACTTTATTTATTTCGAGGTAGACCCTGCCAATATCGATGTGAACATCCATCCGACGAAGACGGAGATTAAGTTCGAGAATGAGCAGGCTATCTGGCAGATTCTGTCGGCTGCGGTCAAGGAATCCTTAGGTAAGTTTAGCGCTATACCTACTATCGATTTTGATACCGAGGACATGCCGGATATTCCTGCATTCGAGCAGGCTCGTCCGATAGAGCCTCCGAAGGTACACTATAACACGGATTTCAATCCCTTCAAGACGTCTTCCGCTTCTTCCTATGGAGGTGGTGGCAATTATTCGCGTCCCAAAGTGGAGTGGGAGGGGCTTTATTCCGGTTTGGAAAAAGCCAGCAGGATGAACGAGCCGATGGAGGAAGAACCTTTTGCAGAGGATACGGTTACCGGTACGGCTCCAAGAGAGGAGGAGAGGGTTCCTTATTTCCAGGAAACGGTTCCTTCCGGGGCAAGCGCCTCTTTCTACGGCAATGAGGCAACGGTAGAGAAAGGAGCGCAACACTTCCAGTTCAAGGGGCGTTTTATTCTGACTTCCGTTAAATCGGGTCTGATGCTGATAGACCAGCATCGGGCGCATGTCCGGGTATTGTTCGACCGCTATATGAGCCAGATTCGACAGAAACAAGGCGTATCGCAGGGGGTATTGTTTCCGGAGATTATCCAGTTGCCGGCTTCGGAAGCTGCCGTACTGGAAAGTATATTGGAAGATTTGTCGGCAGTAGGCTTCGATTTGAGCCCGCTGGGTGGCGGCAGCTATGCCATCAACGGCATACCTTCGGGCATAGAGGGGTTGAACCCGGTAGAATTGGTTCGGAATATGGTACATACTGCTATGGAAAAAGGGAATGACGTTAAGGAAGAGGTGCAGACAATTCTTGCATCGACCTTGGCACGTGCTGCGGCCATCGTCTATGGACAAGTGCTGAGCAACGAGGAAATGTCCAATCTCGTGGACAATCTGTTTGCATGCCCATCCCCGAATTATACTCCGGACGGAAAGACGGTGCTGGCGACCATTAAAGAAGACGACATAGAAAAGCTTTTCTCCAAATAAGGAAGAGTACTTTCTTTTGCATCAAGGCAAAAAAAGTACAAATATTCAGAACCTTTTAGTTCTGTTGGCGTTAATTAGACAGTTTGAATGATAAAGAGTTTAATTAACCACTTAACTATTTTAAGGTATATGAAAAAGATTCTAATGTTACTGGCTTTAGCTGGTGTGTCTTCTGTTGCCATGGCGCAGCAAAAGACTGAAGTTGTGGAAGAATTTGGTGTTATCCAGGTTCAGGATAAATATCAGGTAATCACTAACCCGTTCTGGAGTAACTGGTTTTTCTCTATAGGCGGTGGTGCCGAAGCAACTTTTGGAGATAATGATAAGGCAGGAAGTTTTGGCAAGCGTATCAGTCCGACGCTGAATTTTGCCATCGGCAAATGGTTCACCCCGGGACTGGGAGTACGTCTGCAATATAGCGGCCTTCAGGCAAGAGGATATACGTATGATGCAGGTGCTGACTACGTGAAAGGCACTCAGATGGATGACGGCTACTACAAACAGCGTTTCGACTATATGAATCTGCACGGAGATGTGATGTTCAATCTGAATGCGCTGTTTGGAGGATACAACCAGCACCGTGTGTATGAAATCATTCCTTATGTAGGTGCTGGCTTCACTCACAACTACACAAAGCCTCACCGCGAAGCTCTGTCTGTAAACGCGGGTATCATCAATCGCTTCCGTATTTCGAATGCGATAGATATTAACCTGGAGCTGAGCGCAATGGGTGTTGAAGATAAGTTCGATGGCGAAGTTGGCGGCGATCATGGATATGATGGCGTGCTGAGTGCAACGGTAGGGTTGACATACCGTTTCCCCGCCCGTGGATTCCGTCGCCCGATGCCTCAGTTGATTTCTCAGGTAGAGCTGGATGCCATGCAGGCACAGCTTGCAGAGATGGGAGCTGCCAACCAGCAGCTGCAGAATGCATTGGTGGCTGCACAGAACCAGCCGGTGGCCGAAGTTACGGAAACCGAAGTGATTGTTCCCGATCCGGATATAGCACCGCGTACCGTATTCTTCAATATCGGTTCTGCCGAAGTTTCTCCACGTGAAGCAATGAACTTGTCTTATCTGGCAGACCAGATGAAGCAATTCCCGAACGCCACTTACACCGTAAACGGATATGCTGACTCTGCAACCGGTACGCCGGCATTCAACAAAGAGTTGAGTTTGAAGCGTGCACAAGCCGTGGTCGATGTATTGGTAAAACAATACGGAATTCCTGCTGACCGCCTGAAGGTGGATGCCGGTGGTGGTGTCGATAAGTTCGGACAGCCGATTCTGAACCGTGTGGTATTGGTGAAATCTGCCAATTAGAAAGCTACGAGCTACAAGCTACAAGGAGTTACGAGTTATAGAAATGAGAAGGGGCATGCGTTATTATGACGCATGCCCCTCATTTTTTGTAACCAGTAACTTGTAACAGGTAGCTCCTTGTAACTCGTAACTTCTGTAACTCGTATCTCCTATCCCTTATTCTCCGCTGAATTTCTTTACTTGCTCTGCAATCAGTTCCGCATCATCAAAGTAGTTTATCTTCATAGCCTTGCGTACATCGTCCAAGGTTGCGGCAGCGGTTTCCCTGGCAGTTTCGCAACCTTTCTTCAGCATGTCGTAGATGGCGGGGATGTCTTTTTCAAACTCCTTGCGGCGGTTGCGGATAGGCTCCAGTGTCTCCTGCATAATTTCGTTGAGGAACTTCTTCACTTTCATGTCGCCCAGACCGCCACGTTGGTAGTGGGCTTTCAGTTCGTCCAGATTCGGATATTCGGGCAGATAAAGGCCGAAGTGTTCCGGACGGCAAAAGGCATCCAGGTAAGTGAATACGGTGTTGCCTTCCAATTTTCCGGGGTCTTGCACACGCAGGTGGTCGGGGTCGGTATACATGCTCTTCACCTTCTTCTGCACCTCGTCGGCAGAGTCCGAAAGATAGATACAGTTGCCGAGGCTCTTGCTCATCTTGGCTTTGCCGTCCGTTCCCGGCAGGCGCAGGCAGGCTGCATTGTCGGGCAACAGGATTTCCGGTTCCACGAGGGTTTCACCATATATATAGTTGAAACGGCGTACGATTTCACGAGCTTGTTCAATCATCGGCTCCTGGTCTTCGCCCACGGGCACGGTAGTGGCGCGGAAGGCGGTAATGTCCGCTGCCTGGCTGATGGGGTAGGTGAAGAAACCTACGGGGATGCTTGTCTCGAAATTACGCATCTGGATTTCGGTCTTTACCGTCGGGTTGCGTTGCAGGCGGCTCACGGTCACCAGGTCCATATAGTAGAAGGTCAGTTCGCAGAGTTCCGGTATCTGGGATTGGATGAAGATAGTACTCTTCGTCGGGTCCAGTCCGCAAGCCAGGTAGTCCAATGCCACCTCGATGACGTTCTGGCGCACCTTTTCCGGGTTCTCCATATTGTCCGTCAGCGCTTGTGCGTCGGCGATGAAGATGAAAATCTTGTCGTACAAGCCGGAGTTTTGCAATTCCACTCTTCTTCTCAATGAGCCTACATAGTGTCCTATGTGCAGGCGTCCTGTGGGGCGGTCGCCCGTAAGGATGATTTTTTCTTTTGCCATATTATGTATTTTTTAGTTTCTTCATTGTATAAAAGCCATTAGGACCGGCAAAGATACCTATAATTATCGAAACCTCAAGGGATGACGCTTTCTTTCCTTTTCACGTATACCTTATGGCTCCCGATGCCGCTTGTATCGATTCCGCTGCCGGGAGTATGTGCCCATTTGCGCAGTTCCACGGTGGCGGTGGAGCGGACGAGTCCGGTCAGTTGCCGGTAGATGCTGACAGTAAGGAAGGCATGCTTGTCCAGATACTGATGCGCCAGAGCCAGACGTTGTTCGGGAGTGTATTTCTTCGACGAGCGTGCGGGTTTCCAGGAGGCACGTTCCAGTTCGCACCAATGGTTGGTTTCTCTAATCAAGGCCTTGTCTGTGCGGAAGTTCACGCCACTTACGTAGATGCTCCGCGCGTTTCGCTTCGTGGTGCTTTCTTGGGGCTGTTCGCATTCCTTGTCGGGGTAGATGGACAGTGCGGGGGTGAATACGCCCAATCCTTCTATCTTCACCGAGCGTCCCATTCCCATTTCGTGGGCCAGGGCTTCGCCCAGCTCGCAGATAATTCCTTCGGTTACGCCTTTCGAGAATCCCGAGGTCATGGCGATGTATTCCGCCAGTTCGCGCGTGCCGGTCTGTCCGGTCATCACCATCTTGGGGTAGGTGATTGGTTCGCCCGTGCCTTGCAAGTCGGGCATTTCTTTCATTTGGTAGCGTGTGGTCATTGTTGCGTTCTCCTTTCTTTTCTTTCCTTCGTTGCAAAGTCCTTTTCCCTGCGGAGCAAAGTTCTTTTGGTGGCGGAGAAATCTTAGAATAAAGCCTTTATTCCAAGGAATAGAAATTTTATTTTTAAGAATAAAGGCTTTGTTTGTAGAAACAGAATCCTTGTTCTATTTTTGTATAGGCACAAAGGTAAGTTTCCGTGGCGAGAAAAGCAAGTTTTGGTGGGGAGAATCTTCATATTTATCCGCAAATGCCTTTACTGAGATATAGTCTTTCTTTTTTATATGGAATCGCATTTTACGGAAAAAGATTTCGGTTGTGGGCGGCGGTTGCTCTTCTATTATGGGAGATGACGTTTCTTTTATGCAAAAAAACATGCCACAATTTGCTCTTTTCGTAAATAAGTCGTTACTTTGCACAAATTTTAAAGAGACTATGCAATCGCAGGAAATGAGAAGCAAATATAACCTCCGTTCGAATGAATTTCATTCGAGAGCCGTCAGTTTCTCTTTTTTCGAGAAAGATATTTTTAGTTCTTTGGTAATGCGTTAATCCTTTATTGGGTGACGCATTTTTTTTGTGAAATAGCTGCAACTCGTAGTGCGTAGCTTGTAACTCGTAACTTAATAGACAACAAGAGAATATGGAAAAGAATTTAAAGAAAGTGCTTGTCTTGGGTTCTGGTGCGCTCAAGATTGGTCAGGCCGGAGAGTTTGACTATTCCGGTTCGCAGGCGCTGAAGGCGTTGCGCGAAGAAGGTATCGGTTCTGTTTTGGTAAACCCGAACATTGCTACTATCCAGACATCGGAAGGTATCGCCGATCAAGTTTATTTCTTGCCGGTGACTCCCTATTTTGTGGAAGAAATCATCAAGAAAGAACGTCCCGACGGCATTTTGCTGGCATTCGGCGGACAGACGGCGCTGAACTGCGGTACGGAACTCTACCAGAACGGAATTCTTCAGAAATATGGCGTGCGCGTGCTGGGTACTTCCGTTGAGGCGATTATGTACACCGAAGACCGTGACCTCTTTGTGAAGAAGCTGGACGAGATTCCGATGAAGACTCCGAAGAGCCACGCTGTGGAGAGCATGGAAGACGCACTGAAGGCAGCCCGCGAGATTGGCTACCCCGTGATGGTGCGCTCGGCTTATGCTCTGGGTGGACTGGGAAGCGGTATTTGTCCGGACGAGGAAGCCTTCATTAAATTGGCCGAAAGCTCTTTCACTTTCTCCAAGCAGATTCTGGTAGAAGAGTCTCTGAAGGGGTGGAAGGAAATTGAATTCGAGGTAATCCGCGATGCCAACGACCACTGCTTCACGGTGGCAAGCATGGAAAACTTCGACCCGCTGGGTATTCATACGGGTGAGTCTATCGTAGTGGCTCCCACTTGCTCATTGACCGACGAGCAGGTGAAAATGTTGCAGGAGCTCTCCACCAAATGTATCCGCCACCTGGGCATCGTGGGCGAATGTAACATCCAGTATGCGTTCAACGCCGAGACAAACGACTATCGTGTCATCGAGGTGAACGCCCGTCTGTCCCGTTCTTCCGCATTGGCTTCCAAGGCTACCGGTTATCCGCTGGCATTCGTGGCTGCCAAGATTGCGTTGGGCTATACGCTCGACCAAATCGGCGAGATGGGAACTCCCAACTCGGCATATGCAGCTCCGCAGCTTGACTACCTGATTTGCAAGATTCCGCGTTGGGACTTGACGAAGTTCGTAGGTGTCAGCCGCGAAATTGGCTCCAGCATGAAGTCGGTAGGTGAAATCATGTCTATCGGACGTTCCTTTGAAGAAATTATCCAGAAGGGCTTGCGTATGATTGGTCAGGGAATGCACGGATTCGTGGGCAATGAGGGAGTGGAGTTCGATGACTTGGATTACGAACTGTCACATCCCACCGACCTGCGCGTCTTTGCCATTGCCGAGGCTCTGGAAAAGGGATATGCCATCGACCGCATCTTTGAGCTGACCAAGATTGACCCCTGGTTCTTGGGCAAGCTGAAGAACATCGTAGACTACAAGCAGAAACTTTCCCAATATAATAAGGTGGAAGACATCCCCGCCGACGTGCTGCGCGAAGCCAAAGTGCTTGGCTTCTCCGACTTCCAGATTGCCCGCTTCGTGCTGAATCCGCAAGGCAATATGGAGAAGGAAAACCTTGCCGTACGCGCCCGTCGTAAGGAGCTGGGCATCCTGCCCGCCGTGAAGCGCATCAATACGGTGGCTTCCGAACATCCGGAACTGACTAACTATCTGTATATGACGTATGCAGTGGAAGGTTATGATGTGAACTATTATAAGAATGAAAAATCAGTAGTCGTACTGGGTTCGGGTGCTTACCGCATCGGTAGCTCGGTTGAATTTGACTGGTGTTCGGTGAATGCGGTTCAGACTGCCCGCAAACTGGGATACAAGTCTATCATGATTAACTACAACCCTGAAACGGTTTCTACTGACTATGATATGTGCGACCGCCTGTACTTCGACGAACTTTCGTTCGAACGTGTGCTCGATGTGATCGACCTCGAACAACCTCGCGGTGTGATTGTGTCGGTAGGCGGACAGATTCCGAACAACCTGGCTATGAAGTTGTATCGCCAGTCAGTTCCTGTACTGGGTACTTCTCCGGTTTCCATCGACCGTGCCGAAAACCGTAACAAGTTC